>ERZ773145.1629-NODE-1629-length-17722-cov-2.790966_pt1 | contig 17722 bp, 17 predicted proteins | sample MGYA00580848_ERZ773145 | MGnify/ENA primary metagenome ERZ773145 (study PRJEB29015, sample SAMEA2737858) | human gut metagenome | biome: human gut; feature: human-associated habitat; material: faeces | place: China | collected 2012 ... | reverse complement strand
TATAAATTAATACGTTCAATTCACTTAATTAACAAAAATACTTTAAAAGTTATTTTCTTAACATTGCATTTACAAAGCTTAACATCTGACTATGTTAATTCATTCCTTGTTTAATGTTGCTAAGCCGTATTTAAATATAATTTTCACGTCCTAATTATATAAAACAACTTAAATAAATACACTTAAGTTTTCCTAAATATATTCATTTAACTTATTTTATTTCATAAGTCATTATATCCAATTTGGAACTTTTTTTCAACTAAATTTATATTTGTTGAAAATGTAAGAACAAAAAAAAGAATATTATCTTTCCGGGAATTAGTGAAATCTCGTCTTGAATTTATATAATTGATTACAGATAATTTGCTAAAGATTATAAACTCACTATCGTTCAAACAGTATAATCTTCTTCACGCAAATTCTCTTCCATCAATTATTAAATTCTACGACTCACTTTCAATATTCCCTCCAATATAATAGTCTTTTTTCTTTTACATATTGAACTGCATTACCCCAATTTTATTTTGATTAGCAATATTCATTATTTTTAGTAGTAATAAAACTTAATTTCCTCTTCATTCACTTTAATGTATTTATCTTCTTTTAGATTTAAATTTTTTCATAAAAATGACCCTAAGGTAAGCATTTATTAAATACTTACTTTAGGGTCATAAAAACTTAAATTAATTCTAGTAACTTTAAAACATGTGTTGCTATATTTCTCTCTTTACCTTTATATGGATAAGAGTGAATATGAATTGCTGGGTTGAAATTTAATTCTATGATTGCATAATTAGTATTTTCATCACTATAATCTTCTAGCATCATATCCACACCACAGATTTTAGCACCTGCTGCTTTTGCTGCATTTACTGCAATATCTTTAAATTTTTGTGGAATATCATCTGTATAATCTACACTATCTCCACCAGTACTTATATTAGAATTTTCTCTTAAGTACACTATTTCATCCTTTTTAGGTATATAATCAAAATTCTTTCCTTGTTGTTTTAAGAATAATTCTGCATTTTCCTCTAGTCTTATTTTTTCTAAAGGTGTAACATACCCTTTACCTCTTAATGGATCTTGATTTTTAATTTCTACAAGCTCTGTTATAGTCTTTTTACCATCACCAATAACATTTGCTGGCACTCTATGAAGTATTCCAACAACTTCATCATCAATAACTAAAAATCTATATTCTTTTCCCTTAATAAACTCCTCAATAAGAACAGTATTATCATTTTTAAATGCTATTTCAAAAGCATGAATAATATCTTCTAAGTTAGCTCCATTTGGGAAAATATTAATTCCAATTCCGAAGTTTGTGCTCTTAGGTTTTATTACTATTGGCTTATTAATATAATTTGCTGCCTTAATTTTTGCTTCTTCAATACTGTTAAACTCATCACCAAGTGGAACTTTAACTCCCTTTTCAGCTAATACCTTTTTAGTTACAGTTTTATTTTCCATTATTAATACTGAAACATAGGTGTCTTTTGATGTTTTAGTTGCTTGCTTAACATATTCTATTTTTTCATTTTTCTTTAAAGATATAAAGTTTTCACTTCTATCTACTATATTTACAGTAATACCTCTTTTAATAGATTCCTTCATTAAAATTTGTGTGGATAACTCTAAATCTTCATATCCTTCTAACTTAAATCTATTTTTATAAGCATCATTTTTATATTCTTTAGCTAAGTTTAAGAATGTATTAATATATCCATTTTCCTTTATAATTTCAGAAATTCTATAAGCATAAGTTAAATTACTATCATATTATTTATAATTTCTTCAAAGTTTAAATTTAGCTTATTATTAACTTCTTTAACTTCATTTAAAATTTCTAATCCATATTGAATTCTATTAATATTTTTTCCATCTTTCTTTAATTCAATATCCTTAAGCCCTGAAACAGCAATCAATTGTTGATTTTCTAATGCTTCTTCTTGCCATTTATCAAAATTGCTTTCCTCTTTAACCAATAGATATATATTAAATATTTGTAGGAATTTTAAATCCTCTAAACTTATTCCACCTTTTTCAAATGGATTAATATCAATAGTTCTATACTCTAAATACTTAATTCCATCATTTATTAGTGATTCCATAAAATTGCTTGTATCACTTGGTTTTAATCTAACTTGACTATAAATTTCTTTATGACTTTCAATAAGACCATCACTTAAATACTGTTTTATACTTTTAATATGATCTTCTACAGTGCTATAGCTTGGGAATAAATCTACTTTATTTTTATAACCACATTTTCCATTTCTATGTGAAATAGCACCACTACTACTATATCCATGCTTAGTTAATTTCATTAATGGACATTTAATTTCACCTATAAAACTTTCATGCACTATTGGCGCTGCTCCTAAAAGATATACTATAAGCCATCTATATCTAAGATAATTTCTAGCTACCTTTAAGTAAACACTATTTTTAAATTCTTTGTATGATTCCTTTTTACCACTTACTTCGTATAATTTATTTATTATATTTTCATCAAATGAAAAATTATAATGAATTCCTGATATAAGTTGCTTTTTCCCACCATATTTTTTTAATAACTTTTCCCTATACTCTTGAGCTTCTTTACTATGATTTTCAAATTTTGCAACAGGTATTTTATCATCATCTGGAATAATACATGGCATAGATTCTGGCCATAAGTATTCATCACCTATTTCCATAGCAACAATATCATAAAGTGCTCTAGTAAAGTTATATGCTTCTTCTGTTTTTTTGAAAGCTGGTGTAATTACCTCTACTTGACTTTCTGAAAAGTCTGTTGTTATATATGGATTTCTTGCCTTATCTCCAAATATAATCGAATGATCTGTTTCTGCTAGAAATCCTTCTGCATCTAATCTTAGCGTTTCTCTTTCGATACCAAAATTCCCACTTACAATTTCATTGCCAGTAAATAGATCTTTTATTTTATTTAACATTACTTTATTATCTCCTTACTAATTTAATGGTTTGTATTCCTCTCTTAAAGATCCTATTATAATATTTCTAACATCTTCACTTAAAGTTTTTTCTTCATCTTTTGTTAAATTTACAGTTTCAATTGCTTTATGAAATGTAACTGTAATTGTTGAAGGTTTAAACTTATTATTCTCTTCAAAGGATGTAAATGATGCATCAATAGTAACAGGGACTATAGGAACTTTAGCTTTTGTTGCAAGCTTCATGCTTCCTTTTTTGAAAGGTAATGTTTTTCCATCTAAACTTCTAGTTCCCTCTGGAAAAATCATCATAGAATAACCTTCTTTTAAATTTTTAACTCCCTCACTTATCATTCTTACTGCATCTCTCGGGTTTTGCCTATCTAAAGCAATACACTTTCCTTTTGATAACCAATAACTTAATATTGGAATCTTAAGTACTTCATTCTATACCATCCAATATAGTCTCCGGTAAAGATAATGTATTTACTAATTTTTTACAGAGTGCAGGATTGTATGATTCCCTACAAATAAACAAGTCTTATCAGGTATATTTTCTCTTCCTTCTACTCTTATATCCATCCCTACAACATTTATTGTGAACTTAGACCATAAATATATACTTCTTGATGCATATTCTGTTGCCTTCTCTAACCCTTGTGTTCTTTTTATATGTTCATACTTGAATCCTTTTAATCTAGCATAAATCATATAAAACAAGTATTTTACTCCTTTGATTAACACAATATTTTCCTCCTAGTTATTGTTTTATAAATTATTCTAATGTCAATTCTACCATAATTATCATACTTTTTCACACATAAAAAAACAGTATATTGTTAAAGCTTGTTTAACAATATACTGAAATAAATTATTTATTATTTAAATGGATTTTCTGTTTTATAAAGCATTCCTTTAGGTTGATTGAAACCTACTTCTTTAACTCCTAAGTAGTTAAATACATTTGTTATAGCTTTTCCAAAATGTCCAAATGCAACTGCTCCATGATGTGGATATCTTCCTTCTATTAATACATGTCTATAGAATCTTCCCATTTCTGGAATTGCAAATATTCCAATTGATCCAAATGATCTTGTTGCAACTGGTAATACTTCACCTTCCGCAACATATGCAGTTAATTCAGCATCTGCATTACTTTGTAATCTAAAGAATGTAATTTCTCCTGGAATAATATCTCCTTCTAAAGTACCTCTAGTAATGTTTGGTTCTTGATTTGGTTCTAAGCTTCTAGCCATAATCATTTGATTTTTCATGTTCTTGAACGATAATTTACATGCTGGAGTATTTCCACAGTGGAATCCCATGAATGTATCTTTCAGTGTGTAATCGAATTTGCCCTTGATATCTTCTTCGTACAAGTCAGCAGGAACGGAGTTGTTAATGTCAAGAAGTGTTACAGCATCCTGGCTTACAACAGTTCCGATGAACTCAGAAAGTGCTCCGTAGATATCTACCTCGCAGGATACCGGAATACCCTGTGCTGTCAAACGGCTGTTTACATAGCAAGGTACGAATCCAAACTGTGTCTGGAATGCAGGCCAGCATTTGCCGGCAATTGCTACATATTTGCGGTAACCTTTGTGCTCTTCGATCCAGTCAAGAAGTGTCAACTCATACTGGGCAAGTTTTGCAAGGATTTCAGGTTTTTTGTTACCTGCACCAAGCTCTTTCTCCATGTCAGCAACCACGCCAGGAATTCTTTCGTCTCCCTCATGTTTATTGAATGCTTCGAACAAGTCAAGTTCGGAGTTCTCTTCGATTTCAACGTTCATGTTGTAAAGCTGTTTGATTGGAGCGTTACAAGCAAGGAAGTTAAGTGGACGTGGACCAAAGCTGATAATCTTTAAGTTGTTCAATGCTACGACTGCACGTGCAATCGGAACGAACTCATGAATCATGTCAGCGCAATCCTCAGCAGTTCCAACCGGATACTCAGGGATGTATGCTTTTGTGTTTCTCAATTTCAAGTTGTAGCTTGCATTGAGCATACCACAGTAAGCATCTCCACGGCTATCCATCAGGCCGTTGCCGGATTCCTCAGCAGCGGCACAGAACATAACCGGACCGTCAAAGTGTTTTGCCAACAAAGTCTCAGAAATTTCCGGACCGAAGTTACCTAAGTATACGCAAAGAGAATCGCAGCCGGCTTTTTTGATATCTTCCAAAGCTTCGACCATCTGAATCTCGCTTTCTACGATACATACAGGACATTCATAAATGTCATCTGCTCCATATTTTTTTGTGTAAGCTTCTACCAAAGCTTTTCTTCTGTTTACAGAAAGTGACTCAGGGAAACAGTCACGGCTTACTGCAACAATTCCGATTTTGGTTTTTGGCATGTTGTTTAAGTTCATTTTTAAAAACCATCCTTTCTTTATATAAATAGTAATCGTTTACTGTGCCTGATAAAACAAGCACTCTTGAAACAAAATCAGTACTTTCATTTTATACTATATGTGGGCAAAATGCAACAGAATTTTACACCGGATTAAAAGTCTACATGGTCGGGGTCGCCGTGCATTTCATTTTTGTTTAAGGCATCAATTTTTTCGATATCTTCGGCGCTTAATTCAAAATCAAAAATCTGCGAATTGCTGAGGATTCGTGCTTCTTTGGTGGACTTTGGAATTGTGACGATGCCGTTTTGCACATCGTAGCGCAGAATAATCTGTGCAATATTTTTTTCATACTTTTCGGCAAGGCTTTGCAGAACCGGGTCATCAAAGCACGCACCACGGGCGAGCGGACTCCATGCCTCCGGTACGATATTGTGTTTCTTACAGTAGTTACGAAGTTCTTTTCTCGTTAAATAAGGGTTACATTCAAACTGGTCAACGGCCGGTGCAATGTTTGCATGGACACTTAATTCTTCTAAGTGATGCGGTAAAAAGTTGCTTACGCCGATGGCCTTTACAAGTCCCTCTTCATATAATTGTTCCAGCACATGCCACGTTTCTTTGATTTTGCCGGGTATTGGCCAGTGGATGAGATATAAATCGACGGCATCTACACCAAGGTTATCTAAACTTTTTTCGAATGATTCACGCTGGCGGCTCTCGCGCTGCATGTCGTTCCAGAGTTTGGTTGTAATAAATAAATCGTCTCGTGGAATTCCACTGTCTTTAATTCCTTCACCGACTTCTTTTTCGTTTTCGTAAAATGCGGCAGTATCAATCAGGCGGTATCCGTGTCTGATGGCTGTCGAAACGGCGAAAGTGGTTTCTTCCTTGGAATTGTAAACGCCAAGCCCGAAAATAGGCATAGCCACACCATTGTTTAAGGTTACGGTTGATTGTAAAGACTGCATAGGAAATCCTCCTGTTCCTTTTTTTGGAGTAGATTTTATTATATGGAAGCGAGGGTGTCAAGAGGGGAGGGGGGCCGAATGTGAAACCCATAGAAAAATGGTTCTTTTTTCTTTAGTGTGTGAAAAAAAGAAACCTATACATTAGTTTTTCTTTACTGATTCACGATATGCTTTTGGCGATGTGGTGAATTTTCCTTTAAATTGCCGACTGAAATGTTCGACGTTTGAATAGCCGCATTGTTCTGCAATTTTGTATATTGGTAATGTTGTTGTGGCCAGCTTTTCCTTAGCCAGCAGGAGGCGGTGTTCAATAACGTCTTCCATACACGATGTACCGAATTTTTTTTGATACAATTTTTGCAGATGCCTTGTTGAAATGTGTAACTGTTTGGCCATATCCGGAATATTCCATGGAGAGGACGGATTGCTGGCAATATTGATATGAAGCTGCTGCAAAGCCATTTCGTGGAAAGTACTAGAGTTATTGTAGGACAGAGATTCTTTTAGTTTTGAAAAAAGAATCTGAAACAGGGATTGAACAGTGAAATTTTTATATTGGTTTTGAAAAAAAATTTCCACAGCAATTAAGTGAATAAGGCTGCTTATATAAGAGTGATCCATTGCTTTAAAAGGGGTACCAAGAGGTACGCTGCTATTACAGATAAATGGTTCATCGGTATAAAATCGCAGCCAGTCATCACAGAATATTTCATTTTCAAGGGAACCGTATTCCATAGAAGAATAGGGTGGGTATAGAGTAATGCTGTGTGCGGGCATGATAATACGTTTTCCATCTATGATATGGTAAGCCGGTGTATGTGTCATAGTTATCAGCCACCAGTCATTTGACTGATCAGTTACGGTACAGGTAAATCCTGCAGGATGCGAAGCATTGCTTTGTACGTAAATAATGTCTATCATAGTTATTCGAAGCCCCTTTGCTGAAAAATTTTGATCCTAAAAATAGAATACACGTTATGGCAGAGAAAAGCAACAAAAAATGCCCCTATATATCATGAAATAGGACACAAAATGTCATAGAAGGAACTATACAGATTTGTTAGAATAAAGGTAAAAATGATTAAAGATAAGAAATGGAGGCTTGTGAAAATGAAAAAAATTTTTTCAAAAGTTGTTGCCGGAGCACTTGTTCTATGCATGGCGACATTATCATTATCAATCCCATCAAAAGCGGACAATCCAGTTGTGCAAAATATTTACACAGCGGATCCGGCACCGATGGTTTCGGGGGATACGCTGTACTTGTATACATCGCATGATGAGGACAAACTGATAAAAAATTTTTACACAATGAATGACTGGAAATGTTATTCAACAAAAGACATGGTGAACTGGACAGATCATGGGACTGTTTTGTCAAGAGACGATTTTAAGTGGATGGATACGAAGGATCCTCGTGCTTGGGCACCACAGTGTGTTGAGAGAAATGGCAAATTTTATATGTATGTACCGGTTCATAAAAAGAATGGTGGTATGGTTATTGGTGTAGGCGTCAGTGATAAACCTACCGGACCATTTGTTGATGCCATTGGCAAACCACTGGTGGATGAGGGTGACTGGAATGACATTGATCCGACCGTATTTATTGATGATGACGGACAGGCTTATTTGTATTTTGGAAATCCTAATCTTCGTTATGTGAAATTGAATGAGGATATGCTTTCTTATGATACGACAATTGGTAAGAAAGGTATAGAATCAATCGATATGAATGAGTCAGGTTTCGGTCCTAAGGTGACGGAAAATGGAAAAGTATCCCGTCAATGCTCTTATGGAGAGGGACCATGGTTCTATAAGCGAGGCAGTCTATATTATATGGTATACGCTGCATTTGGACCGAAAGGAGGAAATGAACATCTGGCATATTCTACAAGCAAATCACCTACCGGACCATGGGAATATCAGGATGTTATTATGCCATCCCAAGGTTACTGTTACACCAATCATCCGGGTGTTGTAGACTTTATGGGACACTCGTATCTGTTCTATCACGATCAGAAATTAAAGGGAGGCGGCAATTATCACCGTTCTGTTTCTGTGGAAGAGTTTAAATATAATGAGGACGGTACATTCCCTACTTTAAATATGACAGAGGACGGACCTGCCCCAATTGCAAAACTGGATCCATATCAGTGGACGGAGGCAGAAACCTATGCAAAAGGAACAAATGTTGAGTCAGAAGGAAATGGCACAGTGGGAGTGAACCTTTGTGACATTAAAAATGGAAGTACGATTAAAGTAAAAAATGTGGATTTTGGTGAAAAGAGTGCGGTTTCCTTTAGAGCTGCCATAGCAAGCGAGAAAAAAGCAACTATGGAATTACACTTGGATTCAGCAGGTGGACCATTGATCGGAACACTTAGTATTGATAATACCGGTGGTGAGTATATATTCAAAATACTTTCTACGGATATAACAAATGCAACGGGAATTCATGACCTATATATGGTATTTAAGGGAGAAGATAAGGTATCTCTGGCTAAATTTGATCACTGGAGATTTGTAGATGAAAAAGGTGCCGATGCAATTCCGGATCCGACACCAAAGCCGACTCCTGTACCGACACCAAGTGTGGCAACGCCGACTGCTACACCGAATGTTACGGAAACACCGGCACCGACTATTGTACCAAGTCAGACACCGGCACTGACACAGTCTTCAGAAAACAAGAAAATAGAAAGCCCACAGCCGAAAGCGACTGTGAGGGCAGTAAAAAAGATTAAAGTGGCTAAAGTCAAGGGTGTAAAAGTAATAGTGACAAAGGCAAAAAAAGCTAAGATTTCCTGGAAGAAAGTCAAGGGGGCAGCCGGTTATCGGGTGATGTATTCGACCGATAAGAAATTTAAGAAGGCAGCCGTTAAGATTACTACTAAGAAAGCAAATTATGTTACGAAAAAGCTGAAAAAGGGCAAAAAGTATTTTATCAAAGTAGCTGCATATCGAAAAGACAAAGCTGGTAAGAAAGTATACGGAAGTTTTAGTGCTGTTAAGAAAATTAAAGTAAAATAATAATTACAAGATACTATAGATCTGTTGTAAGATAGGTCTATAGTATCTTTTTTATGCTGAAAAGAGATGGTGCTAGAATTCTTTTTCTGACTAACCCTCGTACGAAATTCCACTATTGCCTAAACCCGCAAAATAGGGTAAACTAAAGAACGTATCTAAGACACGTACTTTCGAAAGGGAGGCAGATATGAGACGAGTAGCTTTTTTGACCAGTGGTGGTGACTGCCAGGCTCTGAACGCGACAATGCGCGGCGTGGCAAAAACATTGTATAATGCAGACCCGGACACACAGATTATCGGTATCCTTGAGGGGTATAAGGGTTTGATGTATGAAAAGTATGTAGAAATGAAACCGCTTGATTTTTCCGGTATTTTGACGGAGGGTGGAACGATTCTTGGGTCTTCGAGACAGCCATTTAAGAATATGAGAAAGCCGGATGCCAACGGCATGGATAAAGTGGCGGCGATGGTGAATACTTACCATAAATTAAAACTTGACTGTCTTGTGATTTTGGGAGGAAATGGCACACATAAATCCGCCAATATGCTGCGGGAGGAAGGCTTAAATGTAGTAGGGCTTCCAAAAACCATTGACAATGACATTTGGGGAACGGATATGACATTTGGTTTCCAGAGTGCCGTGGATATTGCGACTACGGCGATTGATTGTATTCACACGACAGCGTATTCGCACGGAAGAGTATTTATCGTGGAAGTTATGGGACATAAAGTTGGATGGCTTACACTTCATGCCGGGATTGCCGGGGGAGCAGATGTGATTTTGATTCCGGAAATACCATATGATATTGACGCTGTGGTACAGGCAATTCAGAAGCGCACGGATGCCGGAAAGCGTTTTTCGATTCTGGCAGTGGCAGAGGGTGCAATTAGTAAGGAGGACGCACTTCTTACGAAGAAAGAGAGAAAAGCAAAATTAAAGAATAATCCATATCCAAGTGTTTCCTATAAAATAGGAGCAGAGATTGAGGAGCGCACCGGGCAGGAAATTCGCATTACGGTGCCGGGACACACACAACGCGGGGGAAGTCCGTGTGCGTATGACCGTGTGATTGCCAGCCGCCTTGGGGCAGCAGCGGCTCAGTTGATCTTAGAAGAAAAATACGGATACATGGTTGGATTTAAAAATAGAGAAATCATTCCGATTCCGTTAGAAGAAGTAGCGGGTAAATTAAAGATGGTAGACCCGGATTCTTCCATTATCCGCGAGGCGAAAAATTTGGGCATCAGTTTTGGTGTGTAACAGAAAGAGGCAATTATGTCATATCAGGCTTTATATCGGAAATACCGTCCCAAGGACTTTTCCAGTGTCCGGGGGCAGGAACATATTGTAAAAACGCTCACAAATCAGATTCAGGCGGACCGGATTGGACATGCTTATTTGTTTTGCGGAACGAGAGGAACCGGAAAAACGACGGTTGCCAAAATTTTTGCAAAGGCAGTAAACTGTGAAAATCCGGGACCGAATGGTCCTTGTGGTGAGTGTGCGATGTGTAGGGCAATTGAGGAACAGTCTTCCATGAATGTGGTGGAAATCGATGCGGCATCGAATAACCGCGTGGATGACATCCGGCAGGTGATTGATGAAGTACAGTATTCACCGGCAGAAGGACGTTTCAAAGTGTATATTATTGACGAGGTGCATATGCTCTCGACAAGTGCGTTTAATGCACTTTTGAAAACGTTGGAAGAACCCCCATCCTATCTGATTTTCATTTTGGCAACGACGGAGGCACATAAGATTCCACTTACCATTTTGTCGCGCTGCCAGCGCTATGATTTCAAACGGATTCAGGTGGAAACAATTGCGGCAAGACTGCGAGAATTATTAGAAATAGAAGGGATTGAGGCAGAGGATAGGGCGCTTACTTACATTGCGAGACAGGCAGACGGCGCACTGCGTGATGGCTTAAGTCTTTTGGAACAGTGTATTTCTTTTTATTTCGGACAGAAATTAACATATGAAAATGTTTTGAAAATTCTTGGTGCTGTTGACCACAGTGTATATCACCGGCTGATGGAGGCTTTGATAAAAAATCAGGTTGATGGCGTGATTGGTATTGTGGCTGAGATGGTTGAGCAGGGCAAGGATTTATCACAATTTGTCAATGAACTGATTTGGTATCTGCGCAATCTTTTGGTTGTGAAAACTGCGGATGAGGCAGAGCAGTTAGTGGATATGTCGGAGGAAAACAGGCAGGAACTTTCCCGTTTTGCCGAGCAGATTGAATTAGAAATTTTGTTCCGCTATATCCGTATTTTGTCGGATTTGGCAAATGACATGAAATATGCAAACAATAAGCGTGTCATGCTTGAGATGGCGATGATTCGCTTGTGCCGTCCGCAGATGCAGACGGATTACGATTCGCTGATTCAGCGGTTAAATCAGTTGGAGCGGAAGAATGAACAGTGGCAGGAGATGATGGAGTCCGGCACCTTTGTGGCAGCGCAAAGTGCGGGAACATCTGAGAACAAGTCGGTAATTAAGCCACAGAGAGAAATTCGTCCTGAAGCAGTTCCTGATGATGTAAGAGATGTGGTGGCAAACTGGAACCAGATACTTGGACGAATCGATCAGGTGTCGCGGTCTATGCTTTTAGATGTGAGGATTTCTGTATCAGAGGCAGGAAAACTGGTGCTTGCTTTTACGCAGGGAATGCCTGCCGAATATTTTAAAAAAGAGGAAAATCAGCAGGTGCTGATTGAGGCAGCCGGTCAATTGACGGGCAAAGAGATTTCGTTAGATGTGCGTTTTGTGGAAAATCGCCAGGAAATGAATGCTTTGCCGGAGCTGCGGAATATAATAAAAAATGTAGAAATTGAAATGTTGGATTGACCGACATAGAAAAAGAAAGGAAGAAGAAAAATGGCAAGAAGAGGTGGATTTCAGGGCGGAATGCCGGGAAACATGAATAATTTGATGAAACAGGCGCAGAAAATGCAGCGTCAGATGGAAGTAACACAAAAAGAAATGGAAGAAAAAGAGTATGAAGCGACGGCTGGCGGCGGTGCCGTTACGGTAAAAGTTTCCGGTAAAAAAGAAGTTCTTTCCGTAAAATTGAGCGAACAAGTTGTTGACCCGGATGATATTGAAATGTTAGAGGATTTGATTGTGGCAGCAACGAACGAGGCATTGCGCCAGCTCGAAGAAGACAGCGCAAAATCCATGGAAGCGTTGACCGGCGGATTGAACCTTGGCGGAGGCTTCCCATTCTAATGAAATATTATAGTGAGTCGATTACAAATTTAATCGAAGAATTGGCAAGTCTGCCAAACATTGGTCCAAAGTCAGCACAGCGGCTGGCACTGCATATTTTAAATCTGCCGGAAGCACGCGTGAAACATTTAGCGGACAGTATATTGACGGCAAAGCAGAAGATTTGTTTTTGCAAAGAATGTTTTAATTTGTCTGACCGGGAATTGTGTCAGGTATGTGCGGACGAAAAAAGAGACCACCAGACGATTATGGTAGTCGAGGAACCAAGTGATTTGGCGGCTTATGAGAAAACCGGACAGTACAAGGGCGTGTACCATGTACTTCACGGTGCGGTGAATCCAATGGTTGGTGTGCAGCCGGAGAACTTAAAACTCAAGGAACTGCTGCAGCGCCTTCAACGGGAAGATATCAAAGAAGTTATTATTGCGACAAATTCCACGGTGGAAGGAGAAGCAACAGCACTTTGGATAAGCAAATATGTCAAGCAGGCGGGGATTAAAGTAACCCGGATTGCTAGCGGAGTTCCGGTTGGCGGTGCGCTTGAATTTATTGACGAAATGACGTTATTCCGCGCACTTGAGGGAAGAACGGAACTGTGAGTGCATAAGACATCGAAACAGTCCGAGACTGATGAAATCAGCAAGCTGCATGACAAGATTTAAATGCGTTGTCTGCAGCAGCATCTGGCTCCCAAATCCGGAAAGATTGACAATACCGGTGATAAAAATGTCACCTACTTCCGGAAGATTTTTATCAACACCGACGCCGGGACAGAGTGCTCCCTCACCTAACGTGATATAGCCGACGTGCTCGACGACACCGAGGGATGCGTCAATTGCAATAATCAGTGCGTTTTTATAACAGGAATGAATGAATTGTAAGGTGGCTTCCAGATTTTTAGCATGGATGGGCTGTTCCAGTGTGCCGAAAAGATGGAGGCTGTTTTTATGTGTACTGCAAAAACGTGCTAATTTATGACCGACAATCGGACCTAAGCAGTCGCCGGTGGCGCGGTCGGAGCCGATGCAGACAAGGACGATGTCACGTGAATGGTAATTCTTTTTCTCTAATAAATTCTGAAGTGATGTAGTAAAATTAAATAAGGAATGGCTTTCGCCGGGATTAAAATATTCTGCCATAATAAAAAACCTTTCTGTGTTGTTATTAGCAGTATTCTCATTATTTCCAAAAAACATGCGGAAAAAACTTCAATAAAATTTGTTCTCGGGTTCTGAATCGACAAAATCCGCTTTCCGGGCGTGATATGATAAAACTGTCGATTGAGAAAAAAACAATAAAGGGAGGACAAGTCATGCAGTGGACAAGACCAAAAAGTGTTCGGCAGATTGGAGAGATTCCGGGGCGGGGACGAATTTATATGGAAGATTATGTCATTCGTTTTGTAAAACGTCTGGCAGAGCAGAGTCATGGGATGGAAAAGGCAGCAGTGCTTTTGGGCACGAGCCTGATATGTGATGGGGAGAAAATCTACCAGATTTCAGGCGTTGTGGAAATTCATAATTTTGCAGGGCGGAGCGGTCCGAAACTTACCGATGAAGACTGGGATTACATTTATTCGGAAATGAAGGAAAATTTTACGGATTTGGAAATTGTCGGATGGTTTTACAGTTGTCAGGGATTTTCTGTTAATCAAGCGGGGCAGCTTCTTCAGATGCATAAACTGAATTTTGAAAAAAGGGATAAAGTATTATACCTTTATGATGAGACAGACGGAGAAGATAGTTTCTTTTTGTATCGCAGCGGACAGTTAGAAAAACAAAAAGGTTACTATATCTATTATGAAAAAAATCCGGAAATGCTTCACTATATGGAGAGGGAAAATAATCGTCATGTTCATATTGTGGAGCAGGAAGATGACCGCGTAGTGAGAAATATTCGCGGTATTATGGAGGAAAAAGAAAAGTTTCGGACAAAGAAAAAACAGAAGGAAGTACATATGGGGTATGGCATAGCGGCAGTGACTGCATTGATTGTCGTGTTTGCATTTGTTGTACTGATGCAGAACCAGTCTGCGCTCAATCAGGTGAAGCAGCAGTTGAATACAATCCAGACAATGAACCGGTCGCACCCGGCAAATCAGGACAAGACGATTGTAGAGACACAGAAAGCAAAGCTTACCCCGTGTCCATCAACGGTTCCACCAACACAGGGAAATACGGCAGTGCCGAGTGTTTCACCAACGCCCGTACCTTCGGCGCCTGCGCAAAATGGCGTTGCACAATAATTCTTTTCTATGCTATAATATAAGTTACCGTAATCAGAGAAATTTTCGATTCGAGTACGAGCAAGAAGGGTAGAAAATGAAAGACTTTTTGAAAAATAAGCAGAAATGGATTGTGGGTCTGGTGATTCTGGGGCTGATGTTTGTTGCCGGCGGCTTTGGTGTGGCCTCTTATTTATATGGAAATCGGTGTTACCGTGGCTATGAAGTGAAAAACAAAGTGAACCGCAGCGACAGTAACAATGTGAATTACCGGTATCATAATGGAAATATTTTAAAATACAGCCGCAGTGGTATTAGTGAGATTAATAACGAAGGGAAAAGTTTGTGGAATGGCGGTTATGAAATGAAGCAGCCACAGGTGGACGTGTGTGGCGATTATGTGTCGGTTGCTGATGTGAGCGGGAAACAGTGTTATATTTATAATGGAAAAGATGAAGGCGTTACCGTTGAGACAAGCCTTCCGATTGTGCGCGCAAAAGTGGCAAGACAGGGCGTTGTTGCGATTCTTCTGCAGGATAAGGATTCCAATGTTTTAAACATTTATAATCCGTACAGCAATGCAGAGAGTTTATTGGTGGAAATTCCAACCAATGTTTCGGAGGAAGGATATCCGCTTGATTTTGATATTTCACCGGATGGGAAAAGTGTTGTCACTTCTTATATGATAGCAGGCAGCAGTGATTTTGAAACGAAAGTCAGCTTTTACAATTTTACGGAAGTTGGACAGGACAAAAATACATTGGTAGGCGGAAAGTCATTCGGAAACAAGATGATTGCCGATGTTGAATTTGTGTCGGATGATGAAGTGCTGGTTGCCCACGAAAAGGGGTATTCCATTTTTGGACAGATGAAACAGCCGGAAGTTGTTATGGAAAAAACATTTTCAGATTCAATTAAAAGCCTTGCTGTGGGAGATGATGCGTTAGCTTTTGCCCTGCAAAAAGAGGGAAATGCAAAAAAACAAACATTAAATTTGTATGATTTGTCCGGCAGGGAAAAAATGCAGCAGGACATTTCTTATGAATATGCAGATATGGAAATGTACGGGGATGAAATTATTTTTACGGGAAACCGTTCCTGCAATATTTTGAGAACCAATGGACATGACAAATTTGATTATCATTTTGAGCAGGAGATTGATGCGGTGTATCCGACATCAGACGGACAGGTTTATACGCTGATTGATTCATCGACGATACAGAAAATACGATTACAGACGAAATGAGAAAGGAAAAAACATGAGTACAACACTTGTGGAACTGATTGCCGTCGGAATCTTTTTGGTGTGCATACTGGGTGGCGTTCATAAAGGACTTTTATTAAAAGTATTTTCGCTTTTGCGGATGGTTGTGGTGCTTGCCCTTACGATGATTTTGGTGCCGGTTCTAAAACCGCTGTTTGCGGCAAATTCTGAAGTGCAAAGCGGTGCGGCGTATGTAATTGCGCTTCTTGTGGCAGTGATTGCAGTGGGAATTGTAGTCCGTGTGCTGAAATTAGTAGACCACATACCGGTGCTGAAAACCGTAAACCGGCTGGGAGGTGCCATTTTCGGTGCTTGTATCGGAATTGTTTTAATCTGGGTTTTGCTGGCAGTGATAGGAGCGTTTCAGGATGTAACGTGGTGCAGGGAGATTTCGGAGTGCGCAAAACAGAGTGAAATTCTTCGGACGATTCAGAAATTTGACCCGATGAGTTATGTATTGAAAAAAATTGATTTTCCGATGTTATTTTAATGGCAAATCAATGGAAATAACTGAAAAAAACGGCTTGACAAAGGAAAGTCCACACGATATAATGATTTAGCATGCGTTTCGTGTGGGCTTTTTTGTGTCCTCAAAAATAGGACAACTAGTTCCGCAGACCATGACAAATTAGATTACAGGAGGTGAAAATTAATGCCAACTTTTAACCAGTTAGTAAAGCAGGGTAGAAAATCGGTTGCTAAGAAATCCAATTCTCCAGCACTGCAGTCATCCTACAATTCTTTGAAGAAAAAGTCCGTTAATACGAGTTCTCCACAGAAGCGTGGTGTTTGTACTGTTGTACGTACTGCTACTCCGAAGAAGCCTAACTCAGCACTTCGTAAGATTGCCAGAGTTCGTCTTTCCAACGGCATCGAGGTAACAAGTTATATTCCGGGTGAAGGCCACAACCTTCAGGAGCATAGCGTTGTTATGATTCGTGGTGGACGTGTTAAGGATCTTCCTGGTACCAGATACCACATTATCCGTGGTACATTGGATACCGCAGGTGTAGCTGATCGTAAGCAGGCTCGTTCTAAGTACGGTGCCAAGAAACCGAAAGCTGCAAAATAAGCTAATTTAAAAGTACCGGATTAATTTTTGCATCTTACTATATAAAAGTGAGCAAACTTTAAACTGGTGCGGACACAAGTCGTGAGTACCTGTGAATTAATTATTATTAAGGAGGGAAGTAACGTGCCACGTAAAGGACATATTCAGAAAAGAGACGTATTGGCTGATCCAGTTTACAAAAATAAGATTGTTACAAAACTGATTAACAACATTATGCTGGACGGTAAAAAGGGCGTTGCTCAGAAAATCGTATACGGTGCATTTGAGCAGGTAGCAGAGCAGACAGGTAAGGATGCTCTTGAAGTATTCGATGAAGCTATGAACAACGTAATGCCTGAACTCGAGGTCAAAGCTAGACGTATCGGTGGTTCCACTTATCAGGTTCCAATCGAGGTTCGTCCGGATCGTCGTCAGGCGCTGGCTCTTCGCTGGTTGACAACCTATTCTCGTGCGAGAGGGGAAAAGACCATGAAGGAGAGACTTGCCAATGAGATTATGGATGCTGCAAACAACACTGGCTCATCCGTAAAGAAAAAAGAAGATATGCACAAGATGGCAGAGGCAAACAAAGCCTTCGCACATTACCGCTGGTAATTCTTGTGCCACCTA
>ERZ773145.1587-NODE-1587-length-18064-cov-5.039425_pt1 | contig 18064 bp, 19 predicted proteins | sample MGYA00580848_ERZ773145 | MGnify/ENA primary metagenome ERZ773145 (study PRJEB29015, sample SAMEA2737858) | human gut metagenome | biome: human gut; feature: human-associated habitat; material: faeces | place: China | collected 2012 ... | reverse complement strand
TTCACCTCCGCCCTTACACTACACCATAAAGTCGGTTGAAGGTCAAGCATTTTTCTTAAAATAGCGCAAAAATGCCCCGGCGGGCACAAAACCTGCCGGGGCATTCATTCTGGATCGCGCTTACTGTGCGTTGTTGAACAGGGAGAAGGCACGGTAAGCCATGTACAGGTCGTTCTTGTGGATGACCTCGAAGGGAGCGTGCATGGACAGCACAGGCACACCGATATCCAGCACTGGAATGCCGCGGTTTGCGACATACTTGGCGATGGTGCCGCCGCCGCCCAGATCCAGACGGCCCAGCTCACCGATCTGCCATGCAACGTTGCCGTTGTCCAGCATCCGGGTGATATCACCGACCAGCTCAGCGCAGGCATCGCTTGCGGAGCCCTTGCTGCCGCCGCCGGTGTACTTGAAGATGGCAACGCCGCGGCCTGCATAAGTGCCGTTCATAGGCTCGAATGCACTTGCCCAGGTGGGATCGTAGGCAGCAGTCACGTCAGCGGACAGGCAGACGCTGTGACGGAAGGCCAGGATATCATCCTGACCGGCGGTACGGCAGAGCTCCTGCATGAAGTGGAAGGCGTACATGCTCTGCATACCGGTCACGCCATCGGAGCCGGTCTCTTCCTTATCGGTCAGGACGCAGACAGTGGTGTAAGCGGGGTTCTTGGTCTCGATCTCGGCCATCAGTGCGGGATAAGCGTCCACACGGTCATCGTGGCCATAGCCGCCTACCATGGAGCGGTCGAAGCCAACGTCGCGGCTCTTGTAGGCCGGGGTGATCTCGATCTCAGCACGCATGAACTCCTTCTCGGTGATGCCGTACTTCTCATTGAGCAGGATCATGGTATTCAGCTTGACAGCTTCCTTGACGTTCTCATCATCAACAGCGTCGGAGCCGATGAGGATGTTCAGCTCCTCAGCCTTGATGCCGTCCTTCAGGGGACGGGCGTTCTGCTCGGCACCCAGATGGGGCAGCAGGTCGGTGATGCAAAAGACGGGATCGTTCTCATCCTCGCCCACACGGACGGTGACGGTGGAGCCATCCTCACGGGTGAACACGCCGTGGATGGACAGCGGAATGGTGCCCCACTGATACTTGCGGATACCACCATAGTAATGGGTCTTGAAGTAGCTCAGGTGGTCAGACTCATACAGCGGGGTGGGACGCAGGTCCAGACGAGGGCTGTCGGTGTGGGCAATGACCAGATGGAAGCCATCCTCAAAGCTCTTGGTACCGATGGTGGAAGCCACCACAGCCTTGTTGTACTGGACAAAGTAGATCTTGTCGCCGGGCTTGTAGGTCTTTTTCGGGTCGAACTGCTGGTAGCCTGCATCCTTGAGCATCTGCTCGCTCTCGGCGGCGACCTCACGCTCGGTCTTGCCTGCATCCAGGAACTTCTTGTATCCCTCGGCAAAGTCGTGGGCCTTCTGCTTCACGTCAGCGTCCTTATCGGTGACGTAAGCAGGCTTATAGAGCAGCTTTTCAGCCAGCTGCTGGTTCGGAGTTTTTTCTGCCATAGAATTTCTCCTGCCTTTCTCTTTCGGTATTCCTAAATATTTCAAACCGGCGCAAGCCGGTTCAAGCGGGTTTGCAGCCTGCTCAGGCTCCGTACAGCTCGGTGTACTTGGCATAGCAGGCGGTGATCTTTTCCACATAGTGGTGCATCTGGTTATAGGGGAAACCCGACAGGGTCAACCCGTCCTCTGAATGTTCCTCCTTCTGGAGCAGGGCATCCACAGTGCCCCACCCGCTGTGGTAGGCTGCGGCGGCCGTGGAGATATCGCCGTTGTAACGCACCAGGCAGAGGTGGAGGTAATAGCATCCAAAGCGGATGCTCACATCAGGGTCGTACAGGTCGCCAAAGGAAACCTCCTCCCCCAGGCCCAGCTTACTGCGGAGCCAGAGGAAGGTCTCCTCCGTCATCTGCATCAGGCCGCGCGCATCGACACTGGAAGTTGCGCCCGGGTCAAAGCCGCTCTCGGTGCGGATGAAGGAATAGACCAGCAGCGGGTCAAGGTCATACTCGGCGGCGTACTGCTCCACAAGGTCGTTGTATTTCCGCGGGTAGAGCCGCTGTTCCACCTGACAGCGCACCGGCGGCAGCGCCAGCAGGGCCACACAGAGCAGAAAGAGCAGAACCAGCGTTTTCAAAAACTTTTTCAAAGCGAAGTGTCCGAGCCCCCTTTCCGTGCGCCCTCAGCCTGCAGCTGCTCACAGAGCTCCGCTGCCGCCGCTTCCAGAGAAGCAAGGTCAGCATCGTTGCGCAGGACAAGATCGGCCCTGGCAAGTAGGACCTCTTCCGGGGTCTGGGCGTTTAGCCGCCGTGCCGCCATCTCCGGGGCGATGCCGTCCCGGGCCGCAATGCGGGCCACACTGGTGGCAAAGGGCGCAGTGACCACGCAGAGGTGATCGCACTCTTTTTCCGCATCGGTGCCCACGATCACGGCTCCGTCTATCACAAAAAGCGGTGCTCCGGCTTCTCGGGCGGCCTGCTTCAGTCTGCAGACCCGCCGGATGATCTCCGGAAGCACGAGGGAATCCAACGCGGCTTTTCCTTCCGGCGCAGCAAAGGCGCGATCTGCCAGCAGGCGGCGGTTCAGGCTGCCGTCGGCATACAGGATATCTGCCCCGAACCGCTGGGCCAACACTGGCAGCAGCGGAGAACCGGGCAGAAGGATCTCACGGGAAATTTGGTCGGCATCCACCAGCGGGACACCATGGGCGGCAAACACCGCCGTCACAGTCGATTTGCCGCAGCCGCTGCGGCCGGTGATCCCAAGCGTGATCATAGCTGGATCACCCGGAACGCTGCCGCACGGATCAGGCGGTTGTACACCGCCATGGACAGGCCGTCCTTTTTGGGGCAGCGGGCATAGACCACACCGTCCCCCTGCTCATCCAGTGCGCGCAGGCTGCGGAAGATATGCTTTGCCTGATCGGCACCATCTCCCTCTCTGCCATACTCCACACAGGGCCAGCCGAGCTTTTCGGCCTCGCCGGTAAAACAGAGGCAGCTGGGGTTCTGGTCGGCATGGGCATCCACATAGGCTTTGAACTGCTCAAAGGTGCCGTCCAGCAGGGTGACATCTGCCTTAGGGGCGTAATGCTTATACTTCATGCCGGGGCTGCGGACAACAGCACCCTCGGGCAGCTTCTCGAGGATGGCTTTGGAGACCTCGACCTCCTCTCCCAGAGCGCGCTCCAGATCTTCCAGCGTGATATGGCCAGGGCGGAACAGGGTGGGCTTTTCGCCTACCACAGAGATCACGGTACTCTCCACACCCACATCGCACTCGCCGCCATCCAGGATCAGGGGCAGACGGCCATCCATATCGGTGAACACATCCTGTGCGTTGGTGGGGCTGGGCTTGCCGGAAAGGTTCGCGCTGGGGGCCGCAAAGGCACAGCCGCTCTGCGCAATGACAGCCCGTGCCACCGGGTGGCTGGGCATCCGGATGCCCACCGTGTCCAGACCGGCACAGCACTCTGCGGCCACCTCCGGGCCGCGGGGCATGATGATGGTCAGAGGGCCGGGGCAGAATGCGGCCATCAACAGCTGGGCACGCTCGGGCACCTCGCTGACAAGGCCGGGCAGCATCTCCGGGCCGGTGACATGAACGATCAGGGGGTTGTCCTGCGGGCGGCCCTTGGCCACAAAGATCTTTGCGACTGCCGCGCCGTTGCGCGCATCGGCGGCAATGCCGTAAACCGTCTCGGTGGGCAGGGCCACCAGCTCCCCTCTGCGCAGCAGATCAGCCGCTTTGGCGATTGCTTCGCCCTCGGCAGGTAAAATTTCAGTTTTCATTTTCATGCGGTTCATCGTTCTTTCTATCTGTAAAGTATAAATACTTTTCAATCATAAAATCAACACAAACACGTTATTCTTTTCATCATAGCTTCATTCGGTCTGTGCGTTGAGCTGACGCAGTTTTTCGGCCTGTTCATGGGTTGCCAGTGCATCAATGATCTCGTCCAGATTTCCGTCCATGATCTTATCCAGATTGTGGACCGTCAGGCCGATGCGGTGGTCGGTGCAGCGATCCTGCGGGAAGTTGTAAGTCCGGATCTTCTCGCTGCGATCACCGGTTCCCAGCTGCCCCGCGCGGTTGGCATTGATGGCATCCTGCTGTTCCTTCTGCTTCTGGGCCAGCAGGCGGCTGCGCAGGATCTCCAGCGCCTTATCCTTATTCTGGAACTGACTGCGCTCGTTCTGGCACTCCACCACCATTCCGGTGGGGATGTGCGTCACCCGGATGGCGCTGGACGTTTTGTTGATGTGCTGGCCGCCCGCACCCGAGGAGCGGAAGGTATCGATGCGCAGATCCTTGGGGTCGATAACAAGATCCACCTCTTCGGCCTGCGGCATCACCGCCACGGTTGCCGTGGAGGTGTGGATGCGGCCCTGCGTTTCGGTCTCGGGCACACGTTGGACACGGTGCACTCCGCTCTCATACTTGAGCCGGTTATAGGCTCCTGTGCCGTTCACGGCAAGAATGGCTTCCTTGACACCGCCCAGCTCCGTCTCGTTGAGGTTCAGCACCTCCAGCTCCCAGCCCCTGCTCTGAACGTACATGGTGTACATCCGCATCAGGCTGTGGGCAAACAGTGCGGCCTCTTCGCCGCCCGCACCACCGCGCAGCTCCATGATGACGCTTTTATCATCGTTGACATCCTTGGGCAGCAGCAAAATTTTGAGATTATTTTCCAGCTGCGCCACTTCCTGACTTTTTTCGCCGATCTCCTGCTGTACCATTTCCTTAAAGTCCGGATCAAGGGCCTCGCCCTCGAGCAGGGCTTTGGCCTGAGCAAGATGATCCTGCGCCGTGATCAGGGCCTGATAGGCCTGCACCACGGGTTCCGCCTCGTGATACTCCTGCATCAAGCGGCGGAACAGTGCAGGATCTGCCGCTGTTTCCGGCTGGTTCAGGCGGATGGAAAGTTCTTCAAACCGGTGGCTGACAGCCTCCATTTGGGAAAGCAGTCTTGACATACTGTGCAGTTCTCCTTACATGACCCAATGGTTACTCGGCAGCGCCGGGCTTGAGCACTTTCTTGATGTTTTTTTCAATTTTCGCGCGGGGCAGCATGACCTCACGGCCGCAGCCCGTGCAGCGGATCTTGAAATCCATACCGACCCGGAGCACCTCGAAGCTGGAAGCTCCGCACGGGTGTTTTTTGCGGGTCTGGATGGTATCTCCCACTGCGATATCCATGTTTCTTTCCCTCCTGCCGCCCCTTTGCGGGGCAGTACCCTGTGCAGCAGGTTTCCATGCCGCACATACAGATATAGTATAAACCAAACTCGTATAAAATGCAATTGTCCGCGCATAGAGTTTTAATGCCGACACCTGCTTTGTGTGCCGACGTGCAGCGGAAAACGCTAAAATAACACAGAAAGAGGAACAAACCATGATGCAGACATTTCGTACTGAAGGCAATTACCGTTCCGCAGACCGGCTCAGTCCCGCAGAACTGCGCGCCGCCATCGCCAGCCGCGAAATTTTACAGAGCACTGCCCTTGCCTTTGACACCCAGCGCCAGCTCCGGTTCGACCTGGGCGGGGTAAAGGCCGTGATGCCCTTTGGCCAGTGCGCCGATGGGGCAGAGAGCGGCACCGTGCGGGACATTGCGGTGCTGACGCGGGTGGGCCGCCCCACCTGCTTTGTGATCGAAGGGATGGAGACCGGGGAAAACGGCCAGCTCTGCTACCAGCTTTCCCGGGCCGAGGCACAGCGGATGTGCAAGGCAGAGTATCTGGACACCTTACAGCCCGGGGACATCCTGCCCTGCACCGTGACCCATATCGAGCCGTTTGGTGCCTTTTGTGACGTTGGGTGCGGCATCAGCGCCCTGCTGCCCATCGACTGCATGTCGGTCAGCCGCATCTCATCCCCTGCCGACCGGGTGAGCGTGGGCCAGCAGATCCTGTGCGCCATCAAAAACCGGGACGTGCAGGGGCGGTTCGTGCTGACCATCCGGGAGCTGCTGGGCACCTGGGAGGAGAACGCCGCCGGGTTCACCGTGGGCGAGACCGTGGTGGGCATTGTGCGGAGCGTGGAGGAATACGGCACCTTTGTGGAGATCGCTCCCAATCTGGCCGGCCTTGCCGAGACCTGCCCCGACCTGCACCCCGGGCAGGCGGTGAGCGTCTACATCAAAAACATCCTGCCCGATAAAATGAAGATCAAGCTGGTCATCGTCAACCACAGCCTGGGCCAGAGCCACCGGTTCGACCTGCGCTATTTCATCACCGAGGGGCATATCGACCACTGGCTGTATTCCACCCCCGAAAGCCGCAAGCGCATTGAGACAGATTTTGCGGTTGCGGCTTGCAATCCGGTCTGAAACCCTTTATACTATAAGAAAGTGATTCTTTACGGCCTGCCCTGAGGCAGTGCCGAGCAGCAATTTGAAATGACAGGGGGATGTGCAGAACGATGGCCGCCAACGATGCTTTTACCGCCGGTGTTCGTCCCGGCGGGCTGACCGACAGCACGGAGATCCGGTTGCTGTTGTGTTATCTGGTAAAGAATGCCGGGCCGATCACCCGGACGGAGATCGAGAATGCGCTGATGGAAGAACAGCTGGTCAACTATTTTGAGATCGGCTCCTGTCTGGATGATATCACCCGCCAGCAGCTGGTCACGCTGAAGGAAGATCGTTATTCCATCACCGAAAAAGGACGCAAGGTCGCGCAGGAGCTTGCCTATGACCTGCCCCGCAGTGTGCGGGAGCGCGCGGTGGCGGCGGTTCTGCGCAGCCAGACCTGGGCGCGCAAGGAAGCCGAGTACAGCGCCCGCATCACCGAAAAGCCGGACGGCCACTGCTCCATCCGCTGCACCATCAAGGCACTGGATCAGGAGCTGTTTTGTCTGGACATCGGCACGCCTGACCGGCTGAGTGCCGATCTGGTCAAGAAGCAATTCATCCTCAAGGGCAACGAGATCTATCAGATGCTCATCACCAAACTGACAGAGTAACAAAGAAACGGGGCTGTTGCAAAAACAGTCCCGTTTCTTTCAGTTCCAGCACGCTGCGGCGATCAGTTCCAGCACACTGCCCGCAATGCAGCGGGCCTTATCCGAGATGAGGAAGCAGTTTTCCAGCTCCGCACGGCGGGGGTCCACATCGGCTACCTTGAATCCTTTGGTCACCGGGTAGCCATCCCGCAGCAGACCCCGCAGGATGCCGGAGATCTGTGTGATCACCGGTAAACGCTGGCTGTCTGGTGTTTCGATCTCGGCCACAGCCTCGCCCGCCTCCACAAAATCAGCGATAGAATGCAGATTGCGGAAGATGCCCGCGGCCTGCGCATGGAGCACACGCTCGGCACCATAGCCACCGATGATGCCCGGCACGCCGGAGTTGGGTGCGGCAGACCCTTCCCGGATGATGCGGCCCAGCTTGTGGCCGCGCTTGGTCTCCACCACCACGTCAACATCCTGCCCCGCCGCAAAGCCGGGGCCAAGGGCAATGGTCAGCGGAGCCATTTCCCGGGTGGTGCCCAGATTTTTCTTTGCGATGATGGCATCCACCAGAACAGCAGGCCTTGCCTGCGGCAGGCAAGCACCCGTTGGGTCTATCAGGACCGGCACTGCGTTCTGTGCCCAGACGGCATCGGCATCTGCCAGCGTCTCCACCCGGATGCCACGCATTCCTTCCACAGCGGTCTCGCCTTCGTAAACAGCCTCACAGAGAGACACCTGCCGACGGATGGCGGCAGGATGGGATGTTTCCAGCACCAGCACCCGCAGCCCCGCCGACCAGAGCCGATGCACAACACCGGTGGCAAGGTCTCCCCCGCCCCGGACAACGATCAGGTCATCACGCTTCATGGCTCATCCCTCCGGTTCCACACGCTGCAAAAAGACTTCCATGGAGCCGCCGCAGGCCGCAATGGCCGCGGCATCGCTGGCCCCCTCTGTGGTGAAGGCAGCCATCCTGCACGGGGCAGCCCCCGGCTCCAGCAATTCCCGCGCCAGCTGCTGGGTGCGGTACTCCATGATGCCGCCGCCCACGCTGCCCACGGCAGAGCCATCGGGCAGGACCAACATCTTGGAGCCCTCCTCCCGTGGCGTAGAGCCATGGCGGCCTACGATGGTCGCCAGCACCGCCGGAGCGGTCTGCTGTTCCAGCGCGGCCAGCAGCACCGGGGAAAAGCCCTCGGTCTGCTGGCGGCTGTTTTTAACAGAGACGATCTCCGCAAGAATGGAAAGTGCGATCTCCTGTGCGGTTTTTGCGCCAATGGAAAGCCCAATGGGCGCGTGCAGGGCATCAATGCGCTCTTGCGGCAGCCCCAGCTCGGCTAGTTGTGTGTGCACCAGAGCCGCGCGTTTCCGGCTGCCCATCATGCCCACATAGGCGGCGGGCTTTTGCAGAATAGAACGCAGGCAGGCAATATCACAGCTGTGGGCACGAGTCACAACCACAAAGTATGTCTCCTGCCCGCCGGAGATCTGCACAAGGCCCTCTGCAAAGGGCAGGCAGAGCACAGCATCGGCCCCGGCCTGACGCAGCTCCTCCGCAAACTCGGGGCGGTCCTCCAGCGCTGTGACCGGCAGGCCCAGCAGCTTTGCCAGCCGCACCACCGACGCGCCCACATGGCCGCCGCCGCAGACCACAAGCTGCGGGGCCGCGCCAAAGCGCTCCACAAAGATGCGCTGTCCGGCTGATTTCAGAATTCCACTGGAGGTCACAGCGGCCAGGGCAGGCAGATGCTCCCCCCAGAACGCAGGCAGTTCCTCCGGCCAGACCGGTGCTGTGTTCCGCAGCAGGACACGTTCCCCCTGCGCCGGGCCTTCCAGCACCGTGGCCAGCAGAAAATCCCCCTCCCGGTCATGGAGTGCATTGAAAAAAGAACGGTTTCCCATCCAATTCTCCTTTATTTGTTATTGTTCTACCACCGCTGCGGCATCATAGGCGGCGGGGTCGATGCGGCTCTGCCACAGCGGCCAGTCCTCGGGCGGCATCCGCCACGCAAGGCCGCACCCGGCAGAGAGCTCCCGGGGCAGCGGAATGAGCCGCCCGGGGATGTGTTCCGCTTCGCAGTGTTTTTCCCATGCCATTGCTTCCACTGTGGTGCGGAAGGATAACACGATATAGGGTCTCTTTGCACGCATCGTTTATTCCTCCGCCAGGCTGCGCACCGCACGGGCAGCGGCAAGCGCCTCCTCCCGGGTGTTGGTGTGGGAGAAGCTGAACCGCACCACGCCCTGCTCCACGGTGCCCAGCGCCTTGTGCATCAGCGGAGCACAGTGCGCACCGGCCCGCACACAGATACCGTACTCCTCCCAGAGCGCATCCGCCACCCGGGCGGAATCCTCGCCCATCAGGTTCAGCGAGACGACGGGCGCACGCGGCGCAGTGAAGTCACCATAGAGCCGCACACCGGGAATTTCCCGGACAGTTTCGCAAAACAGGCGTGCAAGCGCATTTTCTTTTGTTTCCAGCGCTTCCACGCCCTGCGTCAGGAGCCAGCGCACCCCGGCCCCCAGCCCGGCGATTCCCGGCACATTCAGCGTCCCGGCTTCCAGAGCGGTGGGCATTTCGACGGGGTGGCGTTCATCAAAGCTGTGGACTCCGCTGCCGCCCACCACAAGGGGGGCAACCTGCAGCCCGGGCCGGACATACAGCCCGCCGGTGCCCTGCGGGCCCAGCAGCGCCTTGTGCCCGGTAAAGCAAAGCACATCGATCCCCAGCGCCTGCACATCCATCGGCATGGCACCCGCTGTCTGGGCGGCATCCACGAGAAACAACAGGCCGTGGTTTTTTGCAAAAGCGGATACGAACGCCAGGTCCGTGCGGTTTCCGGTGACATTGGAAGCACCGGTCACAACCACTCCCCTGGTATTGGGGCGGAGCAGCTGCTCAAGCTGCGCATAGCGTAGCACACCGTTTGCGTCCACATCCACAAAGCTCACCTCAACCCCCTGCCTTTGGAGGCGGTAGAGGGGCCGCAGGACGGAATTGTGCTCACAGACCGTGGTGATGACATGATCCCCCGGGCCAAAGAGCCCGTTGATGGCCGTGTTCAGTGCCTGGGTCGCATTGGATGCAAAGGCGATGCAGGCCGGGCCTTCGGCATGGAAGAGCCGGGCCAGCGCTTCCCGGGTCTCGTAGACGACACGGGAGGCGTGCAGGGTGGGCGCATGGGCTCCACGGCCCGGGTTGCCCGCTGTCTGCAGAGCATCCAGCATCGCCTGCCCCACCTCCGGGGGCTTGTACAAGGTGGTTGCGGCGTTATCAAGGTAGATCACGGCTTGACCACGTTCCCGGCGTTCAGCATCTTTTCAGCGATGACATACATATTGGTCACGCCGCCCACGGCCAGCTTCTCCGTTATGCCGTAGAAGTTCAGGCAGGTGCCGCAGGTCAGGATCTCCACACCCTCAGCTTCCAGTGCCTTCAGGTCTTCCAGCATGGGCGAACCCTCACAGGTCAGGGATGCGCCGCCGTTATAGAAGAGGATCGTCTTGGGCAGCTTGTCCTGCTGGGTCAGGGAGAACACGAAGGCCTTGAGCAGGGTCTTGCCCAGCTCCTCGGCCCCTTCCCCCATCTTGTCGGACGCGATGACCACCACTGTATCCGTGCGGGCATCCGGGATGCAGGTTTCCGCTTCTGCCTGCTGTTTCTCTTCGCCCGGCGCAGCGGTTTCCGCAGCGGGCGTGTCCTTGATGGTAAAGCGGACACGGTATTCCTGCTCGGCCAGCTTTTCAGAGCTGGACAGGTAGCCTTTCTGCTGGGCCATCTTGGTCAGGTTCTGGACAGCGATCTCATTGTCCACCAGCACTTCCACCTCGCCGGAGCCGTGCAGCTCTGCAATGGCCTTTTTGGCCTTGACCACGGGCAGCGGGCAGGCATCTCCACGGGCATCGATCTTGATCATTGGTTGTTCCTCCATCATTCGTATGTTACTGTGATCTCCGGTGTCTGCTTTTCCCCAATGGTGCCCACGATCTTTGCGGGCAGACCCGCCGCCTGCAGCTCTGCTTCCAGTGCAGCGGCATCCTGCGGGGCCACAGCAAACAACAGGCCGCCGGAGGTCTGGGGATCAAACAGAATTTCCTCCATCGGGAAGGGTACTTTCTCAAACCGGACAAAGGGCCCGGTGTGGTTGCGGTTGCGTTGACCGGCAGCGGTGTACAGGCAGGCATCTGCGGCCTCCCACGCACCGGGCAGTATCGGCACCGCATGGGCATCGATGACGCAGGAGAGCTTCTCCCCCATCATCTCGTGCAGATGGCCCAGAAAGCTGAACCCGGTCACATCCGTGGCGGCGTGCACCTCGTACCTGCGCGCGATCTCTGCCGCTGCTTTGTTCAGGGTGGTCATGGAACGGACTGCGGCTTCCATCTGTTCCGGAGCGGCTTCGCCCACCCGGTTGGCGGTGCAGATCAGCCCCACGCCAAGTGCCTTGGTCAGAAGAAGTTTGTCGCCCGGGCGGCCGGTATCGTTGGCTGTCAGGCGGTGCGGGTCTACCAGGCCTGTCACCGACAGGCCGTACTTCACACCGGTATCGGCAATGGAGTGCCCACCCACCAGCATGCCCCCGGCTTCGGCCACCTTTTCGGCACCGCCGCGCAGGATCTCCCCCAACACGTTCAGATCCATGCTCTCGGGGAAGCAGACGAGATTCAGTGCCGTTTTGACCTCACCGCCCATGGCGTAGACATCGCTCAGGGCATTGGCCGCAGCGATCTGCCCGAAGGTATAGGGGTCATCGACCATCGGCGGGAAGAAATCCACCGTCTGCACCAGGGCAATATCCTCGGTAATGCGGTAGACGGCAGCATCGTCCCGGCTGTCGTAGCCAACCAGAAGGTCGGGGTCTTTTTCGCTCCGGGGCAGCTTTTCCAGAATGCGGCTCAGTACCCCGGCACCCAGCTTTGCGGTGCATCCGCCGCCGGTGCAGAAGACAATGGGGCCCTGTTCTGCCATTTCATGCACGCTCCTTTTCATCAAAATAAGTCAACACGCCCTGCACATCATATTTTTTGCGCAGGAGCGCGAGGGTCTGTTCTCCGGCAGCAATGCGGGCGGGGGCATCCGCCTGATTAAGCACCACAGAAAAACAGCGGTTCCCCACCTGTTTTCGTCCTCCCTGCTCACTGGCCAGCAGCCTTGCCAGCAGCTCCGGGGTCAGAAGCGTTTCGGGGGCAGTGCCCAGCAGGGCGCAGGCCTGCTCCAACCGGAAGCAGACCTCCCGCAGAGGTCTGCCCAGTGCGGACAATCCGGCCACCGCCAGCACGACATCGCTTTCCGGCAGCAGCACCGGTTCATGGGCCGCCGGGGCCTTGCAGGGCAGCCGTTTTGCACCGTCCGCTTCCAGAAGAACCATATCCGCCTGTGCCATCCAGCGGGTCAGCTGTTCCGGCGGCAGGGCGGTCAGCTTGCCCTGCTCTGCCGGGACACCGGCCACGGCATATTGCCCTGCCGCCCAGAGGGACGCAAGAGCGGCTTCATCTGCGGCATAATTCTCCCCGGGCTGCCGGATGTGGGTGGTGGTGCTCACCAGCACCCGCCAGCCTTTGGCGGCACAATGACGGGCAAAGGCATAGAGCAGGGTGGTCTTTCCGCCGCCGCCCACCAGCGAGACCACATGGCCCTTTTCAGCCAGAAACGGAAAATATGTTTCCGAAAGCATCAGCGGTTCTCTTCCACCGCCATAGCGACCTGCTCCGGGGTAATGGGCAGCTCGTAGAAGCGGGTGCCGATGGCATTGTAGATGGCATCCGCGATGGCGGGCAGCGGGGTGTTGATGACCACCTCACCGATGGATTTTGCACCGAACGGGCCGTTGGGCTCGTAGCTGCTCTCAAACTCCACCCGGATGTGGCCGATGTCCACACGGGCGGGGATCTTATACTGCATAAAGGAATTCTCCATCGGCCAGCCCTTGGCATCGTAGGTGATGTTCTCGGTCAGGGCCATGCCGATGCCCTGCAGGATGCCGCCCTCGGTCTGCACACGGGTCAGGTTGGGGTTGATGGGGGTGCCGCAGTCCACACAGGCGGCATAATCCACCACCTTGACCTCACCGGTCTCCTTGTCCAGCTCAATTTCAGCTGCGCCGACCATGTAGGGCGGGGGCGAAAGGGGCGAGGTGTGGGTCTCGGTGATCTCCAGCGGCACCATGTGGCCGAACTGGGAGGCGAAGGCCACCTCAGAGAGAGAGACCTTCTTCTCCGGGTCTGCGTTCAGGGAGACGAACTTGCCGTCAAAATCCACAGCATCTTCGGTCGTCTGGAGCAGCTCCGCGCCCAGCTTGCAGATCTGGCCGCGCAGCCGGAGGGCGCACTTCTCCACTGCCTTGCCGGTGACATAGGTGGTAGAGGAAGCGTAGGAGCCGGAATCATAGGGCGAGGTATCGGTATCCGCGCCAAAGACGGTGATATTGTCCAGGTCACAGTCCAGCACCTCGGCGGCGATCTGAGCCAGCGTGGTGTCACAGCCGGTGCCCATATCGGCAGCGCCGATGATGAGGGAGTAGAACCCGTCATCGTTTACCTTGAGGGTGGCACTGCCCACATCCATGCCGGAAATGCCGGAGCCCTGCATGGCCATGCCCATGCCCACGGCGCGCACCTTGCCATTGCCAAGGTCGCGCACAGGGTACTTGTTGTCCCAGTCGATCATCTCGTGGACTTTTTTCAGGCAGCGGTCCAGCGCGCAGCTGGTATTCACAGCGCCGTAATAGGCGGGCATTACATCGCCCTCTTTGACGATGTTCATTTCGCGGATCTTGAAGGGGTCCATGTGAAGTCTGGCAGCCAGCTCGTTGACGGCAGATTCCACTGCAAACAGGCCCTGGGTCGCACCATAGCCGCGATATGCACCGGCAGACATGTGGTTGGTGTAGACCACGTCGCTGACAAAACGGAAGGCCTCAGCCTTGCCGTACAGCGGGATGGACTTGTGACCGGAAAGGCCCACCGTTGTGGGGCCGTGCTCACCATAAGCACCGGTGTTGGACAGGGTGTAGAGGTCGATGCCCTTCACGATGCCGTCCTTGGTGGCACCCAGACGGACATGCATCTCCATCTCGTGGCGGGGCGAAGATGCGGTCTGGCTCTCTTCGCGGGTGAAGATCAGCTTGCAGGGCTTCTTGGTCTTCCAGGTAACAAAGGCCGGATAGATGGCCGAGACCGCCGTCTGCTTGGCACCAAAGCCGCCGCCGATGCGGGGCTTGATGACGCGGATCATGGATTTGGGAATGTGCAGGGCGTTTGCCACATTGCGGCGGGTATGGAACACGATCTGGGTCGAGCTGAGGATGTTCAGCCGCCCGTACAGATCCATCCAGCAGCAGGTGCGGAAGGTCTCCATCATGGCCTGCTGACAGGCCTTGGTGTGGTAAACACGGTCGATGACAACATCGCACTTTGCCAGCACGGCATCGATGTCGCCGTCGCCGCACGCATCGTGGGCACAGAGGTTGCGCTTGTTGTCGGCACCCACGGGACTCAGGCTCTCCCAGTTGTCCTCCGGGTGGACAAGGATGGGGTTGTCCTTCGCAGTGTGGAAATCCAGCACCGGCTCCAGCACCTGATACTCCACCTTGATGAGCTTCATGGCTTTCTCGACACACTTCTCATCCTTGCCCACCACAATAGCCACCACGTCCCCCACAAAGCGGACGTGACGGTCAATGACCAGGCGGTCGTAGGGGCTGGCTTCGGGGTAGGTCTGGCCGGCCTGCGTGTAGCGGCGGGCGTTCTGGTCCACATCCTCCCAGGTGAAGATGGCCTCGATGCCGGGCACCTTTTTGGCCACGGACGTGTCGATGCGCTCCACCATGGCGTTGGCATGGGGCGAACGGTACAGCTTGACGATCAGGCAGTCTGCCGGGGCCAGATCATCCATGTAAACGGGCTTGCCGGTCACAAGCTGCATGGCATCCTTTTTGCGGAATGCTTTGTTGACGTTTTTCATTCGGCACCCTCCTGTTTTGCTTTTTTCCAGGCGAGGAAATTCTGGATGCCCCGGAGCTGGCCCTCGTAGCCGGAGCAGCGGCAGAGGTTGCCCGCGAGATATTCCTTGATCTCCTCCTCAGTGGGGTATTCCTTTTCCCGGAAGAGGGCGAGGGCGTTCATAATAAAGCCCGGGTTGCAGAAGCCGCACTGCTCCGCACCCTGATCGGCGATAAAAGCACCGAACTCAGCAGCCTCCTCCTGCAGGCCCTCCAGCGTGGTCACCCTGTGGCCGTCGGCACGGGCTGCCAGCACAGAGCAGGACAGCACCGGCACATCGTCCAGAAAGACGGTGCACAGGCCGCAGTTGGAGGTCTCACAGCCGCGCTTGACACTGTAACAGCCGTGTGCGCGGACAAAATCGATGAGCAGGGTGTCCGGTGCGGCCTCTGCCGTGACTTTGGTTCCGTTCAGAATAATATTCACCTGCATCTTGTCTCACCTGTTCCCTTCCAATTTCAGCACAGCGCGCTTGACCAGCACCCCGGCCAGATGATTGCGGTATTCCGCACTGCCGCGCATGTTGCTCTCCGTCCGGATGTTTGCCCGCACCTCAGCGGCAAAGCGGGCGGCGGTCAGCTCCGGCGTTTCGGCGGCATTGGGCTGCAGGGTATACAGCACTGCCTTTCCGGGCCGGGCACCAATGGCAAACCGGAAGCCCCCGGCCGTTTTCGCGGCGGCACAGGTCAGCACCGGGAAATCCGTCTGGCTGTTGCGCACCGACTGATAGCAGAACGCTGCCTGCTCTTTCGGCACGATGACCCGTACCAGGATATCCCTGTCGTACGGGCGTTGAGCATACTCCGAAAGCGGCACGATGCCGCCCTTGTAGAGCTCCACCGAGGCGTTCAGGGCCAGGAACATGGTCAGAACATCGGAAAAACCAAAGCGGCTGTAAATGCTGCCGCCCACGGTGGCAAGGCTGCGCAGCTGCACACCCACAATGTGGCGCACAGATTCCCGCACAGCGCCCTCCGTGTAGGCATTGAGCCCCTCGTGGAGCTCGATCTGCCGCAGGGGCACCATGGCCCCGATGGAAAAGCCCTCGGCCGTTTCCTCAATTTTGTCCAGCCCAAGGCCTGACAGGTCGATGGCGGTGCCGACATTGATATTCTCCATCTTGAGCCAGATCATGCCGCCGATGACCCGATTGTTTCGCTTCTGGTTGAGCTGCCAGGCTTCCTCGAGGCTTTCGGCCCGTTTGTATTCCCGGATCGTCATCATACGCAGTACCTCTCTTTTTTCGATTGCTACTTTTATTTTATCACAAAATCCTTTATAATGCCACTGGAAAGACTGCCGCAGATCCGGCAGATTCAGGAGGAATGATTTTATGGCAGAGTTGTGGAAAAAAAGCGCCCACCCTCCGGTGGGATGCGTCATCATGGCATCGGGGCTGGCCCGGCGGTTCGGCTCCAACAAGCTGCTGGCCGATTTCGGGGGCCGCCCCCTGCTCTGCCGGGCGCTGGAGGTCACCGCCACCCCTGCCCTTGCCGCCCGGGTGGTCGTGACCCGCTCTGCCGAGGTCAAGGCCCTGTGTGACGCACAGGCCGTTCCCTGCCTGCTCCACAGCCTGCCGGGCCGGAACGACACCGTTCGGCTGGGGCTGGAGGCGCTGCTGGAGCAATGCCCCAACCTTGCAGGCTGCATTTTCCTGCCCGGAGATCAGCCCCTGCTGCAGCGGGAGACGCTGGAAGCCCTGATCGCCGCATTTGCCCAGACACAAAAAGAAACAGAGCGGGCGATCTTCCGGCTGGGAGCCCGGGCCGCACATGGCCCGGACACCTTTGTCGGAAGTCCCGTTCTGTTTGGATGCGGATATTTTCCCACTCTGCGCACCCTGCCCGAGGGCAAGGGCGGCAGTGTTGTGCTCAAGGCTCACCCTGAGCAGGTACAGATCGTTTACGCCCAGCGGCGGGAAGAACTGCTGGATGCAGATACGCCGGAAGCTCTGGAAGAGCTCTCCACCATTGCAGGGCAATGGCGCGTCCCCTGACAGGAGAGGCAAGGACACTTCTTGGCTCCCTTGTCAGGGGAGCTGTCAGGGGAGCTGTCACCGAAGGTGACTAAGAGGTTTATTCGGCCTTATCGTCCTTGGGCAGCAGCACGTTCAGCACAATGGCCACAAAGGCAGCCGGCACGATGCCGCTCTCGCCGCAGATCAACTGGAAGAACTGGGGGGTGTGTGCCAGGATGCTGGCATTGGCACCCATGCCGTAGCCCACGCCCAGTGCAACGGAAACGATGGTCAGGGTGCGCGGGGTCATCTTTTCCTTGGTAATGAGCTGAATGCCGGACACCACGATGGAAGAGAACATCATCACGGCAGCACCGCCCAGAACGGCCTGCGGCATGATGGAGACCAGTGCGCCCAGCTTGGGGATCAGGCCGCAGAGGATCAGGAAAATGGCACCGGTAGCCAGTGCACCGCGGTTGACGACCTTGGTCATGGAAACCAGACCCACGTTCTGGCTGAAGGAGGTGTTGGGCAGAACGCCGAAGCAGGCGGCAAAGGAAGAGCCCAGGCCATCGCAGATAACACCGCCGGACAGCTCCTTGTCGGTGGCCTCACGGCTCATGCCGCCCTCCATCACGCCGGAGATATCGCCCACGGTCTCCACAGCGGTGACGATGAACATGATCAGCACGGGCAGGATGGCGCGCATATCAAAAATGATCTTGACGGGAACCAGCTTGGGGATGGCAAACCAGTCGGCCTGTGCCACCTTGCTCCAGTTCAGCACCCATGCCTTGGTGAACTCCACACCCTCGGCAGTGACACCGGTGGTGGGCAGGACAAAGCCCATGATAAAGGCTGCCAGATAGCCCGCCACGATGCCGATGAGGATGGAGGAGGAGCTCAGGAAGCCCGTGGTCCAATGCTTGAAGAACAGGATCACCACCAGCACGAACACGGCCAGCAGCAGGTTTTCCGCGGAACCGAAGTCCTTGGCTGCGTTGCCGCCGCCAAAGGAGTTGACACCCACGGAGATCAGGGACAGACCGATGGACAGCACCACCGTACCGGTGACCACCGAGGGGAAGAACTTGCGCAGAGGCTTGAGGAAGAAGCCCAGCACAGTCTCAAACA
>ERZ773145.1586-NODE-1586-length-18077-cov-13.962657_pt1 | contig 18077 bp, 10 predicted proteins | sample MGYA00580848_ERZ773145 | MGnify/ENA primary metagenome ERZ773145 (study PRJEB29015, sample SAMEA2737858) | human gut metagenome | biome: human gut; feature: human-associated habitat; material: faeces | place: China | collected 2012 ... | reverse complement strand
CTTACGACTTCAAGCTGGTAAAGCCCTGCATCGAGAGCAAGGTGTTCGGCATCGGCGTAGAGGCTTACACCGTGGGCAGTGCCGAGTTTGCCCTGAGCTACGCCGCCTTCAACCGGGAAAAGTGCATTCCGCTGATGGATAACGGCCACTACCATCCCACCGAGGTGGTCAGCGACAAGATCCCCGCCCTGCTGGCCTTCTTTCCGGAGATTGCCCTCCACGTCACCCGCCCCATCCGCTGGGACTCCGACCATGTGGTACTGTTCGATGATGAAACGAAGGAGATCTGCAAAGAGATCGTGCGCTGCGGCGGTCTGGACGGCCGGGTGAACATTGCACTGGATTACTTTGATGCTTCCATCAACCGCATCTCCGCATGGACGGTGGGCTTCCGCAACGTGGAAAAGGCGCTGCTGTCTGCCCTGTGCACCCCGCATACGGTGCTGAAGGAGCTGCAGGACACCAACCAGTTCACCGAGCTGATGGTGCGGCAAGAGGAGCTGAAGACCCTGCCCTTTGGCGAGGTCTGGGACGAATACTGCCGCCAGAACGGTGTGCCGGTGGACGGTGCATGGTTTGAGGAAGTAAAGAAATACGAGCAGAACGTGCTGAGCAAGCGCATTTGAATGAGAGAGGTTTTTGAAGATGGGTATTCTGGATATTGAAATTGTCAAAGGTTTTATGCGGATGTGCAACGATGGCTGGCTGCAGGGCTGGCACGAGCGCAACGGCGGCAACCTGACCTACCGCATGAAGGAAGAGGAAGTGGCACAGTGCCGCCCCTTCTTTGACGAGCAGCCCCGGGAATGGGTGAACATGGGCGTGCAGGCAGATAATCTAGCCGGAGAGTATTTCATCACCACCGGTTCGGGCAAGTTCTTCCGCAACGTGGAGCCGGACCCTGTTCACAGCATCGGTATTGTGGAGATCAACGACAAGGGCGACAGCTGGCGCATCGTCTGGGGCTTGGAGGACGGCGCAAAGCCCACATCCGAGTTCCCCAGCCACTTTATGAACCACAGTGTCCGCAAGGCTGCCACCAATGGCGCAAACCGTGTCATCTACCACTGCCACGCCACCAACGTCATTGCCCTGACCTACATCCTGCCCCTGACCGACCGGGATTTCACCCGTGCCCTGTGGCAGAGTGCCACCGAGTGCCCGGTGGTGTTCCCGGAGGGCGTGGGCGTCTGCCCGTGGATGGTGCCCGGCGGAGCCGACATCGCCATGGCCACCAGCGAGCTGATGAAAACCTATCAGGCCGCCATCTGGGCACAGCACGGTCTGTTTGCCTCCGGCCCGGACTTTGACATCACCTTTGGTCTGGCCCACACCATTGAAAAGAGTGCAGAGATCTACGTCAAGGTGCTCTCCATGGGCGGCGGCATCATCCGGCAGACCATCACCGACGACGACCTGCGCGCCATCGCCCGCGACTTTGGTGTGACCCTGAACGAGAAGTTTCTCAACTGAGCCATCTTTCTCCATTCTTCTTCATCATAGCAGAACAGGCATCCCGTCCGATACCGCCAAGCGGTAACGCAGGATGCCTGTTCTGCTTTATGTTTCCCGGAATTCCATGGGCGTTTTTCCGGTGACCTGCTGAAAGACCGCGCTGAAATAATTGCGGGTGGCAAAACCAAGCTGCTCGGAAATTTCCCGGACGCTGAGCGGTGTACTTTTCAGCAGAACTTTCGCACGTTCCACCTTTGCAAACTTCACATAGTTCGTGACGCTCAGACCCGTTTCTTCCTTGAATTTGTGGGTGAGGTAATATTCCGTGTAGCCCACCAGGGCGGCAAGATCTTCCGCTACGATTTTTTTGTCCAGATTCATCTCGATGTAATCCACACATTTCTGGATCTGCATACTGAGGTTGGGGTTCGTCCGGTGTTTGTGGACACGCCGGATGAAATCATCGTACATCATCATTGCAAGCGGGTGCAGCTCATCCAACGATTTTGCCGCTTCTGCCGTCTGAATGTAGCTGTCCCCCAGGGAGTACGCCTCCTCCGGGGAAAGACCGCCCTCAATGGCGGCACGGCACACCAGCGAGGTGAACACGATGACGGAAGTCTTACTCTGGCGCAGAACATCGCTGCTCTGCACCGGCACGCCTGCGCTCATGCTCATACTGTTGGAAAGCGCCTGCTTGTAATTCAGGTCTCCGGTGCGGACCATTTGCAGCATTCCCTGCTCCGCCATCCAGATCTTATGCCGGTCATGGGGAATCGCATCGCTTTTCAGCCGTTCGTCCTGTGCTGCACTGCTGTTCACATCGCTCAACTCCAGCCGCTGCCCGGTCAGGCAGTAGTGCATCATCAGCAGATAGCGGTTCATAATGGTGTTTTGCAGGGTAGGAACTTTTTCAAGGGCTTTGTAAAGCTGGATCGTCCATGCCACACTGATCTCCAGCTTGCTGTAATATTTCAGCCCTTCCTCGATCCCGCGCATTGTCACATCCTGATAGAACACCGGCCCGATGACCCAGACACGCTTCAGTTCTCCCTCTTCCTTTTCAAAGGCTGCGCCCCACAAAAGACCCAATGCCGTCCCCAAGGTAACAGGTACATCGTCCCGATCCCCATGCTCCAGCATCCGCCGTTTGCAGCCGAACAGTTCAAATGCACTGGCAAGAAATGCCTCGTCCGGGCAGTTGCTCCGCAAGAGCTTTCCCTGTGCATCATAGCACCATGTATATACATTTCCGCCGCACTTGACAAGCTCGGAAAACAGCATCATATTCTGGAGAACATCCATGCCTAATCCCTCCGGCTCATTGATGGAAACAGTATATCATACTTCCACCGTTTTTTCTACCGATGCCCGGAGCAAGTGCAGCAGAATGCCTGCAGAGATGACCGCAGCGCCCACGTCTGCCATCAGGTGCGCCGCCGCAATGCCCTGCACCCCGCAAAGCGCATTCATCAGGTACAGCAGCGGGATCAGCAGCAGCCCCTGCCGCAAAAGAGAGAGCACCACCGCACCACTTGCCCTGCCCACGGATTGCAGCAGGCTGGTTGCCAGATAGGTCAGACCGATCACCGGGCTGCCCAGCACCAGATAGACCACCAGCTGCGTCCCCAGACGGAATGCTCCTTCTTCCTTGATGAACATCCCGATCAGGGCATTGCGTCCGGCAAAGCTGGCCGCCCCGGCAAGAACACCAAAAACAACGGTCAGCAGGATCAGATCTTTCAAAAGCTGCTTCAGGCGCTTCGTGTCGCCTGCACCGTAGCTGTACGCCAGAAGCGGCTGGCACCCCATGCAGATCGCCATGGCGATCATACTGATGATCATGGTCGTCTTGCCCGCTGCCGCCATGGCTGCGACCGCCGCCGTGCCGTGGGTCACCAGCAGCCGGTTGCTGAAGGAGGAGGCAAACCCTGCCAGAAGGCTGCTGATCCCGTTGGGCAGACCAATGGCCAGCATCTCACCCAGCATCTGCGGCTTTTTCAGGGCAGGACGGAGATCAATGGTCAGCACTGTGCCGTGTTTGACGATGTAGCGCAGATAGCAGCCCGTTGCCACAAGATTGCCCAGCACACTGGCAGCAGCCGCACCGCTGACGCCGAAGTTCAGCACCAGAATGAACAGCGGGTCAAAAATGCAGTTGACCAGTGTGCCCAGAAGATTGCCGATCAAGCCTTCTTTTACTGCGCCCTCTGCACGCACCAGCATCGCCATGCTGTTGGACAGGATAAAAAGCGGCGCACCCAGTGCAAGGACCTGAAGATACCGCTCTGCATAGGGAAAAAATTCTGCATTTGAGCCCAGCACCCCCAGAAGCGGCACTCTGCTCACCAGCAGACCGATGCTGACCAGAACGCCCAGAAAAAAGCTGCTCCAGAAGCAGAGCGAGGAGCAAGTCTTGCCCTGCTCGATCTCGCCTGCGCCAAAGCAGCGTGCAATGATGGCGCTGCTGCCTGCGCCAAGCATGGTCGCTACTGCCGAAAGGATCGAAAACACCGGCCCCACAACGGAGACCGCCGCCACCTGTGCGGTATCTCCCAGACAGCCCACAAAAAACATATCCGCCATGTTGTACAGCACCATGACAAGGATAATGATAATGGAGGGCACCGCCATGGAAATGATGGATTTCCAGACAGAGCCGGTACGGAAAAGTGCTTCGTTTTTCATGGTCTCCTCCCAAAAATCAACCGCACGCAGGCAAAACGAAAGCCCCTGTCAAAGAGGCTTTCCGAGCTGCTTCGGTCACAGGTTGTCCAGCGCATCCAGCAGTGCTTTCAGCGCCATTTCCGGCAGCCCAAGCATAGGGCCGATCTTGCCAAATGTCATGCCGTAGGCAGCTTTTGCCTGCTGGTTGTCGGCAAAACCGGGCAGGTACTGCTCCACGATGGCTTTTGCGGCCTCGTTTTCCATCAGTGCTGCAATCGTGCTCTGGCTGTTCAGCTTGCCGCCGGTCAAAATTTCCGGGTGCTTCCAGCTGCTGATGCTCTGGTGTCCGGCAGACAGTGCGCCGTCCACCGGGATGGCTGCACCAGTGATGTACCGTGCCAGACCGCTGGCAAGGAAAAGTGCCAATGCAGCGCACTCCTCCGGGTCGCCCATCCGCTTTGCCGGGCAGTCGGATGCAAAAAAGTCCATGGCCGCAGCCGGTGCATCCCCGAAAATGCTGGTTCTGGTGTAGCCGGGACAGATAGCGTTGACGGTAATGCCGTATTCTGCGTAATCCAGCGCCGCTGCGCGGGTCATGCCGACCACGCCGAACTTGGTGGCACTGTACAGCGCCTGTCCACGCTGGGGCACAAGACCCGCCACCGATGCCACATTGATGAGGAATCCGCCTTCGCTGTGGCTCTTGAGGATGGCCTCTGCGCCGTACTTCATCCCGGCAAAGACGCCCTCGCTGTTCAGGGAGAAGATCTTCTCGTAATCCTCTACCTCATACTCATGCAGCGGTGTGCCGCCCATGCCGATGCCTGCGTTGCTGACAACGCCATCCAGCTTGCCGTAGTGCGTCACCGTCTTATCCACCAGTTCTTTGATGGCAGAAGCCTTGCTGCAATCGGTCTGGATAAAGATGGCATCGCCGCCCTTGGCGCAGATGCCATCTGCCACAGCCCGCCCCTGTTCTGCACTGCGGGCTGCACAGACCACCTTCATGCCGTTTTCGCCAAAGCACTCGGCAATGGCCCGGCCGATGCCACGGCTTGCGCCGGTGACGATGGCCACTTTGCCTTTGACACTGTTAAAATCCATCATTTTCATTCTCCTTTTTCTCAGATCATGTTACTCTGCTTCAGCCATTCCACTTCATCGTGGATGGTCTCCCGATGATTTATCGTATTTACGAATCAGATTTGCAACCATCAGTTGCTTATCCATCCCTGTGGTGCTATAATAACACTGTGGCGCAGGAGCTGCAATCAGCAGTTTCCGGCGTGTCCGGTGTTTAAGCAACGGATCACGTCCAAAGCGTTGGTTAAGCACCATTTATGAAATACATTGACGGAGGAATTCTATGGATATCCGGGTCAAAAAAACGAAGCGTGCCATTCAGAAAGCATTTGTTGCCCTGCTGCGGGAGAAGCCGATCGAAAAGATCACGGTCAAAGAAATTGCCGAACGGGCCGAGATCAACAAAACGACCTTTTATTCCCACTATGAAACGCTGGATGCCCTCACCGCCGAAATGGAGCGGCAAACGGTCCAGCTCGTCTGCGACAATATGGGCGGCGCACAGCAGCTGCTGGATACGCCGGAGGCTTTTGTGCGGGAGATGTTTGCTAATCTCCAGCAGGCGACCGATTATCTCGGCGTGGTTCCTGCATCAGCGATGAACCGCTTTACACAGCATTTGCGGGATGCCGTTCTGGAACAGATCAAAAGTGATAACATCGAGCCTTCTCAATATGAAAATGTCGGTGCGATCCTGATTTTTGTAATGAACGGTCTTTCCGGGCTTCTGAACACCGACGCAAAACTGGCACAAAAACAAATTGATGTGATCGCCGCCGTGGTTGCGGATGGTGTCCATGGTCTGCATCTTTCCCGCTGAGCCAAAACAGGCTGCAAGAAGCATCTTCCGCAGCCTGTTTTTTGCTATTGCAGCTTATCTTTCTGTGTAACTACCCAGCACCGCAAGGCTGGGCTTTGCTGTCCGCTCCATCGTTTCGCGGTTCACGGCGATCAGTCCAAACTGCATGGCATAGCCCTTCTGCCACTCAAAGTTGTCCATCAGACTCCAATGGAAGTATCCCTTCACCGGGATGCCGTCGGCAATGCAGTGCTGCACGCCATCCAGTGCCTGCCGGATAAACGCCACACGGCGGGTATCATCGGCGGTGGCAATGCCGTTTTCGGTCACGATCAGGTCACCCTTGAATTCCTCTGCCACCTTGCGAATGACGTGTTCCAGTGCCTGCGGATAGACCTCGTAGTCCATCTGGGTCAGTTCTGCGCCCTCCGGTGCCGGCAGCTGCCCCTGCGGGCCATAAAGGGTGCGGGTATAGTTCTGCACACCCAGAAAATCATCGTCTTTGATATAAGGCAGATAATGGGTGAACTCCTCCTGCCATGCGGCCTCGGCAAAGGCTTCGCCGCCGGGCTGTGCCTGCAGGTCGTGCAGCGAGAGGGTCAGACCCACCTTGATCTGCGGGCAGAGGGCTTTGATGGCATCCCGTGCGGCTGCATGGGCACGCATCACCAGCAGATCACCTTCCGGGGTGCGCTCGCTGACAAAGATCTTCGGCTGGGGTGTGCCGAACACCTGTGCATTCTCCATGGCAGCATACTTCATGTTTTCCATCATCTTCTGGAAGTTCATGCCCACCTGCACCGTGCCCTCGGCAGACTTTCCGGCCGATGCGGCATTTTGGGCAGCCTGTTCTGCCATCAGACGGAACCGCTTGGAGATCGCGGCAAGCTGCAAGCCCATATTGGCCTCGTTGATGGTGCAGACATAGCGCAGCTCGCTGCCCAGCTGTTCCATCACATAGGTCACATAACGTTTAAAATCCTCTACGGTGCTTTCGGTTTCCCAGCCGCCCTTGCAGATGAGCCATTTCGGGCTGGTGAAGTGCAGTAGGGTGACGATGGGTTCTACACCATGCGCTTTGCAGCAGGCGATCACCTTGCGGTAATGCTCGATGGCTTCCGGATCGAACTTTCCTTCCTCCGGCTCTACCCGTGCCCACTCGATAGAAAAGCGGTAGGCATTCAGCCCGGCATCAGCCAAGAGCTTGATATCTTCTTCGTACCGTTGATAATGGTCGCAGGCAATGCCGCTGGGCTCCGTAAAGCTGGAATGGGGCAGCTGTTCCTGTGCCCAGTAGTCACTATTCGTATTGTTGCCCTCTACCTGATGGGCTGCTGTTGCAGCACCGATGAAAAAGCCTTTTTCAAATTTCTGCATGATGGTTCTCCCTTCCTGCGTGTTGCTTGTTGAGACTATTGTAGCAGACCTGTTTTGCCCCTATGGGACAATAAATCGTGAATGCGGGCGCAAATTCACACATCGCAAATTATTGCACGAATTTTTATCCTTAACTATCGTTTTTCATCCGGCAGTGGCTGTTGCATTCTGTTATTCTGGTGTCAGAAAAAGCGGAACTCAGTTCACACAAAAAGGAGGAAAATCATTATGTTCCAAAAGAAACCCAGTGCCAGTGAAGTAGACGGCGTCCAGTACCGCCGTGCAAAGCTCTGGCAGATCATCTGTTACGCCTGCAACGCTTTTGTGGGCATGAGCGTCTATTCCCTGATCGGTATGGCCAGTTACTCGGCCAGCATCGGCTACGGCATCACCACTGCAACCGTCGGTCTCATCCTGATGCTGGCCCGCATTCTGGACGGCTTTACCGACCCGATGCTGGCATTCATCTACGACCGCGTCAACACCCGTTTCGGCAAGCTGCGTATTCTGCTGATCAGCGGCTACCTGATCGAGGCTGTCGGCCTGCTGTGTATGTTCAACCTGTGCTCCAGCAAGGGCTTCGGTCTGCCGGTGTTCGTTTTGACCTACATTATTTACATCATCGGCTATACCGTTACCAATATGACCGCCCAGACTCTGCCGGCTATCATGACCAACGATCCCCGCCAGCGTCCCACCATCGGTGTCTGGACCACTGCACTGAACTACTTCGTGCCCATGGGCATGAGCATGCTGATCTACACCGTCATCCTGCCCAAGTGCGGCGGCACCTTTAATCAGGACTTCCTCAGCACGGTCTGCACCATCGTGCTGATCATTGCCGGTATCGGCACCCTGATCGTCTGCGCCGGTATCTCCGCCTACGATAAGCCCGAAAACTTCGAGGGCACCAGCAAAAAACACGAGCCGCTGAAAACTGCGGATATTCTTGAGGTGCTCAAGCACAACAAGCCCCTGCAGTGCTACATCGCCTCCAACGCTTCCGATAAGCTGGCTCAGCAGGTAGGCAGTCAGGCCATCATCAACACGATGCTGAACGGCATCCTCATCGGCAACATGGGTCTTGCTACCACCCTTAGCATGATCAGCATGGTTCCCTCCATCTTCTTTGCAGCCTTCGGCGCAAAGTATGTGGGCAAAAAAGGCAGCAAGAAGGGCATCGTGACTTGGACCTGCATCAGCATGGCCATCACCACTGTGCTGATTTTGTTCTTCATCTTCACCGACACCCGTCAGATCGGTGTGATCGGCAGCTGGAACATGATCGTTTACGTCCTGCTGACCCTGCTGCAGAACGGTTCCAATATGTGTATCACCACCTCCAACAACTCTTACATGGCTGACACCATCGACTACGAGCTGGACCGCAGCGGCCGTTACATCCCGGCGGTAGTCTCCGGTACTTACAGCCTGATCGACAAGCTCATCACCTCGGTGGCTGCCGTCATCGCCACCGGTGCCGTAGCCGTTCTGGGCTACACCACCACCATGCCTCAGCCCACGGATGCCTACACCTCCGGCATCTTCTGGATGACCGTTGCCATCAAGTACGGTCTGCCGATGCTGGGCTGGGTCGTCACCCTGCTCGCCATGGTGGGCTGCCCCCTGACCAAGGAGGAAATGGTCAACGTCCAGAAGCGCATCGCAGATAAAAAAGACGCTCTTCGCCGTGAAGTAATTGCAGAACAGATGCAGTAACACCCTGCAAAGACCGAAAGGGCTCATACGCTCTTTCGGTTTTTGCTGATTTGATCTATCTTTCACAAAGGAGTTTTTACCATGAGCAAGACCATCCTGCTGAATCATAGCAACTGGCATTTTACCAAGGAGAACACCGGCATCCCCACCGCCATTATGGGTGAGGCCATCACCCTGCCCCACACCTGGAATGCGGTGGACGGTCAGGACGGCGGCAACGATTACTACCGCGGCACCTGCTGGTATACACTGGCCCTGACAAAGCCCGCCATCCCGGCAGGCGGCAAGGCTGTTTTGCAACTGGACGGCGCAGCCATGACCGCCGCCGTTTACCTGAACGGGGAAAAGCTGGCCGAGCACAAGGGCGGCTACTCCACCTTCCGGGTGGACCTGACCGACCACCTCAAAGAGGAAAATCTGCTGGCAATTTCCGTGGACAACCGCGACAACGACACCGTGTACCCCCAGAAAGCGGACTTTACTTTCTACGGCGGCATTTACCGGGATGTGACCCTGCACATCGTCCCGGCAGAGCACTTTGCCCTGCCCGCTAATGGCGCACCGGCACTGAAGGTGACCCCCATCGTCACCGACCTTTCCGCCAAGACCTCCGAGGTCACCGTGGAAGCCGCCGTGGTGGGCGCACAGACCGTGACCTTTGCACTGGAGGGTCAGACCCTCACCGCCCCGGTGGAAAAGGGCACCGCAAAGGTTGTTTTCACACTGAACAACGCCCATCTGTGGGATGGCGTGGAGGACCCGTTCCTTTACATCGTCTCTGCCAAGCTGGACAACGGCGAGGAGACCTCTGCCCGGTTCGGCTGCCGCAAGTTTGAGATCGACCCCCAGAAGGGATTTATCCTGAATGGCCGGGAATATCCGCTGCGCGGTGTTTCCCGCCATCAGGACCGTAAGGGTGCGGGCATTGCCCTGACCAACGAAATGATGGAGGAGGACATTGCCCTCATTCTGGAAATCGGGGCCAACACCATCCGGCTGGCACACTATCAGCACGCACAGTATTTCTACGACCTGTGTGATGAAAAAGGTCTTGTCATCTGGGCAGAGATCCCCTACATCACCATGCACATGACCAACGGCCGTGCCAACACCCTGACCCAGATGGAAGAGCTGATCGTCCAGAACTACAACCACCCCTGCATTGCCGTGTGGGGCTTGTCCAACGAGATCACCGCTGCTTCTGCTGTCAACGAGGATCTGCTGGAAAACCACCGTCTGCTGAACGAGCTGGCGCACAAGCTGGACCCCACCCGCAAGACCACCATGGCAAACGTGTTTATGCTGGAGACCACCAGTCCCATTCTGGAAATTCCCGATGTGAACAGCTACAACCTCTACTTCGGCTGGTATCTGGGCGAATTGGAGCAGAACGACGAGTTCTTTGACAAGTACCACGCCGATTACCCTGACCGCTGCATCGGCTTTTCGGAGTACGGCGCAGATGCCAACCCCCAGTACCAGAGCAGCCACCCGGAAAAAGGCGACTACACCGAGAGTTATCAGTGCGTCTACCATGAGCATATCGCAAAGATGATCGCCGACCGTCCTTGGCTGTGGGCGACCCATGTGTGGAATATGTTCGATTTTGCCGCCGATGGCCGTGATGAGGGCGGCAAGCACGGCGAGAACCAGAAGGGCCTTGTCACCTTTGACCGCAAGCTCAAAAAAGACCCCTTCTATCTCTACAAGGCCTACTGGAGCAAGGAGCCGTTCATGCACCTGTGCGGCAGCCGCTATGTAGACCGCGCCGAGGATGTGACTGAGATCAAGGTCTACTCCAATCTGCCGGAGGTCTCGCTGTACAAGGACGGTCAGCTGGTGGAGACCCGTAAGGGCGACAAGGTGTTCACCTTCCAGCTGCCCATCACTGGCAAACACAGCATTGAGGCACGCTCCGGTGAGCACAGCAGCGTGATCCTGGTGAACAAGGTGGACGCCCCCAACCCGGATTACGCCATGGACAACCGCAAGAACGTGACCAACTGGTTTGACGGCGAGCTGGACGAAAGCTGCTGGTCGGTCAAGGACAACATGGCTGCCGCCACGGCAGACCCGAAAGTTGGTCCCATTCTGAAGCAGATCTCTGATAAAGCTGCCGCTGCCCGCGGAGATGTTGCCGCCGCCGTGAAGGACAACCCGGCTCTGGTGGCGATGATGGAGCGTGCCATGCGGCGGATGACCATTGAATCCATGCTGATGCAGGCCGGCGCTTCGGAAGAGGACATCAAGCAGCTGAACCGTGTATTGCAGGGCATTGCCAAGGAGTAAGCTTCGATGAAACAGACCTATTGCAACCCCCTTGATCTGGGCTACCGCTACCAGCACATGAAGGAAGGCCCCCGTACAGCAGGTTTCCGGGAGGGTGCAGACCCCACGCTGGTATCCTTCAAGGGCAAATATTACCTCTTTGTTTCCATGTCGGCAGGCTTCTGGTATTCAGACGACCTGCTGCACTGGGACTTCCATGCAGACCCGGATCTGCTGATCTACGATTATGCCCCCGATGTGCGGCAGGTGGGCGATTTCCTGTACTTCTGCGCCAGCCGCAAGGGGCGCAACTGTCCCATCCTGCGCACCGCTGACCCCCTGACCGAGCCGTTTACCGAAGTATCTGCGCCCTTTGCTTTCTGGGACCCGGACCTGTTCTGCGATGATGACGGCCGGGTGTACTTTTACTGGGGCTGCTCCAATACTACGCCCATCTACGGCGTGGAGATGGACCCGGACACCATGACCCCCATCGGTGAAAAGCAGGAGCTGATCTTCGGCAATGAAACCGTACTGGGCTACGAACGCCCCGGCAACAACGGCATTGTGGACCGGGAAGCCAGCGTGCTGTACCAGTCCATGAAGCAGTTCTATAACCCGGAAACCGGCAAGCTGGATCTGCCGCCGCAGATGGCAAACATCCCCGGCCTGAGTGCCGAAAGCCTGACTGCCATGTTCAACGCCGTGGGCAAACCCTACATTGAGGGTGCCTTTATGACAAAGCATGACGGCCTCTATTACCTGCAATACGCCTGCCCCGGCACCCAGTACAACACTTACGCCGATGGTGTATACACCTCCACTTCTCCGCTGGGTCCCTTTGTGCGGCAGGCATCCAACCCGTTTTCCGCAAAGCCCGGCGGATTCATCACCGGCGCAGGCCACGGCAGCACCATTGCCGACCGCTATGGCAACTGGTGGCACGCCTCTACCATGCGCATTTCCGTCAACTATGACTTTGAGCGCCGGGTGGGGCTGTTCCCTGCCGGGTTCGACAAGGACGGGGTTCTCTACTGCAACCAGAATTTTGCCGATTATCCGCACCGCATCCCGGCTGGCAAATTCGATGCCGCCAGCCAGCAGCCGGAATGGATGCTGCTGAGCTACAAAAAGCCGGTCACGGCTTCCAGCACTGCCGAGGGCAGCAGCCCGGCACTGGCAGTCAACGAGGACTGCCGCAGCTGGTGGAGCGCCGCTGGTACAGAGCCGGGCGAATGGCTCTGCGTGGACCTTGGCAAAGAGAGTGATATCCGCGCCATTCAGGTAAATATGGCAGATGAAAAGCTTGTGGTGGACTTCCCGGCCGACAGCTACGGCGATACCCGCAAGACCCGCCACATCGAGACCCGGCCGCAGATCTCCCATTACACGATAGAGACCAGTGTGAACGGAGCAGACTGGACGATTTGCGAAACGGTTGCCCGGGAGTGCTCCAACGGCTACTACGAATATGACGGCGGCATCCGTGCCCGGTATGTCCGGGTGACCGGCGGCGAACTGCCCTATGGGCAGGCACTGCGCATCAGCGGCCTGCGGGTGTTCGGCAACGGCGAAGGCGCAAAGCCCGCACAGGCAGAAGCCGCCGGGATTCGTGTGGATGCACTGGACGCAAAGATCAGCTGGCAGCACATCGAAAATGCGCAGGGCTGCAATGTCCGCTACGGCGTTGCGCCCGACAAGCTCTATCTGAGTTGGCTGGTGTATGACACAGACGAAGTGACCCTTTCCACCCTGACCGCCGGGCAGGAATACTACGTCTGCGTGGACAGCTTTAACGAAAACGGCATCACGCCGGGTAAGATTTTCAAACTGGAGGGGTAAGCCATGCCCATCAAAGCCGTGCAGCAATTTATGCTGGGCACTGTACTGAGCAACGAGCAGCAGGCCAAAGAGACCCTTGCTGCCATGAAAGCCGCCGGATATGACGGCATTGAACTGTGTGGATTTATGATCCACCCCATTGGCTTTGTGGTAAAGCTGCTGACCAAGGCCGCCGGAATGCCGGTGGGCAAGGGCGGCAACTTGGACTGGCACAAGCTGGTGCAGGAGGCAGGCCTTCAGGTGGTCAGCCTGCACACCGACCTTGGCTCTCTGGAGCGGGATGCTCACGCAGTGGCCGAGGAAGCCAAGAGCTTCGGCACACAGTATGTGGTCATCACCGGGATGTACCGGTTTGATTACGGCGATGAAGCCGTTATACACCAGCTTGCGCAGCGGCTGAACAAAGCCGGGGAAACCTTGGCAGCCGAGGGCATCCATCTGCTCTACCACAACCACAACTGCGAGCTGCGGCATGTGAACGCAGAAAAGCGGGCCTACGATATTTTAATCGAGGAAACGAATCCCGAATTTGTCAACTTTGAGTTTGACAGCTACTGGTTCACCGAGGGCGGTGCAAACGCCTTGGCATGGATGCAAAGGCTCGGCTCCCGCATGAAGCTGTGGCACATCAACGACCGGGGCACCCGCATCACCGGCAGCGCCATCACACCCATCCTGAAAACCGACAGCATGGAGCTGGGCACCGGCAATATGGACCTTGACAGCCTGATGGCACAGGCCCTTGCCATGGATGTGGATGCCGTCATTCTGGAAAGCCACCGCAACTGGGTGGACAACTCCCCCGTCAAGAGCTTCCAGCTCAGTGCAAAATACCTTGCACAAAAATTCTGATCTGCCATTTTCTCATTTTCTTCTTCATTACCCCCATAAAAGCAATGCCCCGCACCGGTTACTCCTTCCGGTACGGGGCGTTGTGTTTTGCGGGGAATCTTTTTGCGTTACAGGGTGTGGGTGCCCGGCTGCAAGGTCAGGCTTCTGCCATCCGGGAGGGTGACTTCTGCGGTTCTGTTGCAGGGCACGGTGATGGTGTAGGTCACGGCATCGCCTGCATACTGCCAGCCACTTTCAATGCGCCCCACCGGGGAATCGTACACCGCTTTTGCCCAACCCAGAGCCGGGTTCGGGGTGGGGGCGATGGTCAGGGTCTCCCCTGCCAGATGGATGCCGCACACGCCACCGAACAGCCACCCGCAGATGGCACCGTAGGAGTAATGGTTCAGGGATTCGCTGGGGTGGCCGTTTGCGTCAATGCCCGTCCATGTCTCCCAGACGGTGGTAGCGCCCTGCTTGACCTCATAGAGCCAGCTGGGAGCGGTGTCCTGTAACAGCAGCTTATAGGCGGTGTCGGCATAGCCGTACTTTGCCAGCACCTCGCAGAGGAAGGGTGTGGAAAGGAAGCCGGTGTTCAGGTGGTAGCCGTTTTCTGCCACCATCCGGTTCAGGGTATCCGCAGCGGCTTGGCTCTCCTCCTCGCCCAGCAGTGCAAAGGCAATGGCACGGACATATTCACACTGCCGGTCGGACGTGATTTTTCCGTTTTCCGTAAACGCGGCGCGGTAGGCAAGGCGGGCTTTTTCCGCTGTGTCACGGTACTGCGCTGCGTCCTCTGCCTTGCCCAGCGCCTGTGCAATTTCTGCCAGAAGCCGCCCGGAATAAGCCAGATACGCCGTACCCACGCTTTTGCGCGGGTTCATCATCGCCTGCATGGGGGTAATGCCCGGCTCACACCATTCGCCGTAGTCCAGACCGTTCAGAACCGTGTATTGGGCGTACTCGCCGGCCTGCTGCTCCTCGGTAGTCTGCTGGGCACGACCCAGCAGGAACGCATACCACTTCTGCATCATCTCGTAGTTGTCTGCCAGGATCTTGCGGTCTCCGGTGCGCTTATAAAGGGCGTAGGGCACCAGAATGGCAGCATCGCCCCAGCCCGCCGACATACAGAGCATGGGGGTCATGTAGCCGGGGCGGCTGGTGGGCGGCGCAATGTTCGCCATGCGTCCATCCGGGTACTGGTTCAGGCGGCATTCTGCCAGCCATTTTTCCACCACCGGGTAGCAATCCATCAGGGTCAGACCGGTTTCAATGAACACCCCCATGTCGCCCGTCCAGCCGGCACGCTCACGGGTAGGACAGTCGGTGGGGATATCACAGAAGTTGCCCTTCTGGCTCCACACACTGTTTTGCACCAGCTGACTCACATCCGCATTGCCGCACCCAAAGCTGCCGGTCACCGGCATCTCCGAATAGACGGCATGGGCGGTAAACTCTGCGCCGGCCAGGTCGATGTCCGTTTCTACTTTTGCGTACCGAAAGCCCATGATGGTAAAACTTGGCTTATAGTGGTTTTCGCCCTCATCGCAGATCAGTTCCAGCAGCTGTGCCGTGCCGCCCTCTTTGTGGCGGTTCCTGTCCTGAAAGTTCTCCTGTGTGAAGTTGCCGTTCTCGTCCAGCGTTTCGCCGCAGAACAGACGGATCTTCTGGCCTTCGTGGGCAGTCAGCTTCATTTCTACATAGCCTGCCATATTCTGCCCGAAATCCAGAACCGTTTCTCCATTGGGTGTGCGGAACAACCTGCCCGTGAAGGTTTCCTGTTCCCGGATGGGCACGGTGTTCATGCCAATGAGGGGGAGCGTGTTGGGCGCAGTCCTCACGCCGTGCCAGCCGGTCAGTTTTCCTTCCAGCCGGGCATCGTACACTTCGCCCTGCTGCATATCATTTTGGCGAATCGGGCCACACTGGGTGGCCTCCATGTCGTCATCCGAAACGCAGACCGCCTTGCCGTCCACTTCCAGCTGGAACAGGACAGCCACTTCTTTCCCGAACAGGTCACGGTCTCCATCCACGCCGGAGGTGCTGCGATACCAGCCGTCGCCCAATGCGATGAGCAGCTCATTTTCACCGTCACGGACAAGCGCAGTCACATCGTAGGTCTGTGCCCCAAGGTGCTTGTCTGCGGTAAAGCTGCCGGGGGCAAGCACCATGTCGCCGACACGCTTGCCGTTCAGCCATGCCGCATACAACCCCTTGGCGGTAATGTACAGCCGCTTGCACTGCCCCGCCGGGGCGGTGAACGTTTTGCGCAGATAACTTGCCGGGCGGTGGGGCTGATAAGGCTGCGCCTGCCCTTTGCCGGAGGCTTCCAGCGCCGCCTGCTTCTGCTCCCAGTTGGGCTTTGCAAAGGCGTTGATGGCATCGGTGCAGTCGATGTCCGGCTCTTCTGTCTCCGGGCAGACCCACACGCCCTGCCAGTCTGCCTGTGCAAACCCGGTCTCGAAGGAAGCGGTGCTCCATGCACCGGGCTGGTCATTTTCATCCCACAGCCGGATGCGCCACCGTCCCTGCGTCTTGGGCGGTACAGCGATGAGCGTTTCGGTGTGCATCACACTGCCCAAAGCCTTTCCGCTTGCCCACAGCGTTTCGGCTCCGGCGGTCACTTCGATTTCGTAGGCGGTCTGGCGCACGCCTTCGGCGCACTGCCACGATAAAAACAGCGTCCCGGCATCTATACCGAGAGGCTGGGTCAGATGATTCGTTTTCAGATTTGTTGCTTGCATCATCCGCATCTCCTTTTTCCGTTTGATTTCTGTTCTTATTATAAAGAGAATCCCACGGAATAAGGGTGCAAAATTTTGTGTTGTCGGTCAAAAAATCGTGTTATTTATGACAATTTAAAAAATTCATCTTGCTTCACGACTTTTCATCCTTACTGTCTGCGGTTCTCCTGTTATACTTTGGGTAAGAAAAAAAATTTACCGCCCACGCAGCGCTGCGTGGGCGGTATTTTTTATGCTTGCTTAAAACTTGAGGGCATTGGTTTGCGTGGCCGTATATGTCCGTTAATCGCACCGTTCCAGCTTTTTAGCCTTTGCAAAGAACAGCCAGAGCAGTGCCGTGCATCCCACCATGCAGACAGGCATGATGAGGAAGGAGGTCCGGTAGCCGATGGCATCCACCAAGCTGCCAAACACGGCATTGAAGAGGATATCCGCCAGCGAAGCCACACTCAGCACCAGACCCGATGCAGAGGAAGCTGCGTGACTAGGCCAGTATCGCGGGATCAGCATGACAAGGGTCGGATACAGGATGGAAAACAGCAGACCGCTGACTGCCAGGAGCCACAGACCCGGTGCACCCAGCAGAACACCTGCGGTGTACAGAACCGCAGCGCTTGTGGCGAAGAGCCGCAGGCAGCGGTAGATGCCCAGCTTATCCACCAGACTGCTCAGCACCAGACGCCCCACCATCACACAGCCGAAGAAAACAGCGGTAAAGTTTGCCGCCTGTCCCATGGGCACTTCCAGTGCATTGGTAGCATAGCTCACCAGCCAGTTCATAATGCCATGTTCTGCAATGAAATACAGGCCGATGATCAGCACCAACGACAGAAATGCCGGACAGCTCATGATCTCCTTGGGCGATACCTTCCCCTCCGTTTTGTGCTCCTGCACTTCCGGCATGGGGAACAGCACGAACAGCACCATGGCCACTGCGCCAATGGCCAGCAGTCCCCATGCCACGGTGTGCCAGCTGGAAATATCCGTAGCCCAGTTGCCAATGATGCTCTGGCTGCCGCTGGTGCCAATGCCCTGAATGAAGAACAGGAAGTTCACAAAAAAGCCGGGCGCAACGGCAAACATACCGGTCGTGATCAGGTTCATGTTGGTGTTCAGCAGTGTGGATGTGCCCATGGCAAAAAACATTCCCACAAGCAGCAGCAGATAGGAGTCCGTAGTGGCAAACAGCAGCATGGCTGCGCTCCACAAAAAGGTATACAGCAGCATGGCCTTGCGGCGGCCCAGAATATCCACCCCGAAGCCGCCGACGGCCAGAAACACGAGGTTGCCGA
>ERZ773145.1579-NODE-1579-length-18152-cov-10.736476_pt1 | contig 18152 bp, 14 predicted proteins | sample MGYA00580848_ERZ773145 | MGnify/ENA primary metagenome ERZ773145 (study PRJEB29015, sample SAMEA2737858) | human gut metagenome | biome: human gut; feature: human-associated habitat; material: faeces | place: China | collected 2012 ... | reverse complement strand
TCCTGCGGTTTTAATCTTCATAAGTTCCATCTGAAAAAAGTGGCTCTCAGGTCTGATGCCTGATTCAACATTTATTACATTTTGTGCATGGCATTCCCCCGCCGGCTTGTTTGTTATACACTTTTTTCGGTTCATGCTTCTTTTTTGCAGCATCAGCAAGCCCGAGCTTCCATAGGATGGTTGCTCGGTTTACAGAGCCTTATGCTTATATTTTTATTATAAAGACGAAATGCACTGTGAATATGCCCCAATATTTAGTCAACAACACATTCCACAACAGCACAAGGCGGAATATTCAGCTTTAAAATATTATCCTTGATGACTGCCGTATGCTCGGTAATGCTCACCCTGTCGGGACAGTCGAAGTCGTTATAGCTGTGCGCCTCGTTTGTAAGTATCCTGCACGAAACCGATGATGCTTTAAATCCGAAAATGCTGCATTCAACAGCAGTCTCTTCAGCAAGCGAACAGTTTGCGGCGGTAACGGTCATACTCTTTTCGTTCACCGATGCGGAAACCGAGATCATCGGAGCATTTTTACCTTCCGACATATTTTCATTTTGCGTATAGCAGTAAACTGCCTCGTTGTTTTGGTGTGTTTTAAAAAGGTCGAAAACGTGATATGTAGGCGTTTTTATCATCTTACCGCCCTCTGTAAGAATGACCGATTGGAGAACATTCACCGCCTGCGCAAGGTTTGCCATTACAACACGGTCACTGTGTCTGTTAAAAACATTCAGCTCAATTGCAGCAACGATAGCATCACGCATTGTATTCTGCTGATATAAAAATCCCGGGTTCGTACCCTCTTCTACCTTATGCCAACAGCCCCACTCGCCTATTACAAGTCCTATTTTCTTTTCGGGATCATAGCGGTTCATTATCTCCGAATGTCTTGTGATAAGCTCATCGGAAAAGTTCGCTGCAGCGATAGTTTTATAATAAAGCTCATCGTCAAAATCGGTGGCTGATTCCATTTCGGGCCATACGGGCATCGTATAATAATGGAGGTCGATAGCATCAACATTATTGCTGTCAAGATTTTTCATCATGACCTCTGTCCAGTTATAGTCGGCAGAGCTTGGACCGCATGCTATTCTGTAAAGTCTGTTTCCCGAATAATTGCGGCAGAACGTCTGATACCTTTTATAAACGTCGGCGTAATATTCGGGACGCATATTTCCTCCGCAGCCCCAGTTTTCATTGCCGACACCGAGGTATTCGAGCTTCCACGGCTCGGCTCTGCCGTTCTTCTTTCTCTGCTCTGTGAGAGGCGATTCCGCATCTGAGGTCATATATTCTATCCATTCGGACATTTCACGAACACTGCCGCTGCCAACATTGCCGTTTATATAAGGCTTGCAGCCAACAAGCTCACAGAAGCGCATAAATTCGTGTGTACCGAAAGAATTATCCTCCGTAACTCCGCCCCAGTTCGTGTTCACGATCTTTCGGCGCAGAGATTTTTCGCCGATTCCGTCCTGCCAGTGATATTCTTCCGCAAAGCAGCCGCCGGGCCAGCGGAAAACGGGAGCTTTTATATTTCTGAACGCCTCGATGATATCATTCCTTATTCCGTCTGTATTCGGAATAGGTGAATTTTCACCCACATATATACCGTTGTAGATACATCTTCCGAGATGCTCGGAAAAATGTCCGTATATCTCGGGAGAGATATGTCCGAGCCTGTCGTCTGCATTTATTAGTATTGATATTTTTTTCATATTATACCTCCGCCGCATACTGAATTATTATATTATCAGTATAAACCATTGACTTTGGTATTGCAATGACTTATAATATTATTATACTAACCGTTCGTACTTTGATGTGATAATATGATAAGTATAAACACAGTCTGTCAGAACGTAAGACACAAAGGGAATTTTGAAATATGCAGACCGGATGGTTCGGGAGATGATCTTCTTGTTATCTTCAAGACCTCCGCTGTTCTGATACAAAACGGCGAAGAAATAACCGTTTCTCCCGACAGCCTCATTTTATACAGCAAGGGAACAATGCAGCATTACAAAACTCTGTGCGGAAGTTATGTTAATCACTTTGTCCATTTTGATACGGACGATACCGAGCTTATGAATGGGATAAAAACTGACACGCTTATCACCTCGGCGGATATTCCTGCAATTGAAGAGCTGCTTGCTATATTATGCCGTGAAAATGTAGCCGGTTCGACCAACAGGAAACAGTACGAAAATATGCTTATGCAGATGATACTCATGAAAATATCCGAAAGCAGCATAAATCCTGACAGCGATAAAAGCCGCATTTCCGCTCTTGAAATGCTCCGCACCGATATTTACAGCAATGCAGGGAGCTACAGCAATATATATCAGCTTGCTGAAAAAATGAATCTGAGTCCGTCATATCTTCAGGCAATATACAAACGGAAATTCGGGATAAGCTGTTATGAAGATATTTTATCCGCGAAGATCAAGACAGGACAATATTATCTTTCGACCACCGATATGACCGTTAAGGAAATATCCGACCTCTGCGGATACGGAAATGAGATATGCTTTATGAAGATATTCAAAAAAAGAACAGGGATCACACCGAGTGAGTACAGGAAAATTTCCAAGAATGATAATTTGAAAAACAACTTTATATGGTAAGGAATAAACTTTTATGATGAATTTTTTTGAACATTGCGCAGATATTGCTTCGGTTGGCATAATCGTTGATTTTACAGAAGATACGGAAACATATATTTTATATTATCTATTTCTTTTCAGCAAATTCAAGCTCTGTCAGCGTGATCTTCATAAAAAAATCGGGTTGTCCGTTAAGGGCAACCACGATCGTGCAGAAAAATATATTGAGGTCACCTCTAAAAACCTTGTTTGAGTGAAAATGTGTATAGCACACCGACTGCTTCTTCAAACCTCCTCGTAAGGCATACAGCCTTACTTCGTCGGCTTTCATCGCATTCGGCGCACTCTACCCATTTTCCCTTTTCAAACCGGTTTTTAGAGGTTCCCTTGACTTATTCAAAGGAATATTTAACCATCAATATTTTGTCTGTATCTGCTTTCTGTAATCGGTAGGCGGAACTCCGACATAAGCACGGAATTTCTTACTGAAATAAAGCATATCGGCAAATCCGAGTGCATCGGCTATCTCACCTACCGACATCAATGTTGAACGCAGAAGATGACAGGCTTTTTTCATCCTTGCGGCATTGTGATACTGCCCCATTGAAATGCCTTTTTCACGCTTGAACTCTGCTGCAAGACGGCTGTAGCTCAGATAGAATTGTTCGCTTATGAGTGCTTTTGAAAAGTCCATGTCCGTCTGCGTGTCAAGGAAAGCGCATATTTTATCCATGACGCTCTCACCCTCAGACTGTTCCAAACATAGGTCGAGCAGGATATCATAAAGCTGTGCATTGGTGCGAAGCTTCCGCATTTTTTTCGAGCTGTGAAAGGCTTTGCACAGCATATAAAGCTTTTCTTCGATAATACTGCCCGCCAATCCGCACGTTTTCTTCGGGAGATAAACTCTCTCTGTTCCTTTTTCATCTTCATCAGGCAAAGAAAAATGGACATATATCCAGCGTGTCCCTTTGAGCGTTTCAATCTTTCCAAAGTGGCGCAGTCCATTTTTCAGGAAAAGCAATTCTCCTGCCCTTATTTCATAGTCAATGTCATTCTCCGATACATACATCACACCGTCCGTAACAAGTATCATAACGTTAAAATCTGCCATTCTGTCCATATGATAAAAGCTATCCGTAGCCGTAAGTATGTCACAGTCGGATACGAGTGGCAGAGTTTTTTCATCCACTGATACAAGTGCAATAATATTCTCCATATAATCAGAACTTTTCTCCATTTAAAATATTGTTTTATAGTATTATAATACATATAAGCTTAAAAGTCAACAAGGAGGAGCAAGCTTATGAAAACACAGAAGCAGATTCCCGTTACTTCATACAAGGCATCGGGATTTACGGAAAAATATCAGAATATCGTCCACAGCACTGTCATTCCATATCAGTACAGTGTGCTTTGGGACAAGGCTGACGGTGCGGAAAAGAGCCACGTTGCCGCCAACTTTATCAACGCCGCAAAGGCTCTCAGAGGTGAAGACCCCGGGGACGGCTTTTACGGAATGGTCTTTCAGGACAGCGATGCTTACAAATGGCTCGAAGCAGCGGCTTATGCGGTCGCAGACAAGCCTGATGAAAACCTCGAACGGCAGGCTGACGAGCTCATTGACCTTATCGCCGATGCGCAGGACAAGGACGGCTATCTCAACACATTTTTCACTATAAAGGACACGGAAAAGCGCTGGACAAATCTGCTCGAGGGTCATGAACTGTACTGCTCGGGACACCTCATCGAAGCCGCCTGCACTTATTACGAAGCAACGGGAAAGCGAAAGCTTCTTGATATTGCCGTAAAAAACGCCGAGTGCATCTATGATCGTTTCGTCATGCAAAATACCGAGGGTATTCCTGGACACCCCGAGATCGAACTTGCCCTGCTGAGATTATACCGTCTTACCGAAAACAAGCATTTTCTTGAACTTGCCCAAAAATTTATCAACGAGCGAGGAAAAGCTCCCGACTTTTGGGCGAGAGAAGCGAAAAAGCGCAGTTGGAGCGTTTGGAACAGCGACCCTTGGGGCAATGATTACCGACAGAGTGCAAAGCCTGTCCGTGAACAAACCGAAGCTGTTGGGCACGCTGTCCGCGCAGTATATCTTTACACGGGAATGGCTGACCTCGCCGCCGAAACAGAGGACAAAGAGCTTTTTGCAGCTTGCCGCCGCTTGTGGGAAAACATCGTCCACAGAAAAATGTACATAACGGGCGGCATAGGCTCGACCGTTCAGGGCGAAGCCTTCACAGTTGACTACGACCTGCCGCCCGATACGGCTTACTCCGAAACCTGCGCAGCGATCGGCTTGATATTCTTTGCGGAAAAGATGCTTGAAAACGAGATAAACGGCGAATACGGCGATGTTATGGAGCTTGTTTTCTACAACACCGTCCTCGCAGGAATGCAGCTTGACGGAAAACGCTTTTTCTATGTAAATCCGCTTGAAGTTGACATCGGCATTTCGGGAAAAGCCTGCACACATTCACATGTTCTCCCTTCACGCCCGAAGTGGTATGCCTGCGCATGCTGTCCTCCGAACGCAGCAAGGCTCATCGGCTCTATCGGAAAATATGCTTACGGCGAAAAGGGCGATACTGCTTACTGTCACCTTTTCACATCGGGAAAAGTAAGCTTTTCAAATGGAATGAAGCTTGAATGTACGACCTCTTATCCCTATGATATGACGATAAAATACAACATTTCGGGTCGCGGAAAAGTCGCTGTTCGCATACCGAAATGGAGCAGGGAATTTTCGCTCAAAGTCAACGGCAAGGTTACTTCGGTCATTCCCAAGAATGGATATATTTACATTGATGTAGACGAAAAAGCTAAGATCGAGCTTGCCCTTGACGGAACTCCGAGATATGTAAGAGCGTCAAACAAAGTTCCAAGACTTACGGGAATGACAGCGCTTATGAGAGGTCCTCTCGTTTACTGCTTTGAGGGCACGGACAATGACGATGTAAGGTCGATACGCATTGACAGGAGTCAGAAGCCTTTTGCCGGCGAATTTGAACCCGATCTTCTCGGTGGAACGATACAGCTCACAGCAAAAGCTTTCCGTGCAGAGGACTGCGACGATCTTTACAGCTGCGAAGCTGAAAAACTTACTCCGTGTGATGCGGTCGCTGTCCCCTATTACACATGGGGCAATCGCGGCGAGAACGATATGAGGGTTTGGATGAATATCATATAAAAACGAATCGAATCCTATAATTTAAGGGGAAATATTTATGCGAACTGAAATAGAACTTAACAACGGATGGCGCTTTGCTAAGATATATAATCTGGGAATAAGCGAAAATGATGCAGTTACCCCCGAATTTGACGATTGCTCATGGGAAAAGGTCTGCCTGCCTCACACTTTTAATGCAACTGATAGTGTAACAAGCAGCTATTATAAAGGACTGACCTGTTACCGCCGAGATTTGGAGCTTTCGACAAAATACAAGGGCAAGGCACTATACATTGAATTTGGGGGAGCCAACACTACTGCTAAAGTGTTTGTGAATGGCTTTTTTGCCGGAAAACACGATGGAGGCTATTCTGCTTTTCGCATAAACATAACAAATTATGTACACTATGACGGAAAAAACCAAATTTCAGTCCTTGTTGACAATTCACCCACAAATTACATTGCTCCAATTACTGAACAGGGCGATTTTACAAAAATGGGTGGATTGTACCGAGAAGTTAAATTAATTGCCGCCGAACCTGTTCACATTGCACTGGAGGACAGTGGTTCCTGCGGAGTCTACATCACACCACATAATATTACATCAGACAGCGCAGACATTGATGTACTGATAAAGCTTGATTCCGCCAACAACATAGAGGCAAAGGCCGTAATTTTTGCCCCGGACGGAAAGCCTGTTGCAGAGATGTGTGGACATACAGAAAGCGACAGGCTTACACTTTCGAAAAAAATATCTGCTCCGCAGTTGTGGGATGGTGTAAACTCTCCCTGTCTGTATCGTGCCGAAGTCACCCTATTTTATGGGGACAAAGCAACAGATATGGTATCCGAAAATTTTGGCATAAGGACATATCATATTAACCCTGAGGATGGTTTTTTCCTTAACGGAAAGTCTTATCCTCTTCATGGTGTGAACTATCATCAAGACAGCTTTGAAAGCGGCTGGGCAATGACAAATATCCAACGTGAACGTGATTATGGAATTATTCGTGATATGGGTTGCAACGCTGTAAGAATGGCTCATTATCAGCATTGCAGTCAGGAATATTCACTGTGTGACGATTTCGGTATTTGTGTTTGGACAGAGATAGGGATTATAAACAAAATGTCTCCGGATGAAAGCGAACGTCACATTCTTGCAGATGGCTTTGCAGAAAATGCAAAACAGCAGCTTATTGAGCTTATCAGGCAGAATTACAATCATCCATCAATCATCTTATGGGGAATATCTAATGAACTTCACCAAATGTCTGATGAAATTTTTGCTTTATACCAAGAACTTTATGAGCTTGCCTGCAAGGAGGACAACACAAGGCTGAAAACTTATGCAGACAATCAGTTCTATGGCAGATTTTTGCAGCTTCCCGCAGATGTCGTAGGATATAACCGTTATTTCGGTTGGTATAAGGAAGCGGGCGATGCAGAACATTTCGGAGAATGGCTTGACTTATACCATAATTCAAAGGAAAAACGTCCGATATGCATTTCTGAATACGGCGGTGGCGGAGCCCTAACACAGCACAAGGATAGCATAGACTGGCTGAACGATATTGACCCGAATGGAGCTCGTCATTATGAAAACTATCAGTCACAGCTTCACGAAATTGTTTGGCGGCAATTTTCTGCAAGAAAATATCTTTGGGCAGCATTTGTATGGTGTATGTTTGATTTTCCTTCCAGTGGTCGTAAAGAGGGCGATACGATAGGACAGAATGATAAGGGTCTATGCACGAGAGAACGCATACCCAAAGATGCGTATTTCTTTTACAGGTCTGTATGGAGCAGCGAGAAAACTATCTACATTACTGAGCGCCGTCATAACGTAAGACCTTGCAATGTACCATTTATAAAGATATATTCAAATGCACAAAGTATTGAACTTATCGTGAACGACAGGTCGCTTGGCATAATAAAACGCAGCGAATTGCCAAATAGCAATAATACTGTTTTTGTATGGAACAATGTTAATATAAATAAAAATGAGAAAAATACTGTTACTTCAAAAGCGACATTTGATGATGACACGATAAAGTATGACAAAGTTTGTTGGTATGGCGAATAACAGAGCAAATGTAAAGATTCAATCATAACGAACATCAATATTGCAATAGAAAAAGCGTTACCTATCGAATTGAAAGGTAACGCTTTTTTTATGCTCTGTTTAGCCTGCTAAGCTTTTTGACAAATAAAACGGAAATAATAAGCACAAGCGGAAATACACAGCCTGCAAACATACCCTTTTGAATATTATCTCCTGCATTTTGGGAAATATTACCCACAACTGCAGGCCCGAGTGCACCGCCCATATCTCCTGCCATTGCCAGAAGTGCAAACATGGCCGTACCTCCCGAAGGTATCTTAGCCGAACAGATGCTTATAGTTCCGGGCCACATTATTCCTACCGAAAAACCGCACACTATGCAGCCGACAAGCCCCAGCAGAGGTATCTCCGACAAAGATGCTGTAATATAGCAAGCAAGACAAAGAGCCCCCGAAGCGATCATAAATTTCATAAGATCAATTTTTTCACCATATTTTCCGTACAATGACCGGCTTATACCCATTGTAACGGCGAACATACACGGGCCTGCGATATCTCCCATTGATTTGGAAAGACCCAGTGCAGATTCTGTAAACGCAGATGCCCACTGTGCCATCGAAAGTTCAGATGCACCTGCACATACCATAAGCAGAATGGAGAGCCAAAACAGCGGAACTTTAAGCAGACTGCCAATACTCATTCCCTTACCGCCCTCTGTCGGATGCTCGATTGGACATACTGCAAAATTGAATACATTATATAGCGGAATTATCGCCCAGATGCAGGAGAGCCATTTCCAGTTCTCTATCCCGAACAGTGCAAAGAACAGCGTTGAGAGCAGTATGACTGCGACCGACCCCCAGCAGTAGAAAGAATGGAGCAGGCTCATTGCCGCCTCCTTATGCTCAAAAGGGCACGCCTCAACGATAGGGCTTACAAGCACTTCCGTAAGACCGCTGCCTATGGCATAAAGTACTGTACTGATTATTATTCCTATAAACGGATCGGGTGTGACCTGCGGAAGAAAAGCAAGTCCGATAAGTCCGACCGCCGAAAGCAGCTGCGAACCAACAACACAATTTCTGTAGCCTATGGTATCTGCAAAACGTGCACACAAAATATCAACAATAAGCTGTGTAATAAAAAACACAGATGAGATAAGCGCTATTTTTCCTAAAGAAATATTGTAATTATTATGAAAAGTAAGAAACAGCAGCGGTGCAAAATTTGCAGCTATTGCCTGTGTAACAAATCCCAAGTAACAGGCTATCAGCGTTTTTTTGTAATTCATATTTACGTTCCTTTCATTTTATTGAATAATAGCAGTATAAGGTAATTCTATTGTTTTCGCACAGACCTTTTTACCTTATTGCAGTATTATAGTTTATATATTATGTAAACAGCTTCTCCGCCGATATTTTGAGGGAGAAGCTGTTTCTTAATTAAGTGATATTTTTAAACCAATCGATAATTTATCCGATCTTCTTAAATACAGGCATAACATCAAGAGGTGCGGGAACGGTGACGGTCTGACCGCCGCTGTAGATCTTCTTGTCGGAGATGCTCTCCCACTGACCCTTTGGCAGATATACACTGCGCTCTCTTGCGCCAAGCTCAAGCACGGGAGCAACAAGATAATCGCTGCCGAACATATACTGCTCGGGAAGTTCCCAGCACTTTTCATCATCGGGGAACTCAAAGAACATTGTGCGGATAATAGGCGCGCCTGTCTTTGCGGTCTCTTCCATAAGTCCTGCAATATAATCCTTCATGGAAAGACGGATATCCAGCCACTTCTTCATGATCTCATAGGCTTCCTCACCGTAGCTCCAGAGCTCGTTGGGGTGACCTGTGTAAAGATATCCGCCGCCGAAATCACGGTCATCAAGTTTGGGGATATCCCAGTCGGGGCCGCGGTTTCCGTGCATGCGCAGGATAGGGCAGAACACTCCGTACTGATACCAGCGTATGAGAAGCTCCTTGAAATCGGGGTCATCCCAGTTGTCTGTCATAAATCCGCCAATGTCGGTGGTCCACCAGGGAATGCCTGCAAGGCCCATGTTCTGACCAGAGATGACCTGATCCTTAAAGGACTCAAAGTTGGACTGAACGTCGCCTGTCCAAACAAGTGTTCTGTACTTCTGGCTTCCTACCCATGCGGAACGGCAGAGGTTGACTGCCTCATGGTCGCCCTCGGCTTCCTGTCCGTTATAGAATGCCTCAACATACTTCTTGGGATATTCGCAGCCCACCTTTGAGCCACGTCCGGTATAGTAGCGGTAGTTTTCAAAATCGTACTTGGTGCTGTCAGGCTCGGAGTTGTCCAGCCAGAAAAGATCGATGCCCCAGTCACGGTAATTCTGCTTGCACTTGCTCCATACAAATTCCTGAGCTTCGGGATTGAAGAAATCAACCGTGCCGCAGTCGCCCTCATAATCATAGGTCTGCACCGAACCCACATCGGTGGTGCTCATGAGAGCCTTCTGCTCCATTTCATAATAGTTCTCGCTGCGCTTATCCACAGACGGCCATACGGATACCATGACCTTTGTTCCCATGGCATGAAGCTCATCGGTCATTGCCTTTACAGCGTCCTTGCTCCAGTATTTCTCGTCAAATCTCCAGTCGCCCTGATGCGGCCAGTGGAAAAAGTCGATAACGATAACGTCAAGCTTGATGCCCAGCTCCTTGTATTTTCTTGCGACCTCAAGCACCTCATCGGGAGTGCGGTAACGGAGCTTGCACTGCCAGAGACCAAGATAATCCTTGCTCATAACAGGCGCCCTGCCCACGCATTCGGTGTAGTTGGTCACGATCTGAGTGGGAGTATCGTCGGCGGTTATCCAGTAATCCACCATATCGCTCTCATCGGATATCCACTTGGTGATGTTGGTTCCGAAAGCCGCCTCGCCTGTTGAGGGATTGTTCCAGAGCATGCCGTAGCCCTTGTTTGATACCACAAAGGGAACGCTTACCTGGGAATTTCTCTGCTCAAGGGGAAGAACAGAGCCTTTAAGGTCAAGTATAGGCATCTGGTACTGACCCATGCCGAACAGCTTTTCCTTGGGGTCGGACTCGAAGCGGACGGTTATCTTAAAGTCATCGGAAGCAAGTCCCTTGTATTCACGGGATCTTATCTTGTAGCAGATAGCCTCCTTGCGTATGGAGCCGTAATAATAGCTGTAATATTCCTGCAGGATAAGCTCATTGTCCTTGTAAAAGCAAATAATGCCCACGCCGTTTACAGTGGCTTTGATCTTTCCGTTCACTATCTCAGCCGTTTCGCCGCCCTCGGCAATGGTCACCTTTGCGCTGTGTGCCACGTTCTCGGTAAGAGCATGAGCGTCCTGGGGGAGCTTTTTCAGAAGGGTGGTCCTCACACGAAGAGCATTGTTGCCCCAGCCCTCTATGCGGATAGTTTCATTCCTCGAATGTGCAATAAGTGCGCCGTTTTCTTCAGTAAATCTTATCATTTTAATACCTCCGTAAAATTTCCGTGTTGACTGTTCACTGAATTTATAGTATAATTATAACATCAAAAAATACGGATAGGTATAAATATAATGTCCAAAACTATGAAAATATCGTCAAGTGAGGAAACGTAATGTCTATTTTAGATTACAGTGTGCTGCGTAATGAGGATTACGGCACAAATCCGCCTTTTAAATCAGATGAAACGGGACTGCACGGAGATGCCGAATTTCCGATAGCCGTATATCATGCCGATGTCACAAACAATTTTGTGAGCTGGCACTGGCATGATGAGCTTGAATTCGGTTTTGCGGTGGAGGGCAGCGTGCTTATGGAATGCGGCAAAAACAAGCACATACTGAACAAAGGCGATATTTATTTTATCAACAGCAACACTCTTCACGCCATGTTCAAAGCGGAGACGGGTCAAAAAAGCGTGTTCCGCTCTGTTGTGGTGCATGGTTCCATAGTGGGCGGAAAAGAGGACAGCATCTACCATCGGAAATATGTTGCGCCCATAACGGGCAACAGCGGACTGCGTGAGCTGATATTCACCCCCAAGGACGGCAGCTATTCAAAGATACTGGGGCTGCTCACAAACATCTGGAACACGGAAAATATCAGAGTACCCAATCACGAGCTTATAGTACGCAACGAGCTTTCCGAGCTTTTCCGGATACTTATCCATCTGTCGGAAAAGAATATGTCGGCGCGACCTGCCGCCAGCATTGCCCAGGAAACAAGGCTCCGTGACATACTGCTTTTTATCCACGACCATTACGCTGAAAAGATCACTCTTGATGACATGGCTGCCGCCGCATTCATCAGTAAAAGCGAGGTGCTCAGGTGCTTCAGGAACATAACGGGTCAGTCCCCGTTTGAGTATCTGAAAAATTACCGTCTGCGAAATGCGGCGTACATGATACAGAACACCTCCGACCCCATAAACACCATCTGCGGCCTTTGCGGCTTTGATGACCACAGCTATTTCTCCAAGGCTTTTAAGGAGGTTTACGGGTGCAGCCCCAGGGAGTTTAAGAAATAATAAAAACAACGTAAAATCGGAATTTTTGACCGTAGATACCCTGTGATTACAGGTGTTCCCGTGGCAAAAATAATGTTCTTCTCACCGTAATTCTCGTTCAGGAACTGCGTTTTCATTAGAAAATCCTCGCTCTTTTGAGCAGGAGTAGTCTGAACACCGGACACCCTGTTCATTTTTGAAACCACAAGACCGTTCTTGTAATTGTGCGCTTCATCAACGACAAGGCTGTCAAAGCCTGATAGTCCTCAACATCAACCCAAGAAACACCGATACGGGCGGATATATCGCCAGCTTCGAGTTTCGGCGGCAAAACGGACGTCAGAGCCGCCACGTTCCGCTGATAATCGGGATTGTCCTTTGCATAGAGTTCAGCGGTGCGGAGTTTTTCACGGACATTTCCCGACAAATATTCGGACGCTTCCTCCCAACCCTCAATCGGATTGTCCTCGCTTGTTTTAAGCGGATTGAGGTATATCAGGTCGTCCGCTTTCAGCGCATCAATCACCGCCTGCGGCTCTTGACCGCACAACTGCGCCATTTACGGAATATCCATTTTACCCCGTGTATCAATGGAAACCTGCATAGCCTCCTGCGGAGTATCGACGTGGGTAATCTCGGCGGTATACTTGACGGTACGCTTGGTGAAGAAATCGGGCTTTTCAATAGTCTTTTTCTCCTCGTCAACGATTTCCAAAGCACACAGCGAGTTGTAGTCATCGTCCTTGCCGAAAACCTGTTCGTTTGCGCTGTCGTTAACATAACTGAATATGAACCACCCGCCCCATTATGAGGTGGGTGGTTTTTGCAGCCGTATTCTTTGTTTAATGCGGCTCAAATTTTGACTTTACTTTTGCTCCTTCTTAGCAGTATTGCAGTTTCTGACGCAGTACCGTACTTAAAGTATGGTAACCTCTAAAAACCTCCTTCACGGCAGATTTCTATGACTTATATCATCTGCTTCGTTGTCAAACCTTGAAATACATACAGTATTACTGCGGTTTGACGCCTAGCATCTGATATAAGTCATGTACGAAATCTGCTCGTGTCCCGGTTTTTAGAGGTTACCTTATAACACAAAGCCGCTATTTTTCAATGGAAAAAACTCTTTCCTCCCGAAAGAAGAAAAAACAGCAGCCCGAAAAAGAAAAAGCCGCGCAAGGTCTGACCCCTGCGCGGCTGAAACGCATTGAATGTATCAGTTTATTTGAGCAGCTTGTTTTCCACCCTGAAATAGTCCACGTCGACATAACCTCCCGACTGCTTTGTCGGGAAATTGAATATCGCGTAACGGTATCCCATAAAATGCAGACCGTAATAATTCATTTGCAGCGTTTTTCCTATTTCCGTCCAGTTCTCGCCGTCGAGGCTGTAATAGAAATACGCCTTGTCCGCCGCGTTTTTGTAATCGCAGTCGACCCGCAGATACACTTCGTTTTCCGTTATTTCGACCCTTTCCGTTTCAAATTCCTGTTCAACGTCGTCGTTATCGTCATACCAAACCGTTACGATATATTTTTTCCCGTCCTCGATTTTTACGGCGACATAACCGTATTTTTCCGCGAAGGCGGCAAGCCCCGCAGTATCGCCATCTTTCATTTCCGAAACGTCGAGCTTTATATATCCGCCGCATTCCGGTCCGAAGGTTCGCTGCGAAATGGTGTTTCTCGCATCGGCAACAGTGTCGCAGACATTGACCGTTCTCAGCCTCAGATAGCCTTCTCTCTCGGTGAGCGACCAGAGGCGGTTGTCGGGATTGTGGTTCCATTGCCATTCCAACGCGAGGTTAGAGCCGTTATAATCGTTCTCGCCCGCTTCCTCGGGCGTGTCGGCAAAGTTGTGATAGGATCTCACTATCTGTGAGTTGATAAATTCGTCGCTTGTGACGATGCCCTTTTTCTCGTGACCCGCGACAGGAATTTTGGCGGTCCTGGGCACCTTTCCGTCAACGCCGACGACTGGCCAGCCGTCCTCCCATGTCATGGTCGACAAAACGGGAGCTCTGCCCACCGCCCCGTGATCCTGAAATACAAAGCAATACCAGTTTCCGTCCTTATCGTCGACGATACCGCCCTGTGCGACACCGTCATTCCTGAAGCCGATATTATCGTCGATTATCACTTTCATTTCCCACTCGCCGTCGAGCGTTTCGCTTCTGTAACAAAGCTGCGTTCTTCTGCGATGAGGAGGCCATGTTATGATAAAAATATAGTAATATCCGTTCATCTTATAGACGTGAGAGCCCTCGGCAAGGCAGCCCTTGGCAAGTCCCGCGTCTTCGATGAGTTTTCTCTTGGTTCCGGGCTTGACCGCGCTCAGATCCTTTTCCAGTTCAACGCACCATATCTGTCCGCCACCGTAAACAAGATACACCCTGCCGTCGTCGTCGAACAAAAGGCTCATATCATGGAAGCACTCGTCATACACGAACCTGTCCCATTTCCCGTTTTCTATATCGTCGGTATGATAGATATAAGTTCTTCCGGTGGAGAAGGAAGTGAAGCCGGCGTAATACACACCGTCGTTATATCTGAGTGTAGTCGCCCACTGACCCTTGCCGTAATTGTTTTCCCCGTTTCTTAAGGCAAGATTATCCCTGTCCTCCAGTGTATCAAAAACGTAATTTACAATTTCCCAGTTTACAAGGTCGTAGGATCTCATTACGGGACACCCCGGAGACAGGTGCATGGTCGTCGAAACCATATAAAACGCGTCGTCGACGCGGATTATATCAATATCGGGCACGTCGGCGAAAATAACGGGATTTGTGTAGTTTCCGTTGCCGTCGTCGGTTGAAGTTATTGTTGATTTCACGATATCCTTATCAAGCATTGCGGTGTCCTCCTCTTCTTCGGGCTCGGCGGTGACGCACGGCAGCGGCTCCGACGTCACGGCGCCCGTGCCCACTTCCGCCGCGCATGCCGTCAGCGACAATACCGCCGTCAGCGCTGCGGCGAACCGAACAAGTCTTTTCATTTTTCCCTCCTGATTTTCCGCTGCCGCCGTCAGCCGTCAAGCTCAAGACCGCTTACGGTGATATTGTAGGTGATGGATGTGAATGGCGTCTCTTCGCCGTTTATTTTAAGCGCCAGACGATAGTTTATCCATTCTATATCTGTTTCCGCCGCGAATATTCCGCATTCCTCCGTGCCGTAAATCAGCGATCCGACCTCGGAGTCGCCCCAGCCGTTTTCAAGCCCGTTTTCCGTCGTGCTTGCGGGATCGAGTTCCTTATTTACGGGAATTTCAACCTCTCCGTTTTCGGTTGCCAGCGTCAGCGATCTCACAAGCACCTTATACTTCGCGTCGGTATCGGTATTAATAAACCCGAGGTTGAGCACGGCGCTGTCCTTGTCAAAAGAAGAGGATTTTATGGAATAGTCCCCGTCCTTCGGAATGTCGAGCATCGCAGAGGGGCTCGGTCCGGGCTCGGACTGTCCCGAAAATACCAGCGTCTTGTAGGGTATATCGGTGGAGGCTATGCTCTCTTCGGGACGAAGCTGCTCGTCGCCCTTTGAAAACTTCCACGACTTAAGCTCTATATCGGAGCCGGAAAATACGAAATAAACGTTATGGTTTCTTCCGTCAAACTGCGCAAAGCCGTCCGAGCGTATTTTGGTATAATCCGCGCAGTCGAACTCGACGAACGCGGCGGCTTCGGAGGAGATATCGTCAAGACGAACCTCTATTCTTCCCTTGCCCTTGACCTCGGCGATAAAATCTGATGCCCCGTAGCCGAAGTCCGCTCCTCTTACATATATCCACGCGCCGTCGGCGGTGCTTTTTGCGGCAGGATCCGTTACCTTGTCGTATCCGATATCCGCAGAGGTGAACATCAGCGCGCCGCTGTTATAGTTATAGGGGTCGACCGGCTTTATCTGCGCTACGCCCTTCTTGCTTGCCGCAGTTATGGGGATATCGCCCGTCGCCTTGTCCATGGGCAGATAATCTGCCATTATACTGCGGAAGCCCGCTGTTCCTCCCATAAGCTCCTCCAGAAGAAGCGTATGGTGAATGATGTAGTTTACGTCCTTATATTCAATGAAATGAGTGTGGTTGTTAGCCCAGCGAAGTCCGGATGACCCGTCGGCATTCTCTCCCGCATTATAGAAATAGGCTCCTCTGCATTCCCAGCTATCCGCGTCGAGAGGGGTCTTGGTGGTCATATACGCCATGCTGCACGCGGGCATAACGTCGACCCCCTCGTACTCCTCCCAGCCGATCTTATGATCCTGCCAGTCGGTGCAGTATGTATAGTAATATACCCCGTCGATATAGTTCAGCTCGCTCGCCTCAAAAAAGTAGGGAGCGTCAATGGAAACAAATTCGCTGTCAAAGGACAGCATATCCTCGCCCAGCCTTGCTATCTTCGGAATCTTGGTGTGCATAGTGCTGCCATCCGCCGGTGTGCCTCCGCCGAAGGAGAGCCAGCCCACGCCATTTTCGTCAATGCACACGCCCGGGTCAAAGGGCGCAGGGCAATTCTCCAGGCCAGGCATATTCTGATAAATCAGAGGCTCGCCGAGCGGATCGGTCCACGGTCCCACGGGGTTGGTGGAGGTTATCACACCCACGCCCGCGCCGCTGTTTGAGAAGTAAAGGTAAAAATGCGTAAGTCCGTCGTCCTCAACGCGGGAAACTATCGACGGCGCCCACGAGTTATATATCCACGGCGCGATCTCTCCGACCTCTATCCTGCCGTGATATATCCAGTTTACCATATCGTCGGTGGAAAATACCACAAGCGATTTGATATGGGCGTAGTCATTCGATGTTCCCTCTTCCGACTGCTGCTGGTCGTTCGTGCCGTAAACGTAAAGCCTTCCGTCATATTCCACCGCGGTGGGATCGGCGCAGAATATGTTCGGCGAGATGGGATTTGCGTTCATCTCGTTCTTATAAACGTTACCGCTTACGCTGTCGATAATTATGCCGTTGTTCAGACTGTTCATAATATCTTCCTCTGATACCGCGCCGCTTTCATTCGTTTCGGCATCCGGAGCGCCGGAAACGTCCGCGGTTCCGGAGATGCCGGAAGCGTCGGACTCGGAGCTCCCGCTGCTTGTTTCGCCGCCGTTCGAGCAGCCCACCGTCATAAGCAGGGTCGCCGCGCACAAAATAGCCGCTGATTTACTTTTGATCTTCATCGTTAAAACCTCCGTTTTGTTTCTCGTGCCCAAAGACACCTTTAAGTTTATTATACCGATAAACAACACAAAGTCAACAGCCTATATCCGTTTTGTCCACCTTTTAATCATAATATGCACCTTTTCGGTTGACATAACCGCGTGAATAAGTTATAATATATATATATATATATACGAAAGCTTGTTTACGGCATAATCTGTCGCCGAACGCGTCAAAAATCCTTTCCCTTCAGCGGCAGAATTTACCGCAGAACAGGGGTTGAGCGGCTGCGGGAACGGGCTTTTTATGAACACGTGAAAGGACGAACGAAATGTCAAGAAAAAATTGCCGTAATAACCGCAAGAGCTGACGACCGCACCCAGAAGGATATCATATGCGGAATAGCCGAGGCGGCATTTGCCGCGGATACGGACGTGGTGGTGTTTTCAAACATTTATAATCACTGGATAAGGGACGAATTTCTCAATTTTGAAAATGTCATATACGATTTTTTTGATCCGAGCGGCTTTGACGGAGTTATTGTCACTGCGGAAGCGTTTCTGGACATTTCCACAATGAGCCTGGCGGAGGAGATCCGGCAGCTGCGAAGCGAGGTAAAGCGGCTGAACAAGGAAAACAAGCGGCTTCAGG
>ERZ773145.1578-NODE-1578-length-18153-cov-3.525086_pt1 | contig 18153 bp, 16 predicted proteins | sample MGYA00580848_ERZ773145 | MGnify/ENA primary metagenome ERZ773145 (study PRJEB29015, sample SAMEA2737858) | human gut metagenome | biome: human gut; feature: human-associated habitat; material: faeces | place: China | collected 2012 ... | reverse complement strand
TATATGCTTCTGTCAGGCAGGGAAGTAAAAGAGATTAAAGTGATAACTCCTATGGGAGTATCACTTACACTTCCGGTTATTGACATAGATATTAAAGAGGATAAGGTAATATGTGCAATTAAGAAAGACAGTGGGGATGACCCTGATGTGACCAATGGAATAAAGATATATGCACAGGTTACTTATGTTAAAGAAGATATAGTGAGAACTATAAATACTGACGGGGTAATTGTAGATGGTGGAATAGGAGTAGGACGGGTTACTAAGAAGGGCTTGAAATGTGCTGTTGGAGAAGCGGCAATCAATCCAGTACCTCTTAAGATGATTAAAGAGGCGGTAGCAGAGGCAGCAGAAAGTTATTCTTATGAGGGAAGCCTTAAAGTTATAATATCAGCACCCAAAGGAGTTGATATTGCCAAGAAGACATTTAATCCGAACCTTGGAATTACAGGGGGCATATCAATTCTTGGAACAACAGGAATTGTAGAGCCTATGAGTGAACAGGCTCTTATTGATACAATTAAGACAGAGATTAATATGCACATAGCACAGGGAGAGAAAGTGCTTCTTGTTGCACCGGGTAATTATGGACAGGATTTTCTGCTTAATACACTTAATATTGAGCTGAAAAGAAGCATAAAATGCAGTAATTATATTGGCGATACAATAGATATGGTGTGTGATGCAGGTGCTAAGGCAATGCTTCTTGTGGGGCATATAGGAAAGCTTGTAAAATTAGGTGCAGGAATAATGAATACACATTCCAAAGTGGCAGACGGACGAATGGAAGTTCTGTCAGCCTGTGCAATAAGGGCAGGTGCAGATACTGATACAGCATTAAAGATACTTGATTGTATTACGACAGAGGCGGCACTTGAAATTTTGAAGAAATCAGACATACTAGAGAAGACTATGTATCAGCTTACGCTTCGTATAGAAGATGTATTACAAAGAAGAAGCAGTGGCAAGATATTAATTGGAGCAATTGTATTTTCAAATGAATATGGAATATTAGGGAAAACACCGGCGGCAGATAAGCTGTTGGAACTTATAAAAAGCAGTTAAAAATCATAAAAAGCAGTTAAATTGTGAATTATGTATGATAGACATAAATTATGAATTAATATAGAGCAGACACAGGAGAATAAATATGGTAAAAATAGTCGGAGCAGGACCGGGAGCGAAGGATTTAATTACAGTCAGAGGTATGCGTATGCTTAATGAAGCGGATGTAATTATATACGCAGGTTCACTTGTAAATGAGGAATTATTAGAGTATGCAAAGAAGGATTGTGAGATATATAACAGTGCATATATGAACCTCAGGGAAGTTATTGATGTGATTGTAAAAGCAGAGGGCGAGGGAAAGAATATAGTGCGCCTTCATACAGGAGATCCGTCATTATATGGTGCAATAAGAGAGCAGATTGAAGAACTTGCCAAATACGGAATTACCTGTGAGATATGTCCTGGAGTGAGCAGTTTCCTTGCGGCCGCGGCGGCAGTTAAATGTGAGTATACAGTTCCAGATGTAGCACAGACAGTAATTATTACAAGAATGCCGGGCAGAACCCCGGTTCCAGATAATGAGAGCATAGCAAAGCTTGCACAGCACGGTACATCAATGGCTGTATTCTTAAGCTCATCACATTTAGAGGAACTTAAAGAAGAGTTATATAAAGGAGCATTTACACCAGACACGCCTTGTGCGTTATGTTATAAGGTAAGCTGGGAAGATGAGAAATGCATACGCACAACATTGAAAGATCTTGACAGTGAAGCAAGGAAAGCAGGCATTACAAGAACTGCACTTGTATTGGTCGGGGAATTTCTTGGGGACAAATATAGTTTTTCTAAATTGTATGACCCAGAGTTCACTACGGAGTATAGAAAATGAGAACAATTATAATAACCTTCACACACGAGGGTATGAAGGTAGCAAAGAAAGCCAGTGAGGCAATGGACGGTGAAGTAATAATATACTGTCACCAAAGATGTGCAGATACTTATAAGAATGAGGCAGTACCATTTGTGGCAGTTGGAAGTGTTATAAAGAGCGAGTTTGCAGTAAGTGACAGAATATTATTTGTGTGTGCTGTTGCAATAGCTGTAAGAACTATAGCACCATATCTTATAAGCAAGGTTACAGATCCGGCGGTGCTTGTTGCAGATGAGGGCGGAAAGTATCTTATATCACTTCTATCAGGTCATATTGGCAGAGCTAATGAGTGGTGTAATAAGCTTGCTGTCAGGATAGGTGCAATGCCGGTAATTACTACAGCGACCGATGCAAGAGGAATGTTTGCAGTTGATATATTTGCCACGGAACATAATATGAGAATAGTTAATCCGGTTATGATAAAAGACATATCAGGCAGGATATTAAATAATGAGCCTGTTGGAATAACAGGCAATGATAAATATAAGAACCTGTTAAAAGTAACAGAAGAACGCTGGAACGGACAGATTAAATATACTGATAATAGTAATAATGAGTATGAAAGCGGTGTACAGATAATTACAGGCAAAGACGATAAAATAGTATTTAAGCGCACATTAAAGCTTGTACCACAGGAGCTTGCTGTAGGAATTGGCTGTAAAAAAGGCAAGTCAGCACATGAAATAGAGCGGGCTGTTAAGAAAACATTTGATAAAGCAGGGCTTTTGCTGGAAGCAATTGCTGTTGTGGCTTCGGTTGACAGAAAAGCAGATGAAGCAGGAATAATTGAATTTGCAAGAAAATGTAAAGTGCCATATAAGACATATACGCCTGAATATTTAAGAGATGTTGAAGGTGACTTTGTATCTTCAGCTTTTGTTGAAGAACAGATAGGTGTAGGAAATGTATGTGAACGCAGTGCGGGTGCCGCGTCTTCTGGTGGAGAAAAGCTTGTAGGAAAGACAGCAGATAACGGAGTTACAGTAGCTATTTACAGAGTGGCACAGAAAAATAAGGAGTAGATTATGCTTAGGATAGTAGGTTTTGGAAGCGGAGCAAAAGATAATATGACACTGGAGGCATCAGTCGCAATAGCTGGTGCTGACATGATAGTTGGATATACTACATATGTTGATATATTAAAGCAGTATTTTCCAGATAAAGAGTACTATTCAACTAATATGATGCAGGAAAAGGAACGCTGTCAGTATGCAATAGATACAGCTAAAGAAGGAAAAGAGGTAGTGCTTGTATGCAGTGGAGATAGCGGTATATATGGTATGGCAAGCCTTGTATATGAGCTTGCAGAGGATAATCTGGATATTAAGGTTATATCAGGTGTAACAGCCGCAAGCAGTGGTTCAGCCTGCCTTGGTGCACCATTGTCACACGATTTTGCGGTTATCAGCTTAAGTGACTGTATGACACCTTGGGAGCTTATTAAGAAAAGAATAAAGGCGATGGCTGAAAGCGATATGGTAATGTGCATATATAACCCATCAAGCCGCAGAAGAAGCGGATATTTAAAGGAAGCCTGCGATATTGTATTAAAGGTACAGTCACCGGATACAGTGTGCGGTTATGTAAGAAACATAGGAAGAGAGAACGAAACTACAGGAATTCTTACATTAAAGGAGCTTGCGGATTTTAAAGCGGATATGTTTACAACAATATACATAGGCAACAGCCATACTAAGGTAATTAATGGGAAAATGGTTACACCAAGAGGATATAAGGTTGTATGAGAAAGACGATAATGCTTTTTGCGGGGACAACAGAGGGCAGAAAGTTATGTGAATATCTTACAGGAAAGAACTGTGACACTTATGTATATGTAACGACTGAATATGGCAGGGAATTACTGCCGCAGGCTGATAATGTGCATATACATACTGGTAGAATGGATGAGGCTGATATGCTAAAGGAGTTAGAAGCTAAAAAGCCATATATAGTTATTGATGCCACGCACCCATATGCTACACAGGTTACACATAATATTAAAAATGTGTGTGACAGCAAGAACATTTCTTATGTGAGGGTATTAAGGGAAGATAATGACAAAAAGCCAGAGTTTAAGTCAGATAACATTACATATGTTAAGTCAATAAAAGATGTAGTAGAACTACTTAACAGTGAACAGCATAATAGTAAAAATATTCTTATGACGACAGGCAGTAAGAACATACCAGAGTATGTCTATATTACAGATTATAAAGAGAGAGTATATTTAAGGCTTCTTCCTAATCCTGAAATGTTACAGAGTGCAATAGAAGCAGGGATTATGCCGTCACATTTAATAGGTATGCAGGGACCATTTTCACAGGAATTAAATGAGGCAGTAATAAGACAGTTTAATATAGGTGTTCTTGTGACAAAGGAGTCTGGCAGTAATGGCGGATATGAAGAAAAGGTGTCTGCCACAGAGAATACAGGCATTGACTGTATAGTAATAAAACGTCCAGTAGAAGAAAATGGAGTAAGCCTGCCAGAGCTTATTAAATATCTTAAGACAAAAGGGTTATAAAGCCTAAAAGCTATGTGGTTTTAGAGTTATAAAGTTTTAGGAAAATGGCTGTCTATAATGTTAATGAATTAAGGTGGAGTGAATAATGAAAAGGGTAATTATAGCTGGTGTGGGGCCGGGCAGTAAAAGCTGTCTTACAGAGGAAGTAAAGGAAGCAATTGATAATTCAGAGGTGCTGATTGGTTCTAAAAGGCTGATAGAAGAATACACAGATAAGAAGACATTTTATGCAGTAACAGCAAAAGACATAATAGATATTATTGATAATGAAAATGCCAATAACTACGTTGTGCTTATGTCAGGTGATACAGGCTTTTACAGCGGTGCAAAGAAGCTTGCAGAGGCACTTGCTGGAAAGTATGAATACAGCATTATGGCAGGTGTATCTTCTGTAATATATCTTGCGGCAAAGATAGGAAAGTCTTGGGAGAACGCAGCTTTTGTAAGCCTGCACGGTAAGAAACAAAGCTATATACCTGTAGTTTTACAAAATGAATTGACATATTTTCTGACACAGGGAAATGTATCACAGATATGCCAGGAGCTTTATAGGGCAGGACTTGGACAGGCACATATATGGATTGGTGAAAATCTTTCATATGATAATGAGAAGATAACTAATGGAAATGTGTCTGAATTTACTGAATATATTTCAGAAGGACTTACAGTATTGGCAGTTTATAATGAACATTCGCGTACATTTTCAATAACAGGAATTGCTGACAGCAGTTTTATCCGTTCTGATGTGCCGATGACGAAAAGGGAAATCCGTGCAAGTGTTGTAAGCCGAATGGCGGTATCTAAGAATTCCTGCGTATATGATATAGGTGCAGGAACAGGTTCTGTTACAGTGGAGCTTGCACTTCACGCACTTTACGGAACAGTGTATGCAGTTGAGAGGACAGAAGAGGGCTGTAACCTTATAGCTAAAAATGCAGAAAAATTCGGACTTAATAATATAGAGATTATACACGGCAATGCGGCGGCTGTTATTGACAGTCTGCCAGTACCTGATATTGGTGGAAGCGGTGGAGAGTTAGAATACATTTTCAGCAGTATTCTTAAGAAAAATCCATATGTCCATATTGTGGTTACGGCAGTGACATTAGAAACACTTAACGATACTATTTCATTAATGGAAAAGGATGGTATGAATGTCCTTGATATAGTCCAGATTGCAGTGACAGAGGTAAAGAAAAGGGGCAGATATCATATGATGTCTGCGAATAATCCAGTATTTATTATAGAAGGAAGAGGTGCTAAGTGAGCCGTATAATGATAGCAGGGACAGGCAGTGGAAGTGGCAAGACAACAATTGTCTGCGGTCTATGCCAGTGTTTTAAAGATATGGGACTTAATATATCAGCGTTAAAATGCGGGCCTGATTATATAGATTCTATGTTTCATTCGCGTGTGTTAAATATGAGCACAGGTAATCTTGACAGCTGGTTTTGTGATAATGCAACAATAAAATATCTGCTTGCAGGTAAAGAGGATAAGAGTGATATAACTATTGTAGAGGGAGTTATGGGCTACTATGACGGACAGGGCTTTAGCACAAAGGGAAGTTCTTATGAGATAGCAGACATTACAGATACGCCGGTTATTCTTATAGTGAACTGCCGTGGAATGAGTAATTCAATCGGCGCAGTTGTAAAGGGTTATCTTGGATATGAAAAGAACAATAATATCAAAGGTGTAATCTTTAATAATCTTTCAGACAGGTTATATGGTAATGCCGCACGCATAGTTAAAGATATGGGGATAGAACCACTAGGCTATATGCCATATAAGAAAAATGCTGTGCTTGAAAGCCGTCATCTTGGTCTTGTGACCTCGGCAGAGGTGGAACATTTTCAGGAAAAAATCAACAGTATTGCAGAGCAGATGAGGGAAAGCGTTGATATAGAAGGAATACTTAGAATTGCAGAAAATGCTTCAAAGCTGGAAGCCATACATAAGAGCATAGATAAAAAAGATGTAAGGATTGCAGTTGCAAAAGATGAAGCTTTCTGTTTTCTTTATGATGATAATATAGATTATCTAAGGCAGTGCGGTTGTGAGATAGTGTATTTTAGTCCACTTGCAGATAATAAGCTTCCGGATAATATAGACGGGTTGTTACTATATGGCGGTTATCCAGAGCTTCACGCCAAAGCGTTGTCAGAAAATGTATCAATGAGGAATGATATTGCAAAGAAGATAAAAGAAGGACTTCCCTGCATAGCAGAATGTGGAGGATTTCTTTATCTGCACGAATACTTAGAAACACCAGAAAAAGATAAATATCCTATGGCGGGAATTATAAAAGGAATGGGATATAATGCAGGAAGACTACAGCGTTTTGGCTATATGACGCTTACGGCAAAGAAAGATACATTGATTGCCTCTGCAAATGAAAGCTTTCGTGCACACGAATTCCATTACTGGAATAGTGACTGCCCTGGTGAAGATTATGAGATAAAGAAAGCTTCAGATAACAGTATAGCATCAGCCGGTTATGGAAGTGATACGTTGTATGCTGGATTTCCACATATATATTTCTATGGCAATGAACAGGTGGCAGATAATTTCATAAATGCCTGTGTCAGCTATAGAAAGAATTATAAAAAATATAATGACAGGCTTGAAGGTCATGATATTAAAAGTTTTATTCCAGAATTAGGTTCTGATATTAAAAGTCTTATTCCAGAACTGTCAAAGATAAAGGCAAGCAGTAAAGATAGTGTACAAAAAGCACGTAGTCATTGGAATGGGATAGCAAAGCCACTGCACGGACTTGGACTTATGGAGGAAATAATAAGCCAGATAGCAGGAATCGAGCATACAGCAGATGTCAATATTGACAGACGTGCTGTTATTGTAATGTGTGCAGACAATGGCATAGTTGAAGAAAGTGTTACCCAGACAGGACAGGAGGTAACCGCGATAGTGAGCTGTAATATGGCAGACGGAATATCAAGTGTATGCAGAATGGCGGCATATGCCAATGCAGATGTTATTCCTGTGAATGTTGGAATTGCCATGGATACGCTTGAGGACGGAACAGATGTAGGGACTTATAAGGGGCTTGTCAATAAGAGGGTTATGTCTGGCACTAATAATTTCCTTAAAGAGCCGGCAATGTCAGAGGAACAGCTTATACAGGCTATATATGCAGGAATTACACAGGTTAAGGAGTGTAAGGAACAGAGGTATAATATTCTTGCAACAGGAGAGATGGGAATAGGCAATACAACCACAAGCACGGCACTTGCCTGCATACTTTTAAATCTTGAGCCACATATGGCAACAGGCAGAGGTGCAGGGCTTGATGATAAAGGTCTTAAGAAAAAGATAGAAGTTATTACCAGAGCTAAAGAAATGTATGGAAGCTGCCAGGACAATCCATTAACCCTTTTACAGAATATAGGCGGACTCGATATTGCAGGGCTTGTCGGAGTATATATTGGTTGTGCACTTTATGGAATACCTGTTGTTATAGATGGTGTTATCTCGGCAGTTGCGGCACTTATTGCAGTAAGGTTGAATAGTCAGATTGGTGATTACATAATAGCTTCACATCAGGGAAAAGAGCCTGCGATGAAAGCTCTGCTTAACGAACTTGGAAGGAAGGCTGTTATACACGGAGAGCTTGCACTTGGAGAGGGAACAGGTGCGGTTATGATGTTTCCACTTCTTGATATGGCTTTGCAGGTGTACAGGGAAAATACTACATTTGATGATATACGCATAACTGCCTATGAGGATTACGAAAAATGTTGATTATGGTTACAGGAGTAAGCGGCAGTGGCAAGTCAGAATATGCCGAGCAGATAAGCTGTCAGCTTGCAAAGGACAATAAAAAATATTATGTGGCTACTATGTATCCATATGGAGAAGACGGCAGAAGCAGGGTTAAGAAGCACAAGCTGCAGCGTGATGGCAAAGGCTTTGAAACGATAGAGCAGTATCAGAATATAGGTGGTGCACTTAAAGGATGTAAAAGAGATACAAAACCGGTAGTATTGGTTGAGTGTATGTCTAATCTTCTTGCTAATGAATGCTTTGAAGAAAACGGACATCCAGATAATATATTTGCTGAATGTATGCAGTTGTATTCAGAGTGCAGTCACCTTGTAATTGTGACTAATGAAGTGTTTTCAGACGGGTGTGAATATGATGATAGCACAACTGATTATATAAGACGGCTTGGAGAGCTTAATGTAAAGCTTGCAAAGGCAGCAGACACAGTTGTTGAGGTTGTATACACTATTCCTGTAGTATTAAAGGGGGATATCAGTTATGTCGGTAATTAAATCATTGGTAATTGCATTTTCAATGTATTCTAAAATACCAATGCCGCATTTGGAATTAGAAGAAAAAGATATGAGATATGTAATGGGCTTCTTTCCGTTAGCAGGTCTTGTTATAGGTGCAGTCATATATGGCTGGGTGTATATCAGCGGTCTGCTAAATGTGCCGGATATCAGCAGGACACTTGTTCTTGTAGTAATTCCTGTACTGATAACAGGGGGAATACACATTGACGGCTATATGGATACAAGTGATGCACTTAATTCATATGGCGACAGGGAGAAGAAGCTGGATATATTAAAGGATTCGCATATTGGAGCATTTGCAGTTATAAGATTGCTTATGTATTCTGCGGTATATTATGCGGCGGCATATATTATTGTGCAGAAGCCAGATAATATGAGACTTTTGCTTCTGGCACTTACGTTTTATCTGTCAAGAATTATAAGTGGTCTGGCAGCAGTTAATTTCCGAGGAGCAAGGAACAATGGAATGTTGCATACATTTACAAGTGCAACAGCAGTAAAATGTGTAAATGTAATGCTTGCGGTACAGTTAATTATATGTGTTATACTTATGTGCCTTTGCAGTGTTACAGGTGCTGTTGTAGTTATCGTTGTGGCATTCGTGGTTTTATTGTATTACAGATATATGGCATATAAGCAGTTCGGTGGAGTGACGGGCGACCTTGCAGGGTATCTGCTATGTGTAAGTGAACTGTGTATGACAATAGCTGTTGCTGTTATAGCATTGCTTTAGTGAATAAAAAAGTGCACAGAAACGAGGAATAATATGGAATTATATTTTGGCGGAGCTTATCAGGGAAAGCTTGATTATGTATGTGGCAGGAAAAATATAGTTAAAGAATTGTGTGGTAATGCAGAAGATACAATGAGTAATATATATTCAGAAGATGATAAGTGCATTAAAAATAAAATATGCAATAATAATATAGCTGATGGAGCATATTGCAGTATTGAAGATATAAAAAATGCCTGTATATTAAATCATTTTCATCTGCTTATAAAAAGACTGCTTAAAGATGGGAAATGTACAGATACGCTTATAGATACCATTTATGCTGGCAATCCATCAATTATAATAATATGCGATGAGATTGGCAGTGGCATAGTTCCTTTGGAAAAAGAGGACAGAATATACCGTGAAACAGTTGGGCGTATGCTTTGCAGGGCTGTAAAAAAGGCTGACAGGGTAGAGCGTATAGCGTGTGGCATAGGACAATGCCTGAAAGGTGAATAATATGAAGATTGTATTAATCAGACATGGTGCAACAGCAGGTAATATCAAAAAAAGGTATATAGGCATAACTGATGAGGACTTATGTGCTTCTGGGATTGAGAGCATACATAATAATATTAAGGCAGGTTATCACCAAGAGGTACAGGCAGTATATGTAAGTCCTATGAAAAGGTGCAGGCAGACGGCAGAGCTTATATATCCTGAATATAAACAGCATATAGTGCCAGATTTCAGGGAATGTGATTTTGGCATATTTGAAGGAAAGAATTATAAAGAACTTTCTGGCAATGAGCAGTACCAGAGATGGATTGACAGTAATGCAACGATACCATTTCCACAAGGAGAAGATGTTGCGGATTTTAAGAAAAGAAGTGTTAAGGGCTGGTATGATATGATTAAACAATGCCGTTTATTGAATTATTCGGACATTGCATGTGTAATTCACGGCGGCACAATAATGTCAGTAATGTCAGAGATATATGGTGGTGGCTATTATGATTATCATTGTGGCAATGGTGATGGGTATATATGTGATGTGGCTTTAGATGGAAGCATTAATAATTATACAGAACTTTTACGTTGTGAGTAAAAATATGCGTATTCTATGAGTAAAGATATGTATTTATCTTGAGTAAAATATGTGTTTGTTATAAATAAATATGTGTGTCTATTATATGTTAAAGTATGAGTTTATTCTGAGTAATAGTGTGTGAAGGAATGAGGAGTTTATGAATTTATTTATATGCCAGACAATAGCAATTGGCTGTGGTTATATACTGGATCTGCTTATTGGTGACCCTCACTGGCTGTATCATCCGGTACGCCTTATAGGTAATCTTATTTCGTTGTTAGAAAGTATTTTATTAAAAGAAAAAGATACATCTGCTAAGAAGTACAGAAAGGGTATGGTGCTTGCAATATTAACGCCGTTAATAACGGGTATTGTTATTGTATCTATTCTGGTTGTTGGTTATCATATTAATATGATACTTGGCTGTGTAATTGAAACAATAATGTGTTATCAGATACTGGCAGTAAAATCGCTCAAAGTAGAAAGTATGAAGGTATATTATGCTTTGGATAAAGAAGGGTTACAGCAGGCACGTAATGCCGTTGCAATGATAGTCGGCAGGGATACGAAACAGCTTGATGAACACGGCGTTGTAAGGGCAGCTGTTGAAACTGTCGCAGAGAATACATCAGACGGAGTTATTGCACCATTATTTTATATGATGTTATTCGGGGCGGCTGGCGGTTTTGTATATAAGGCTGTTAATACAATGGATTCAATGATAGGTTATAAGAATGATAAATATTTGTACTTTGGAAGATTTGCGGCGAAGTTAGATGATGTTGTGAACTTTATTCCGGCAAGAATAGGCGGCTGTCTTATGGTTGTGTCAGCAGGAATTGCACAGCTTGCAGAAAAATGTAATACAAAAGATAAAACAAATTCACATTATAGTATAGGGAATGCGTGGAAGATATTTAAAAGTGACAGAAAAAAGCACAGCAGTCCTAATGCCGCCCAGACAGAGTCAGCCTGTGCAGGAGCTTTAAAAGTAGCATTATCAGGCGATAATTATTATTTTGGAAAGCTTGTGCATAAGCCACAGATAGGAGAGGCAATACGTCCGCTGGAAGCTGGTGATATAGGAAGAAGTAATATTTTATTATATATTACTGCATTTCTTATGGTAATTATTGTGTTATTAATAAGATTGATAATAATGTTGGCAGTCAGATAATTATATTTTAATCAGATTGGCATATTGATACGGGGATTGCATACTGATAAAGAGATTGTCAGGCAGATGAGAGGTTACAGCTATGGAACAGCAGATACACGGTGGAAATATATATGATAAAAATATATACAACAAAGAAATAACACTTGATTATTCGGTTAATATTAACCCTTTAGGAATGCCGCAGGAAGTGTGTAATGCGATTACGCAGGATATTGGTGGTTATCAGACATATCCAGACATTAAGTATACGGCATTAAGAAATGCAATTGCCAGCAAAGAGAGTATTAATGCAGATAACATTTATAAGGTTAATATTAATGCTAGGAATATACTCTGTGGTAATGGTGCTTCAGAACTTATAATGGCAGTTGTAAGGGCTGTACATCCAGAAAAATGTGCCATTGCTGCACCTTCATTTTCAGGCTATGAGCGTGCAGTTAAGGCGTATGGAGCAGGGATTGTATATTATGAGCTTGACAGTAATAATGGCTTTAGCTATGAATATGTAAGTGGACGATTAGAACAGCTTGATGTCCAGTTATGTTTTATATGCAATCCGAACAATCCAACAGGGAATATTATACCTGAAAATATTCTTATCAATATATTAGACATATGCAGAAGAAGAAATATTATAGTTGTTGCTGATGAGTGCTTTTTAAGATTTAACCGTAATTATGAGAAGATAAGCTGTAAACGTTTTCTAAAGGATTATAATAATCTTGTAATAATAAATGCGTATACCAAGTTCTATGCAATGGCAGGAATAAGGCTTGGATATCTCATGAGTTATAATGATGAATTAATCGACAACATATCTTTACAGCTTCCAGAGTGGAATATATCAACAGTGGCACAGCGTGCAGGAATTGCGGCATTTAAGGATAAAGATTACGAGGGGCACACATATAGGCTTATCGAGAAGGAGCGGGAATTTCTTACAGATAAATTATCGGCTATGGAATGTATCGTATATCCGTCTGTGGCAGACTATATAACTTTCAGGCTTCCGTCAGATAAGGCTGGCTGTCAGCTGCAGGATGAATTATTAAAAAATGGAATTCTTATCCGTTCGTGTCAAAGCTACCGCAATATGCTGCCAGACTGCTACCGCATAGCAGTAAAGAAGCATACAGATAATGAAATTCTTATTGATTTCATAAGCGATATATTGACAAAATGTATAATATAGATTAAGAATAGATAATTGCAAAGTGGCAATATATCCATAGATATCAATAACGGACAAATTATTATATATAAATATTATAATAAAGTACACAATTTGAACATAGATAACAGGGAAGGTGCAGTGATTATGGCAAGAAATCTGATGATTCAGGGAACGATGTCCAATGCAGGAAAGAGCATTATAACAGCAGGAATATTAAGAGTGTTAAAACAGGATGGCTACAGTGTAGCACCATTTAAGTCACAGAATATGGCACTTAATTCATATATAACAGCCGATGGCCTGGAGATGGGAAGGGCACAGGTTATGCAGGCAGAGGCGGCTGGGATATCCCCTTGTGTAGAGATGAATCCTATACTTTTAAAACCGACAAGTGATGTTGGTTCTCAGGTAATTGTAAATGGAATACCATTAAAGAATATGCCGGCTAAAGAATATTTCCAGTACAAAAAGCAGCTTATTCCAGATATATTAGAAGCGTATAATAAGCTTGCCAGTGCGTATGACATTATTGTTCTTGAGGGTGCTGGCAGTCCGGCAGAGATTAACCTTAAAAAAGATGATATTGTAAATATGGGAATGGCAAAGCTTGTAGATGCACCTGTTCTGCTTGTAGGTGATATTGACAGAGGTGGTGTATTTGCACAGCTTGTTGGAACAATTATGCTGTTAGAGGAAGAAGAACGCAGGCGTGTAAAAGGTCTTGTTATGAATAAGTTCCGTGGAGATAAGAGAATATTAGAGCCGGGCATAAAACAGTTATATGATATATGTCCAATTCCGGTTGCAGGTGTAATTCCTTATGTTAAGCTTGACATTGATGATGAGGACAGCCTTGCTTCACGGATTGAGCCATCAGTCTACAATGCACATATGTCAGATGAGCAGTTCGACATAGTAGTAATACGTGTGCCTCACATTTCTAATTTTACGGATTTTAATGCACTTGAGCGTATTGAAGAGGTCAATCTGCGTTATGCAGACAAGGCAGAACAGATTGGAAATCCCGACCTCATAATTCTTCCGGGAAGCAAGAATACAATTAATGATTTAAAATGGCTCCGTAAAAATGGAATGGAAGCACAGATTATAAAATGTTCAAGACAGGATATTCCGGTATTTGGAATATGCGGTGGCTTTCAAATGTTAGGAAATGTCATTGATGATTCGTGTGGTGCAGAAACTGGAGAAGTTGTAGCAGGAATGGGACTGCTTCCGGTAACAACCACATTTTCAAAGAATAAACACCGTACAAGAGTGCAGGGGATAACTTGTATACAATCTGGAATGTGGGAAATGCTCGGACAGAAGAAATGTAAAGGCTATGAAATACATATGGGTGAAAGTACAATAAGTGAAGATGGTGCGAATCCATTTGCAAGAATATTCAATACTGTTGATAAGACCGAATATATGGATGGCTGTGTACGGGGCAATACAGCAGGAACTTATATGCACGGGATATTCGATGGACAGGAATTCTGCGACAGCTTAATCAATATGCTCTGTGCAAGGTATGGTATTACATCAAAGAGTGGTGTCAGAATAAGCTTTGATGAATACAAGCAGAGAGAATATGATAAGCTGGCAGATGTGATCCGTGAGAATATGGATATGAAGTATATATATGAGATTATAGGTTAAAGCTAAATTGAATAAAATGTATAATGTTTAATAAAGGTGTATTATTTTGAAGAATTAATACACCTTTTATTGTACATAAGATGCATATACATAGCATCCTGGGCACGGACAGCATTATGTTCTGCGATAGCCTCCGCTATTTCACGATGAGTTTCGATGGTTTCAGTTTTAAGGATGTTGCCGGTTGTTTCAACAAAAAGAGGGATAGAGCTGTTTATTATTGGGATTAATCTTGGAATGACAAGATTCTTGCTTCCCATAGCGATAGCGGTGTGGAATTCTATATCTTTTTGCGTATGGTCTTTTTTTTGTTCCATAAGCTCTTCAACCTCATTACATAATCTGTTGATTTTGCTGATGTCATTCTTATCAGCATAGGTTGCTGACATAGCAGCAATAGAAGGTTCGAGTAAAAAACGTATTTCAAGCAGATCCTGCACAAGTTTCTTCTTATCTGATATGAATGTAAAGCCAAAAGGATCGTCTACTATACCAGGTGATGAGGCTACATATGTTCCAGACCCCTGTTTGATAGTTACAATATTGCGGGAGGCAAGAAGCTTCATAGCCTCTCTAAGAGAGCTTCTTCCAATATCAAGCTGTTTTGATAGAATCGCTTCATTAGGAAGCTTATCTCCTGGCTGCAGATGCTGGTTTAATATAAAGTCTATTATATCTTCGGATATCTTCTGTGGAAGATTCTTTTCGTCTGATTCTGAATTCATCATATGATTTCTCCATTTCCTGATAAAAAGTTATTTATTACATCGTTATAATTAGTGTTATAGCGTATTTTTTTTATACTATAATGAATCTTAAAAAATGTCAAAATGTCAAAATGCACAAAAAAATACAAAAATAATTGAACATTTTTACGATATTGCACATTTAGATAAAATGCTTTATGCTAAATACATCAGATGAATTCCGGAATAAAATGATAATATAATCAAAAATTCATCAAAAAACAGCAAAAAGGTCTGATGTTTATGAATTAATACATCAGATGATTAGGAGGTAATTAATTATGGAGCAGACAGTATTTGTTGCTGAACCGACAAGACTTCTTATAGCGGCAGCAGTCGGTATTATAGTTTTATTGTTATTGATAATTAAATTCAAACTTCATCCAGTTATATCAATGATGATAGCAGCGATTATTATAGGTGTTGGTGCTGGAATGCCATTAACAATGATATCAAGTACCGTTGAAAAAGGTGTTGGAAAAACATTACAGGGAATAGCATTGTTAGTAGGACTTGGCTCTATGTTTGGAGGAATCCTGGAAGTAAGTGGTGGTGCACAGAGAATAGCACAGACACTTATAGATAAGCTGGGACAGAAAAAGGCCGGAGTAGCATTGGGAATTACTGGTCTTGTTATAGGTACTACAGTATTTTTTGAAGCTGGTGTTGTAGTCCTTATACCACTCGCATTCAGCGTTGCAAAGCAGACTAAGAAGTCAACCTTGTATTATGCAATCCCACTTCTTGCAGGTCTTGCGAGTGGATATGCTTTCGTTCCACCATCAGCAGGTTCAGTTCTTGTTGCAGATTCACTTGGAGTTAATCTTGGTGTGATGATTATGGTAGGAGTACCAACAGCATTGATATGTATGGTTGCTGCTGGTGTTATATGGGGAAGATTTATAGGTGATAAGGTGTTTACTAAGCTTCCGGTGAATGTGCAGGAGATAAAGGAAGATTCTAAGGAACTGCCACCATTTGGACTTGTACTTGGCGTAATACTTATTCCATTGGTGCTTATACTTATAAGTACAATATCTAAGTATCTTCCTATCCCGGCAAATATTCAGAATGTACTTTCATTCATAGGCAAACCATTTCTTGCTTTGACTATTGCAACACTTGCAGCTATGTATTTTCTTGGAATCAGACGTGGTTATACAGGTGAACAGTTAAAGAAGATACTTGACCATTCATTAAGACCTGTTGGAATGATACTTCTTGTAATTGCAAGTGGTGGTGTAATAAGATGGATGCTTCAGGATTCGGGACTTGGTGAGATTATAGGACCAGCACTTGAAAAGAGTGGTATGCCTCTTATTATTGTAGCATTTCTTATAGCACTTCTTGTAAGGGCATCAGTCGGAAGTTCTATGGTTGCCATGACTATGGCATCTGGAATAATGGCAACTATGCCTGCAGTTATGGCAACAAGTATGCTTTACAGGGCAGCAATGTGCTGTGCAATATGTGGTGGTGCTACAGCATTAAGTCATGTTAACGATGCTGGCTTCTGGCTTGTTGGAACATTTCTTGAGATAGATGAGAAGACCGCATTGAAATCGTGGACGGTTATGGAAACTTTAATTGGTGTAACATCATTAATAGTAAGTCTGATTATTTCAATATTTGCATAAATGTTAACTAAGTAACAGGCATCTAAGACAGGAGGAACAGGAATGGTAAAAATACCAGTATATTTGAATAATATGACAGATGCTAAACATCTTGTCCAGATAGCGGAAAAATGTGAGAACGATGTAGATCTTGTAAGTGGACGATATGTGGTAGATGGCAAGTCAATGTTAGGAGTATTCAGTCTTCCCCAGTTCGATAATGTAGAGCTTTGTGTGGATGAAAAAGAAAAGGACAGGGTTTATAAGGAATTAGAAGAAATGAAGCTTCTAAGATAAATATGCTTATGTTTAATAGGCATCAGTTTAATCGAAATGTTAATTAATTATTTTAAGAAAGGCAGGTAAATATTATGTGTTTAGTTAGTCAGGAAATGAGAAAGTTAGCTCCAGAGTTAGATCCTTTAAGAATAGGAACAGGCTGGAAAAAAGAGGATCTTGGTAAAGTACAGGTTATGGTAGAGAGTACATATGGTGACAGCCATCCAGGAAGTGGACATCTTAATATTTTAGTTGAGGAGGTCCGTAAGGGTATAGCAGAAGAAGGCGGTTTTGGAGCAAGATACTTCTGTACAGATATTTGTGACGGCGAATCACAGGGTCACGACGGTATAAACTACTCTCTTCCATCAAGAGATATGATTGCAAATATGATTGAAATTCACGCAAATGCTACACCTTTTGACGGTGGTGTATTTATTGCAAGTTGTGATAAGGGTATGCCTTCACACCTTATGGCTATAGGTAGAATTAATATTCCTTCTATTGTAGTTACTGGTGGTGTTATGGATGCTGGTCCAGACCTCCTTACTCTTGAACAGATTGGTAAATATGATGCTATGTGTAAAAGAGGAGAAATTACAGAAGAAAAACTTACTTTCTACAAACATAACGCCTGCCCTTCTTGTGGTGCTTGCTCATTTATGGGAACAGCATCTACAATGCAGGTTATGGCAGAAGCTCTTGGCTTAATGCTTCCAGGTAGTGCATTAATGCCAGCAACAAGTCCTGACCTTTTAGAATTTGCAAAGAAAGCCGGAGAACAAGCTGTATGGCTTGCAAAGAACGACCTTAAACCTAGCGACATTGTAACAATGAAGTCTTTTGAAAATGCTATTATGGTTCACGCAGCTATTTCAGGTTCTACAAATTCACTTTTACACATTC
>ERZ773145.1576-NODE-1576-length-18159-cov-3.832081_pt1 | contig 18159 bp, 16 predicted proteins | sample MGYA00580848_ERZ773145 | MGnify/ENA primary metagenome ERZ773145 (study PRJEB29015, sample SAMEA2737858) | human gut metagenome | biome: human gut; feature: human-associated habitat; material: faeces | place: China | collected 2012 ... | reverse complement strand
AAGACCGCCGCTGCGATCCCGGCTGCCGAGGCCTTGAGTCCGCCTGTCAGCGCGCCGAGAATGCCCTGCTCCTTGACGGCCTCGCGCACGCCCTTGGCGAGCGTATTGCCGAAGCCTGTCAGCGGGACGGTCGCGCCTGCGCCCGCAAAGTCTACCAACTTGTCATAGACGCCTGTGCCGCCTAAGATGACGCCCAGTACCACATAGCACACCAGAATCCGCGCAGGCGTAAGCCTTGTTTTGTCGATCAGAATCTGCCCGAGCATGCAGATCGCTCCGCCGACGAGAAATGCTTTCAGATAGTCCATCGTTACACTCCTTCCGCCGTGATGGCGACCGCGTGACACACGCCGGGAATCGATTCGCCCTGCCAGCTGGACGTGGGGGAGAGCAGCGCGCCCGTTGCGCAGAACAAAAGCCGCCGCAGTTCCCGTTTTTCAAGCTTGTCCAGCAGATACCCGCACAAAACGCTTGCCCCGCACCCGCAGCCGGAGCCGCCTGCATGCACGTCCTGCTTTTTCGTGTCGAAGATGAGAAGTCCGCAGTCGTTGTAGACCGAGGAGAGGTCTACGCCGATGCGCCGGAACTGGTCAAGTACGATCGTCTTGCCGAGCATGCCGAGATCGCCGGTCACGATCAGATCATAGTCGTCCGGTGTGCGGCCGGTGTCGGCAAAGTGCGCCTTGAGCGTCTTGTAGGCTGCGGGCGCCATGGCCGCGCCCATGTTGTTGGCGTCCTTGATGCCGTAATCCTGAATTTTTCCGATGGTCGTGGCCTCAATGCGCGGCCCGTGCCCGCTTTTTCCCACAATGCAGCAGCCAGAGCCGGTGACGGTCCATTGGGAAGTCGGCGTACGCTGTCCGCCGTAACCGAGCGGGAAGCGGTACTGCCGCTCTGCCGAGGCGAAGTGTGACGAGGTGAGTGCCGCCGCCGTATCCGCAAAGCCCGCGTCTACAAACGCAGCTGCCAGAAGAAGTGACTCCGCCATGGTTGAGCACGCACCGTAGAGTCCCAGAAACGGAATCGACGTGCCGCGTGCTGCGAACGACGAGGAAATGCACTGGTTCAGGAGGTCCCCTGCAAACAGAACGTCAATGTCCTCATAGCTGATGCCAAGTTTCCGCTTGGCCGTGTCCAGCGCAAGTTCCTGCAATTTACTCTCGGCCTTTTCAAACGTCTTCTGTCCCAGCTTTGCGTCCTTTCCGAGAAAATCAAAGTGCGCCGCCAGCGGCCCCTCGCCCTCTTTTTTGCCGCCGATGGCCGCGCGGGACAAAATAACCGGCTTCGATTCAAACACGAGCGTCTGCGCGCCCTTGCGCATCACGATCAGCTCCCTTCAGCTTTTGTAACCGCCGATTGAATCATCGGTTACTTTTCCGGTAGTATGTGCGCAAAGCGTAAAAAATAACCGCCGGGGTAAAACTCCGACGGCTGACCTGTATGAAAGCAGGTCAATGAGGAATGGAAAAATGAAAAAGAAGTCGCACAGATAGTATGCACGGCTTCCTTTCGTTTAAACCCGGATATTGAATTATTTTTTTGTGTCCTTCAGCGCACGAGCCAGCCACACGGAGCCGAGGTCAAGCGCAGTAAAGAATCCGTCTTTCTCGCTTTTCTTGACGATCCGGTCACGGGCGCGGACGTTTGGGTCGGTCAGCTGGAGTTCAACGGAGACTTTGCTGGCCACGTCGGCGTCGCCGACCTTTTTCGTCTCGAGGATCTGGAGCATGACAATGTGAGAATCGGCCATCGAGCCGTAGTAAACAAGGTTGTCCTTGCGCATAAGGGGACGGCCCTTATAACTCAGGATCGTTTTTTCGTCAGCCATAATGAATCTTCAAACCTCCTGATGATCTGTTTTTTATAGTATAGCAAAGAATCCCTGTAAAAGCAAATCAATTTCACAAATTTGATTTTTTGCAGGCCGGAGTGTCGTATCGTGCAGAATACACAAAAAACAGGAAAATATTTTCTGCTTTCTAACGAAAAAATAACTTTACAAATACGGACGGATACGCTATAATCCAGACAATCATTCCAGATAGAGGCGCGGGCTTCAAGAGTACCGGGCGGCAAACACAGGCAGTGGCCGTTCGGAAAAGGGGAGACCGCCGAAATGCCGCAGGCGCTGCCTGCAAATGCGGTGTTGGCTCGGCAGATAAGATCTGCCGGACTGTCACAAAGAAAAACTTTGTGAAGCGCTATCGATGGATGCGGCAGGGGCGGGGGTCCGTTTTCTGTTCATTCCGTGGATCGCTTTACAGAAGCGACCCACTTTTTTGTTGCTTCTGCAAGGCCTGTCTGGGAAAGAAATTTCAAACGAAAGGTGAATGAAAACAATGAAAAGAATCCTTGCTCTCGTCCTGGCAGCTATGATGCTGCTGAGCATGGCGGCCTGCGCCGCCTCTACTCCCGCAGCGGCCGACACTACCGCATCTGAGACTACCGAAACAACGCAGGCCGCGACCGGCGTCGAAGACGGCGTGTTGACTGTCGGCATGGAATGCGCCTATGCGCCCTATAACTGGACGCAGATGGACGATTCCAACGGTGCTGTCCCTATTTCCAATGTTCCCGGCGCATATGCCAACGGCTATGACGTTATGATTGCCCAGAAGATCTGCGAGGCAAACGGCTTGCAGCTGGAAATTGTCTCCTCTGCGTGGGATTCCCTCTGCCCGGCTGTGCAGTCCGGTACGATGGACGCCAATATCGCCGGTCAGTCCATGACTGCCGACCGCATGCAGGAGGTCGATATGGCCGGTCCGTACTACTATGCCACCATCGTCTGCGTTACCACGAAGGACAGCCCCTATGCTTCCGCAGCGTCCATTGCCGATCTGGCCGGCGGCAAGTGCACCGCACAGTCCGGCACGATCTGGTATGACTCCTGCCTGCCGCAGATTGAAAACGCCGAACTTCTGGCTCCCGCTGAGACGGCTCCGGCCATGATCATGCAGCTGCAGACCGGTGCGGTTGACTTCATCTGCACCGACATGCCCACCGCCATGGGCGCTGCCGCACAGGACGACAATCTCGTCATTCTGAATTTCTCCGGTACTGACGGCGATTTCCAGTTCGCTTCCGAGGCCGAGCGCGCCGAAAACGTCAACATCGGCATCTCTGTCCGCAAGGGCAACACGGTTCTGAAGGATGCAATCGACAAGGTTCTTTCTCAGATGACGGAGGACGACTTCAACCAGCTTATGGACGAAGCTATCCGCATCCAGCCGGAAGTTTAATCGTTTGCCCGCGCCTCCGGCGCGGGCAAAGTAAAAGTGAAAGGAGACTACCCCGTGGATAAGTTCGCCAAACTCATGCAGGATATCGGGATCTTGTGGGAAAAATACCGCATGATGTACCTGAACGGTATGCTCAATACGCTCGGCCTTGCGCTGGCTGCGACCGCGATCGGCTGTGTCATCGGTCTGCTCTGCGGCATTCTCAATACCATCCCGTGCGCCAAAAATGATCCGCTGCCCAAGCGTATCCTACTGAAACTTCTCCGCGTCATCATCCGCATCTACGTCGAGGTTTTCCGCGGTACGCCGATGATGCTGCAGGCCGTGTTCATTTTCTACGCGCTGCCGTATTTCACCGACAACGCGCTGCGTTTCGATAATATCTGGGCCGCGTCCATCCTGATCGTCTCGATCAACACCGGCGCGTATATGGCCGAGTCCGTCCGCGGCGGTATCATTTCCATCGACCCCGGCCAGACTGAGGGCGCGAAGGCCATCGGCATGACGCATTTCCAGACCATGACGAGCGTCATTCTGCCGCAGGCCATCCGCAATATCCTGCCCCAGATCGGCAATAACTATATCATCAACGTGAAGGACACCTCCGTTATGTTCATCATCGGCTTTACGGAGTTCTTTGCCTCGCACCGCTATATCGTCGGCATCAACAATAAATATTTCCCGTCCGCTGTGATCGAAATGGCGGGCTATCTTGCTATGACGCTGATTGCCTCCGGCATTCTGCGGCTGGTCGAAAAACTGATGGACGGCTCCGACAGCTACGAACTCGTGCAGGAGGATCCGCTGACCATGACAGCCGGGACGTATTCGCACCCGAAGCGCGGCAGCAACTATGACGAGCAGAGCAAGGAGTTCCGCGAGCGCACGGAGCAGGAACTTAAATTCGGACGCAGCAGGGGGGATCGCTGATATGGCAGACAATATTCTTGAGATCCGGCACCTGAGCAAGTCCTTTGGCACGCACGAAGTCCTGCGCGATATCGACTTTGATGTCAAAAAAGGCGACGTGATCTCCATCATCGGCGCGTCCGGCTCCGGCAAATCGACGCTGCTGCGCTGCGTGAATCTGCTCGAAACGCCAACGAGCGGCGACATTCTCTACCACGGCGAAAATGTCACCGGTAAAAGCGTCAACGCCGCAAAATACCGCTCCCACGTCGGCATGGTCTTCCAGTCGTTCAACCTGTTCAATAATATGACGGTTCTGAAAAACTGCATGGTCGGCCAGATGAAGGTGCTCGGCCGGAGCAAGGCGGAAGCGCAGGAGCAGGCCATGCGGTATCTGGAAAAGGTCGGCATGGCGCCCTATGTCAACGCCAAGCCGCGCCAGCTTTCCGGCGGTCAGAAGCAGCGTGTCGCCATTGCGCGCGCACTTGCGATGGACCCCGAGGTGCTCCTGTTCGACGAGCCGACAAGCGCGCTTGACCCGGAAATGGTCGGCGAGGTGCTCTCTGTCATGCAGGATCTTGCGCACGAGGGCATGACGATGCTTGTCGTGACGCACGAGATGGCGTTCGCCCGCGATGTGAGCCAGCGCGTCGTGTTCATGCACGAGGGCGTAATCCTGGAACAGGGCGCTCCCGAGGCCCTCTTCGGCGACCCGCAGTGCCAGCAGACAAAGGATTTCTTGGCACGATTCCGCAACACCTGATAATCCAGAAGCCTATTTTTTATGAAACGATACAAAAACGTACTGCCCCTACAACCAAACCAGAGAAATTGCAGCATACGCAAAACCAGCCTCCGCCGCAGCGGGGGCTGGTTTTATATATGCGGCTTATTTCAGTGTCTTGACCCATTCGCGCAGGGTATCCGTGCTCGTGCTGCTTCGGAAGACCTTGCCTTCGACCAGACGCGCGCCCTTGCAGCTGGGCGCGAGGGCCTTGTTTGTGCCGCCCATGCCGCTGCCGCCGGAGGTGGCAAACGGAACAACGGTCTTGCCGGTCAGATCACAGCTTTCCAAAAACGTATTGACGATGGTCGGCGCAACATACCACCAGATGGGGAAGCCGACGAAGACGGTGTCATAGTCTGCAATGTTTTTGCAGACGCCTGCGATTTCGGGGCGGGATGCGGGATTCTGCATCTCGATCGTGCTGCGGGACTGCTTGTCCATCCAGTTGAGATCGGCCTTTGTGTAGGGAACCTTCGGTTCAATCGCAAACAGATCGGCACCGATAGCGTCCGCCAGCGTCTGCGCCAGCTTTTTTGTCACGCCGGACGCGGAAAAATAAGCGACAAGTGTTTTACCCATGAGAAAAACCTTCTGTTTCATATTCTGTTTTCAGTATAGCAAAGCTGTCAAGCGTCGAGCGTTTCCAATAAAAAACTCACGGGCCGGAAGCCGTCGTTGCAGGAGATCATGGCAGAGCGCGGATTTTTCATCCATCCGTCATAAAGATTTCCCCCGCCGCTGGCCAATGCCAGCACAAACGGTGACATGCTCTCCCATGCGCTCAGGCAAAGCCCCTCCGGTCGGGTCCACCCGTCCGCCACAAACACTTGCCCAAGTGTCATGTCACACGGATGCTCCATCGGGTTTTCATATTGCGCCATCAGATCAGGATAGCAGGCCATCTTCATGACCGTGATTCTGACTTTTTTCATAAGCAGCCTCATTCCTGGTATCGGTGCACATACATCCTCGACAGAACTTCTTCTCCGTCACCCTGGGCCATGCAGAAAAAGTTCCAGCCATAGCGCTCGTAGAAGCCGGTGTGGTCGGTCAGCAGATAGAGTGTATCGATGCCTTTTTCGTGCATATCCCGGCAGACGAACTGTAAAAGCGCGCCCGCAATGCCGCGGCAGCGGCGATCCGGCTCGGTATAGACAGCGCAGACGTTCGGCGTCAGGTCCTTTCTGTCATGAAAGTCGTTTTCAATCACGCCCATGCCGCCGATGATGCGCGAACTCTCCAGCACCAGATACCACTGCGGCACAGGGCCTGCCTCACGCAGCGCATCATCCATGCTATCCAGATATGCCTGCTCCGGAACGCCCCATTTCGCGTGGAACCACGCGGCGGCCTGCGCTTTCAATTCCGGCCTGTCCGTGAGCCGGATGAGCGAATATTCCATAGGCAGTCCTCCTTTTTCTGTATTGATTATAATACACGCAGCAAAAAGCCGCAAGCCCGGAAAGGGGCCTGCAGCTTTTTGCATAAGGGGGTTATTCGTATTCCACGCCGTCGTGCTTGTGCACGCCGGTGACGGAGAATTCCACCCACTCGGACAGGTTGACCGCGTGGTCGCCGATGCGCTCGAAATACTTCGCAATCATCAGCAAATCCAGTGCAACCTCACCCTGGCCGGGTTCGCGGGCAATCGCGGATATCAATGCCTGCTTGACATTGGAAAAATCCTCATCGACCAGATCGTCCTGTTTTGCAATCGAGCGAGCCAAATCAACATCGCGCCGGACAAACGCGTCTACGCTCTGCGTGACCATGGAACTGGCCTGCTGTGCCATGCGGCAGACAAGTGTGCAGTCGAATGTATTGTGGCTGAGGAAAAACGGGATGATTTCCGCGATATCCGCTGCCTGATCGCCAATGCGTTCCATATCCGTGATCATTTTGAGTGCTGCCGAAATCTGCCGCAGATCACGCGCGACCGGCTGCTGCTGCAAAAGCAGCTTCAGGCACAGGGCTTCAATGCTCCGTTCCTGCTCGTTTGTCTGTTCCTCCAGTTCGGCGACCGGTGCGGCGGTTGATGCGTTCTGCTCCTCCAGCGCCTGTGCGGCAAGGCAGATGGCTTTCGCGCACGTTTCGCCCATCTGTGTCAACTCATCGTTGAGTAAGGCAAGCTGCTGGTCAAATTTACTTCTCATTATCCGAACCTCCCGGTGATGTAATCCTCGGTGCGCTTCTCCTTCGGCTGATAGAACAGCTTCTGGGTATCATCGTATTCGATGAGTTCGCCCAGCAGGAAAAATGCTGTTTTGTCCGAAATGCGCAGTGCCTGCTGCATGTTATGCGTGACGATGATGATGGTGTACTGCTCTTTCAGATTCGTGGCAAGTTCTTCGATCTTGGAGGTCGAAATGGGGTCGAGCGCGCTTGTCGGCTCGTCCATCAGCAGAACCTGCGGCTGCACAGCCAGTGCCCGCGCGATGCAAAGCCGCTGCTGCTGTCCGCCGGAAAGACCCAGTGCGCTTTTTTTCAGCCGGTCCTTGACCTCGTCCCAGATCGCCGCGCCGCGCAGCGACTGCTCGACGATTTCGTCGAGTTCATCCTTTTTGCGCACGCCGTGCGTCCGGGGGCCGTAGGCAATGTTGTCGTAGATGCTCATGGGGAAGGGATTTGGCTTCTGGAAGACCATGCCGATCTCGCGCCGCAGCTCGTTCACGTCCACGGATGGTGCGAAGATATCCTGTCCATTATATTTGACCTCGCCCTCAATGCGCACGCCCGGGATCAGATCATTCATGCGGTCGAGCGTCTTGAGAAACGTCGATTTTCCGCAGCCGGAGGGGCCAATGAGGGCTGTGATGCTCTTTTCCGGGATGTCCATCGACACGCCCTTGAGTGCCTTCGTCTGCCCGTACCAAAGCTGCAGATCTTTGACTGTGATAATATCGTTCATACACGAGTTCCTTTCAATACAGGCTCGAAGGCCAGTCCGTACCAGTGGCCGGGCTGCCGTTTGGCCGTTTCATGGATACAGCTGTCACAGAAATCCGCTGCGCGCAGCAGCGCGGCCTCTGTGCGGCCCGCATCAAACCGCAGGGGTTGACAGATTTCATTGCTGGCTCCGTTTCTGGATCTGTTTTCCGACGATCCCGGCGGCAAGATTAATCAGAAGCGTCAAAATCATAAGAATGGCCGCGATGGCGAAGGCAACGTCAAATTCGCCCTCCTCCTTCGCGTAGGCGTACAGCGCGACCGTCAGCGTTGCGCCGGGGCTGGCAAGCCCAATCACAAATTTGTTCAGCGTGTGGGCAAAGCCAGCCGTGAATAAAAGCGCGGCGGATTCACCCAGAATACGGCCCGCAGAGAGAATGCAGCCGGTTACAATGCCATCGATGCAGCCCGGCAGCACGACCGTGCGCACCACGCGCCATTTACCCGCGCCAAGACCGAACGCGCCCTCGCGGTAACTCTGCGGAACCGTCCGCAAACTCTCCTGCGTTGTGCGCAGGACGGTCGGCAGGTTCATGATCACAAGCGTCAGCGCACCGGCCAGCAGGCTCGTCTGCATACCGAGAAATTCACAGAAGAACAGCATACCGACCAGACCGTAAATGATGGACGGAATGCCGGAAAGCGTCTCGGCGGCGTATTCAATGGCTGCGACAAGTTTCTTGTTCTGTGCATATTCCGTCAGATAGACTGCTGCGCCCACGCCGAGGGGCAGGACAATCAGCAGGGAAGCAAGCAGAATCTGCACCGTGTTGCAGATATCCGGCAGAATGCCGATCGCGCCGGTGATGTAACTCGGCTTTGTCGAGATCAGGTGCCATGTGACATACGGCAGGCCCTTATAGAGTACATACACAATCATGAACACGACCAATGCGGCCGTCAGCACGGCGGCAAGGAGCAGCAGCGCACGCATGACGGCGGTGTACACCCGCCTGGACGCGGATAGCTTGTTTGTCAGCATGGTTTTACTCCTTTTTGCGCTTCAGGAAGAAATTGAGCGCCGCATTGATGAGCATGATGAACAGATAAAGAACCAGAGCGATGGAAAACAGCGCCTGCCGCTGCAGGCCCGACGCGTAGGACATTTCACTTGCGACTGCCGTGGTCAGAAAACGCACGCTTTCAAACAGCGACGGCATATTCGGCGCGTTGCCCGACACCATCATGACGGCCATGGCCTCGCCGATGGCCCGTCCCACGCCGAGCACGACGGCGGCGGCAATGCCGCTTCTGGCCGCAGGTGCCGATACGCGGAACCACGTCTCGACCGGCGTTGCGCCGAGGGCCAGCGACGCGTCCTCATATTCCTTCGGAACCGCGTCGAGCGCGTTGACGGAGACTTTAAGGATGGACGGCAGGATCATAATTGCCAGCACGATCATGGCGGACAGCAGGCTTGCGCCATCCGGCACATGGAGCAGCTTCCGGATACCGGGAACGAGCACCAGCATGCCGACAAGGCCATAGACGACCGACGGAATACCGGCAAGCAAACTGACCGCCGATTCCATGACGGAGCGGAGTTTTTTCGGCGCCATTTTGGAAAGAAACACCGCCGTCAGGAATCCGACGGGCACGCCGAGCAGGATTGCGCCGCAGGTGCCATAAACGCTGGTGAGAATAAAGGGGAGAATGCCGTATTTCGGGTCGGCGGCCGTCGAGGCCCACTCGGTGCCGAACAGGAATTTCCCGAGGCCGATCTTTGTGATGGCCGGCAGGCCGGACAGGATCAGATAGACCGTGATCAGCAGTACGCAGCCGACCGTAACCAATCCTAACAGGAGGAAGACGCCGTGTACGACGTCTTCCATTGTTTGTTTCTTTTTCATATCAGCCGTTCACCGGGACAGCACCGGCGGAGGTAATGTACTGGGCGGCTTCCGCGCTCAGAGCGAAGTCAAAGAACTTTTGTGCGTTGGCGGAGAGGGTTTCGCCGGTCTTGGTCACGAGGACGAACGGACGCTGGATGACATAGCTGCCGTCCTTGACGGTATCTTCCGAAGGAGCAACGCCGCCGACAGTCAAAGCCTTGACGGTATCCTTGAGCGCTGCGAGGGAAGCATAGCCGATGGCATCCGGGTTCTGAGAGACGGTGGTGATGACGTCGCCGGTGGAGGTCAGTTCCTGACGGTACTGGCAGGCATCCTTGGTGCCGGTGATGGACTCGAAGCCGTCGCGGGTGCCGGAACCAGCTTCACGGCCGATGAGAACGATAGCTGCGTCATTGCCGCCAACCTCGGACCAGTTCGTGATCTTGCCGGTGTAGATATCGGCGATCTGTTCGACTGTCAGGTCGGAAACGGGGTTTTCGGGGTTCACGATCATAGCGATGCCGTCGAGCGCAACGGTCGTTTCAGTCAGTGCGGCCTTCTCATCGTCCTTCAGCGCGCGGCTGGACAGGCCGATGTCGCAGCGGCCTTCGGAAACAGCCTGAATGCCGGAGCCGGAGCCGGTGGGGTTATAGGTCACGTCAATTCCTTCTTTTTCCTTAAATGCTTCGCCGAGCGTGCCGATGACCTTTTCCATCGAGGTCGAGCCGTCGGTCGTGACCGGGGAAGTATCCTTCTTCGCACAGCCTGCAAGCGTCAGCGCGGCGAGGGCAATGACAAGTACAGTCGTCAGTATTTTGTTCATCTTTTTCATTTTGATGATCTCCTTTTTTTATTTGTTTGACATCTCGTCTACGGTCATCAGAATACTGCCGCAGTCTAAAATCCGAAAGCACGATCCGGTAAAACTTCAATCAAATTTTTCACCGCAATGTTAAATTACGCAAAAATCCCGGGTGGCCGGTAAAACCCTCGTGCGTTTATAATATTTAATGTATATTGCTGTACAAGGCGTCTGGCGCAGACATTTTTTGTTGTTAAAAAACACGGGAAAGACTTGAAAAACCATGTAGTGCATGCTATCATTGGTATATATGCCAGCAGGGGAGATCCTGTTGCATGACCCTATGGCATTGGAAACGTTTTACCCCTTTCCCCTTCAAGCAAGCATCTCGGGCTTCCTCGTCCCCCGCGGGGAAGCCCACCCCCCTTTTTTTAACAAGCAAAAGGCTCCCCTTACCGCGCAGGACGCGGCAAGAGGAGGCTTACGGGATGGATTTTCGCCTACAAATTGATATGCCCAATTTTGGAGGGCAGAATATGCAGAAAAAGTACAATTCGCAGCTGGTTCCTTTTGCGAGACAGCTTCGCAGTGAAATGACAAAAGAGGAACGGCACCTATGGTATGATTTCCTGCGCACCTATCCAATTCGTTTTTCCAGACAGAAGGTACTGGGGAAATATATAGCGGACTTTTACAGTGCAAAGGTCGGACTGGTGATAGAATTGGACGGGTCACAGCACTATGAAGAGAAGAACATGGAGGCAGATGCTGCTAGGACTGCCTTTCTGGAAGGATATGATTTGAAAGTAATCCGGATTCCCAACAATGAAATTGCGCAGAACTTCCGCGGCGTATGTGAGTACATAGATTCCGTTGTAAAACAACGCCTAAAGGCTCCCCTTGGGCACAAGGGGAGCTGTCAGCAAAGCTGACTGAGGGGATGCGAACGTCACAAATTTCGGAGCACTCTGAATTTTGAGGTATATCCCCTCCGGCATTTGCTGACGCAAATGCCACCTCCGCCTTACCGCGCGGGGCGCGGCAAGGGGAGGCTCACCCGGAGCAAACCCTCCACCAATCCATCAAAAAACGACCCTCAAATTTGTGGAAAATAACCCCTGTTTTTTCTTGCGCAGAGGCCTGAGGTGTGGTATGATAAGGAAAACTGAAAAAGTGTGACCACCCGCCGGATGAAGAATGCTTCTGCCCGGCGCAAAGCGTCTGTAAAAATACAATGGCTTGGGCCATTTTTAACATAGATGCAGTTTCCACATTCGAAACAATCAATACAAAGGAGGAGATCTGAAGTAATGAAGAAGAGATTCGTTGCTTTTTTGTTAGTTCTGATTATGGTGCTCGGCATGCTGCCTGTGTCAGCCTTTGCGGCTGACGACGGTATCAGTCCGCAGGCACTGAATACCGGCCACAAGATCGATGTAACGTTCACCGTTCTTTATGTCGGCGATGAGTTCAACATCGGCTACAATTACGGCACGTCTGAAAAGACGCAGTTTGTATGCCAGTATTCGACGCCGCACAGCGACACGGCCTACAACAACCACACGATCGCCATCAGCGACATTAAGGCGGCTGCGGACAGAGCAACTGTGAACAGCGGCTATCAGATCGTTGGCTGGAGCAAGGAAGCAAATGCGAACCCGAAGACTTGGGGCTTCGACCTGAAAGACCCGACGGCCTGCAACAAGGGCACGACGATCTATCTGGTCGCGAAGAACCCCAACCCGAACCCAACCTACATGTACTATCTGTATTATAAGTATAACGACGGCACGAACAGTACTTGGCTCACGGAAGTACCGGATCGGCCCACAACGGCGACTACCTTCACGTTTCATGTTAATACAGCGAAGCTGAAGGACCGCCGTGGCTATGAGCACATTGGCTGGGCGGACAAGGCGGATGCTGCGGCTGCGAAGTACACGGGCGGAGAGCCGATCACACTGACCAAGGACGATCCGGCCAAGACCATCTACGCCGTCTGGATGCCATTCTTTGAACTGAAGTATGATGCGAATGGCGGCACCGGTGCGCCGGATAGTCAGACGCGTACGGCATCGCATCCAACGGTGAACCAGGTTACCTTTACCGTCCGCGATCAGATCCCGACCAAGGAAGGCTGCACCTTCAAGGGCTGGGCTGACAGTGCGACTGCGACTGATGCGCAGTATCAGCCGGGCGGCAAGGTCACCGTTAAACATGCAGACAGCCCCAAGACCGTCTACGCCGTCTGGGAAGAGAGCGCTCCTCAACCCCCGCTTATTCCTGTTCCCTCCTATGACGATCTGAAATCCGCTATCGGGAAGATTCAGGTAAAGGACGTCAGCACCCCCAGCTGCGGGACGGAAAACTACGACCTGATCGACAACACGCAGAGCGACCCGTTCAACTGGACGAAAACGGCGAGATTGGATCAACCGGGGAAATACGACGTGACCATCAAGACCGCGCCGTATGTCGCAAAGTACAACAGCGAAAAATCGAAGACGCATGAGCTCAACGATGCGAGCCAGACAACGCTGAGGCTTGTAATCAGCTACGAGAATAACAAGTGGAAGCTGGACGACGGCCTGCGTGTGATCGAGGTTAAGCACAGCGAGCAGAACCCGCCCGTAGACAAACCGAACCCGCCCACGGAGGACAATCTGCTTGGCCTGACCATTGCAAAGGTCTACTGCGCAATGCCTGCAAATCACGGCCCCAAAGATTTCACCTACCTCAAGGGTACGCTTGACACGAGCCGCACATATACGGTTGACGAGAACGGGTTCTGCACGGTGTATCTCTCTGTAGCAAAATATGTAGCGGCATACAACGGGTATTACACATCGTCTTCCCATGCACGCAGAGCGGAAGACCCCGCGACCGTTCCTGTTACGCTTGTCTATCGGACTGACCACTGGGAAGTTGCCAGAGAAGGCGACAAGGAAGCGCTTGCCGATATCCCGGTTTACTGCGCCGAGACGCCTGTGGAGCCCAAGAAGCCCACGGCGCTGGACGGCAGTTTTGCTATCGTCTGCAAGAACAACGAAGCAACACATGCTCACAAGGCGGATTATATTGCCACCCCGTCTCAGTATACGATCAGCGATGTGCAGACGGACGAGCAGGGCTACTACGTCACCGCGACGGTCACGGTAGCGCCGAATCTGGTGGCATATAACACCCTCACCGGCGCCGAGCACCGGCTCGTTAACGAGCAGGACGCAACGCTGACCATCACCTTCCGCTATGACACCGAAGTAACTGTTGACGAGAACAGGAAATGGGAGCAGCAGGGTGAAGTACCGGTCGTTGAAGTCATCTGCAAGCCCAAAGCCCCGACGGCTGACGAGCTGAAAAAGCTTGACATGGCTGTTCAGGTCAAGTGCGTCGTAGATGATTCGCAGCAGCATACGGCCGCCTACGATCTGCTCGGCGAGTACGATGAAGACTACTTCGTCGGCGAGCCGAGGAAGGACGGGGACGACTGGCTTTGCGACATCAGCTATTACCCCGAACGCTATGTGGCCGCGTTCAACACGACGTTCCAGAATCTGAAACATGTCCAAAACGATGAGAAGATCGTTCCGGTCACGCTGATCTGGGCCGGGGACAGCTGGCAGATCAAGGAGCAGGGCCGCGTACCTGTGACGGAGGTATACACCGTCACCTACACCGACGGCGTTGAGAACGAAGAAGTTTTCGCCGATCAGGTCTATTCTGACCTTAGGAAGGATTCCACGACCCCCGCGTTCAACGGCACCCCGACCCGCACCGGCTACACCTTCGCAGGCTGGGAGCCCGAAGTTGCGGAAACGGTCACGCAGACTGTGACCTATGTTGCGAAGTGGGAAAAGAAGACCTACAAGGTCGTTGCCAAGCTGTATGTGAACGGCAAACCGGCTTACTATCAGAACGAGGATTTCTATACCTATAAAGTTTCCGGACTTTATGGTGAAAACATCGATTTCGACACCATCAAGGCAGAAGCAGTGGAGCAGGCGAAGCAGATCAAGAAGGCTTCCGCTTCCTACACCGCTGTGATCCTTGAGGATCACGAGCCGAACCCCGTCTGCACGACCTATGGCGAACATCAGCCCGGTCAGGCTACGCACTATGTCAAGGTCAATGTCAAGACCGAAGAGAATGTCGTGATCTTCCAGTCCTTTGAAGGCAAGACGGATCTTACGAAGCTCCACACCACGACTGCGCCCTATGGCACCAACGTTGTTGAGTTCCTGAACGGCCTCGGCCTCGATCTCGATGTCGCTGGCTATACGCTCGACACGGCCGAAGACGGCAATACCAACTGGTACAAGAAGGACAGCCCCAAGTGGACGTTCGGCGCGAACGATACGATCAACGGCTGGACGAATGTTCTGCTCAAGTACACCATCACCCCGCACAACATCTACGCATTCGCAAGACTGAACAGCGCGTTCGCTCCGCTGACGAGTGTAGAGTTCGGCGAGTTCGTCAAACTGAATGACGCAACGCTGACGCGTCTCGGCCTCGGCAGCTACAACGCCAACAACTACATCTCCATCGGTACGTTCAGCTTCAACAAGCTGCCTCTGATGGGTGATGACTTCATGTCGTACTACGGCGATGAAGAGTTTGACGCGGTCGTTGCAGAACTGGCGGATAACATCGTGCTCGAAACCGGCGTTTCCAAAGAAGTGGCTGAGAAGATCGCATGGACATATCTGTTCAAAGCGGACAACAGCGACTACATGACCGAAGCTGGCTACCCGACGGACGATGAGAACGGCTACCAGCTCTCCGGCAACCTGAACCTCGCGACAGTGATGTTCGAGGCCAACGGCGAAAACGTTACGGGCATGCCCGCTGTCAACTACACCTACGACGACATCCTTGAGATTCACGACTTCTATTTCGCTGGCGACACCTTCACCCTGCCCGCCGACCCGACCCGCGAAGGTTATATCTTCGAGGGCTGGAGCGTTAAAGTCATTCCGGCTGAAAATGATGCCGCCCGCCTTGACGCTGACGGCGCAGACGATGCGGCCGATGAAACGCTCCTCAAGGCTGGCGACACCTACACCATCACCGCGGGCGGCGTGGTCTTCACTGCACAGTGGGAGAAGAAGACGTTCACAGTCAAGTACTACCTCCCGGATGAAACCGGTGCGTGGGTAGAAAAGAAGATGGACACGGTTGACTCTGTTGACTATGCCACCTACAGCCTGTGGACTCCGAATGCAGAAGATGGTTACGAATTCAGCGGCTGGTATCAGAAAACAGCTGATATTGGCGTAAAAGCTAAGGTCGAAAAGCTGTACATGGCCAAGGAATGGAAGCTCTACGGCAAATTTACGCCCATTGAGTACACCATTCAGTATGTATACAACGACGGCAAGGCCACCAGCACCAACCCCACGACGTACACGGTTGAGAGCGATACCATCACGCTGGCCGATGCGACCGGCGCTGACTGGGGCAAGACGTTCCTTGAGTGGCACGACGAGAACGGCCAGAAGATCACCGAGATCCCCACTGGCTCGACTGGCGACCGCGTTATCACGGCATACTGGAACTGGCCTGTCCATCTCCACTACCTCGATAAGGACAACAACGAGATCGAAAGCGCTACGCTCTATGTCAGCGAGCTTGAACCCGGCGCATGCGTCCTGCCGACCGGCGAAAAGACCGGTTATGACTTCGACGGCTGGTATGAAGCCAAAAAGGATATCGGCACCGCCAGTCACAAGCTGAACGCTCTGTCCATAGCCAAGAAGTGGGAGCTCTACGGGCGCTACACGGCAAAGACCGACGTGAGCTACACGGTCAAATACCTGCGTGAAGGCGACAATAAGGTTCTCGCGCCTGAAAAGGTCGTGACCGATCAGACGTTCGACACCGAAGTGACCGAGCAGGCCGCAGACGTGGTCGGCTACACGCCGGACGCACCCAGCAAGACGATGATCCTTGATGAATACAACAAGGTTCTCACGTTCTCCTATTCGGCCAACACCTACCGCTACGAGATCCACTACTTCCTGCAGGAGCCCGACGGCTCTTATATGGAAAAGGAAGTAGACACGACCCCCACCGGCGTATTTGATACGACGGTCACGATCACCCCGGATCCCAACAGATACGGCGCGCACTATTCCTACAACAGCGTCAAGAGCGTTGTCTCCGGCGTTGTTACCGTGGATGATCCGGCGACGATCCTGAAGCTCAATGTCTACTACGATCTGGACTTCCATACCCTGACGTTCGACACCATGGGCGGCTCCACCATCGCTCCGGTCAAGGTTCGTCACGGTCTGACCGTTGCGAAGCCCACTGACCCGACCAAGGACAAGTACACGTTCATCGGCTGGTATGTCGATCCCGAATTCAGCGCCGAGTATGACTTCGCAACGGTTCTGGAAGCAGACAAGACCATCTACGCCAAGTTTGAACTGACGTCCACCCCGATCGGCGACATTTATGTCCGCTACGACGTCCTGCACATCAAGCAGCTGCCCGACGGCTCCTATGATCTTGCCAACGCTGAGGTCGAGCACCTGAGCGCCAAGAAGGACACCACCGTCACCGCGGTTGTCAAGGATTACAGTGCAACGCATCACATCAACGTCAACAGCACCCTGAGCAAGCTGACTGACACCGCCATCCAGCCCTATCCCGGCGCGGACGGCAAGCCTGTCTACACCATCCTGTCGGTTTACTACGATCTGGACTTCCACACCCTGACCTTCGACACCATGGGCGGCTCCCGCATTGACCCGGTCACGGTTCGTCACGGCAATGCAGTTGCGAAGCCCAAGGATCCCGTCAACGGCGGCTACATCTTCGACGGCTGGTACACTGACAAGACCTACAGAACCCCGTACAACTTTGCGACTGTGCTGACGCAGGATACGACGATCTACGCCAAGTGGTTCCTGATCGCCCTGCCCGGCGTCACCATCAAGAAGACCACCCCGAAGCTGAACACGTCTGATCACTTCGCGTACGTTCAGGGTTATCCCGACGGCACCGTGAAGCCCACGGGCAACATCACCCGCGCTGAGACGGCCGCGATCCTCTTCCGTCTCATGGACGAAGGCTCCCGCAAGACCTATTACTCCACCAAGAGTGGCTTCCGCGATGTCGCCACCGGCAGCTGGTACAACACCTACGTTGCGACTCTGAACAACGCCGGCGTTATCACCGACAGTTCCAACGGCTATTTCCGCCCGAATGAAGCCATCACCCGTGCGGAACTCGCAGCGATGCTCGCCAACTTCACCGAGACGGCTGGCGCTGCGAACTACTTCAACGACGTGTCTGCCAGCTACTGGGCAGCCAACGCCATCGCCATCTGCGCCAAGCTTGGCTGGATCACCGGCTATCCCGACGGCTCCTTCCGTCCGGACAGAAACGTGACCCGTGCTGAACTCATGGCCATGATCAACCGTGCCACCCAAGTCCGCCGACGCATTCCTGCCCGGCATGAAGACATGGAGCGACAACACCGCCGATAAGTGGTACTACCTCGACGTGCAGGAGGCCACCAACAGCCATTCCTACACCGTCAAGGATTCCGAAAAGTGGACGGCTCTGAACGCCGACCCCAACTGGTCGCTGTACGAGTAATTCGCACAACCCCTGAATCCCCAGTATAACCCA
>ERZ773145.1562-NODE-1562-length-18283-cov-9.354290_pt1 | contig 18283 bp, 15 predicted proteins | sample MGYA00580848_ERZ773145 | MGnify/ENA primary metagenome ERZ773145 (study PRJEB29015, sample SAMEA2737858) | human gut metagenome | biome: human gut; feature: human-associated habitat; material: faeces | place: China | collected 2012 ... | reverse complement strand
TGACTCCCGATTTGGGGTTGCAGTAAGCGGAACACGCGCCGCTAAATTATAGTTTCTACAAAGCCAAAGGGCGGAAGCTGACCTTCCACCCTGAAATTATAGAGTTATATTTCCAGAATCAAATGCTCTTATCTCCGGTTGATTCCCGGGGAATCAGCCTGTGCGGGAGCTTATAAGTCCCGGTGTCCTTATCCTCGGACTTGATATTGTGTATCAGTTTCTCGATAACGGTCTTTCCCTGGAGGTAGCACGGCTGCTCGACCGTTGTCAGGTGAGGTATGAACATATGCGAGTACGCAATGTTGTCGAACCCGAAGAACAGCACGTCCTTGCCGACTGTAATGCCGTTGTTCAGCGCGTATGTCATGGCGCCGATGGAGATGGTATCCGATATCGAGAAGATAGCGTCCGGGCGCCTGGGCTGATTCATCAGCTTCTCACAGCCGCGCGTGCCGCTATCCGCGTCATATCCGCCATAGTATATCAGGTTCTCGTCAAGCGGTATCCCAGCTTCCTGGAGGGCGCGTCTGTAGCCTTTCTCGCGGTCAATGGAGGACTGACTGCGCACCTCGGTGGTCAGCAGACCTATCCTGCGGCGCCCCTTGTCGATGAGGTATTTCGTGGCGTCGTAGCCTGCGCGCTCGTTGTCGATGGTCACGCACAGTATATTGCAGTCCTCGAGGCGCTCAAGGCACATCGCAAGCTGGTACTTCTTCGCAAGCTCCGAGATAGTGCGGCTGTCGAGCTTCGGCGCGAGCAGCACGGCTCCGTCCACCGCCTTTGAAAACAGCATTCCCAGCAGGTGCATTTCGTGTTCGGGGTCGTCGCGGGTGGTGGCTATCAGTACGTCGTAGCCCTGCATGTACGCGGCGTCCTGCATTCCTCGGAGCACCTCCGAGTAGAAACTCTGCTCGGTGGAGGCGATTATCGCGAGTATCCGCTTTGTCTCGCTCTTCCGGAGGTCGCGCCCGAGGAAGTTCGGAGAGTACCCCAGATCCTCGACCGCCTTGTTGACCGCCTGCACTGCTTCGTCGGATACATTGGATTTCTTGTTCAGCACGCGGGAGACCGTTGCAACGGAAACGTTTGCCGCCTTTGCTACATCTTTTATTGTGATATTCAAGCGCGTTTCACCTCTTCTGTCCTGTTGTCTATATTTATATAATACACTATTGATAAAACGTTTTCAATTAGCATTTTGCACAAAATTTGTGTTTTTGGCTTCCCAATAGTAAAATTTTTACTGTTGACGAACATGAAAGCGAATCAGCGCCGCAGTATGACTGGTATTGTAAAAAAAGCCGAAGATTTTTCAAATCGGTTCTGTAATTTATAAAGAATGGCGAAATTTCTTATGAAGGCGTGATTAAGCCGATTTCTCCTTGCAAAAAAGCGCAAAAGAGTATATAATATATAGTGTATATAAAATTACAAACATCTGATCCTACGACCATCTGTTCGGGTAAAAATATAAATGAAAACTGTTTTAAAATGGCTCGGGAACTACTTTAAGCATATCGACTGGATACTCATGCTGATATGCCTGTGTATCTCGGCTTTCGATATCTACCTGCTGTGCTCTCTAAATGAGATAGGGTTTGTCAAGGACGACTATATCCAGACTCAGCTGGTGGCGTGCGGAATCGGCGTTTGTGCCTGCATTGTGATCGGAATGATCGACTACAAACGAATGGCAAAATGCTGGTTCATTTACGTGCCGGCCGCGCTGATACTTCAGCTTCTGCTGTGGACCCCTCTCGGAGTCCGGCGTGACGACGACCTCGCCTGGCTGGATCTCGGCGTGACTACGATACAGCCGTCCGAAATACTGAAACTCGCGTTCATACTGTCGCTGGCATGGCATATTTCAAAGATTGGCGACAAGATGAACACACTTCCGCATTTCCTTCTGCTGTGCCTGCATTTCGGCGTTCCGTTCGGAATTATCATGCTTCAGGGCGACGCCGGCTCCGCGCTGGTGTTCCTGTTTATCTTCATCTGCATGATGTTCGCCGGAGGAATGTCCTGGAAGTATATTGTTGCCGGTCTGGTGGCTGTTCCAGTCGTGGCTTACGTCGCGTGGAACTTCGTAATGGGCGAGCACCATCGCAAGCGCTTCCGGCTGCTGTGGGACGAGGAACTCCAGAACGCCGAGCGTATCGGGGACTACATGCAGCAGTACAACGCCAAAGTTGCGATGGGCTCCGGGCAGCTCACCGGGCTTGGAACCCACGCCACGACGTACACCTACGTCCCGGAGGGCTACAACGACTTCATCTTCGCGTACATCGGCATGGTGTTCGGATTCATCGGCTGTATGGCGGTGGTCATCGCGTTGTCCGTAATGTGCATAAAGCTCCTGTCGGACGCCTCCTCGGCGATCGACCCGCTCGGTAAGCTTATCTGCGTGGGAGTGTTCGCAATGTTCACGTTCCACTGCGTCATAAATATCGCGATGGTGCTCTCCGCAGGACCTGTAGTCGGCATTCCGCTGCCGTTCGTCAGCACCGGAGGAACCTCCCTTGTGATGAGCTACGCTTCGCTCGGACCGGTCATGTCCGTCGTGTCGCACCGGGAGAAAAAGAAGCACATGTTCTACGAAGAAAAGGAATAACGTAACTCGCTGCAAACGCAGTTCTAAAAAATAACCTAATTACGAAAGGTAAAATCAAATGAAACCTGTAATCTCGACCATCAAGGACATTTACCCCAGCTCCCAGGCGGAGGCACAGAAGCAGCGCTACAAGAGTGCAGTGACCGCATTCGCGGAGCATTTCGGCTCCATCGGCGAGCACAGATTCTTTTCCGCGCCGGGAAGAACCGAGATATGCGGAAACCACACCGACCACAACCACGGCAAGGTATTCGCAGCCAGCGTAAACCTTGATGTCATCGCCGTAGTTGAACCTACCGAGGACGACAAGATCGTGATCAAGTCAGAGGGCTTCCCCGAGGACAGCGTGGATCTTTCCCAGCTTGCGGTCGTGCCCGAGGAGAAGAACACCTCCGCTTCGCTGATACGCGGCGTTGCAGCAGGCTTCGAGAAGGAAGGAATGAAGATCGGCGGCTTCCGCGCGTACACCACCTCCGACGTAATGAAGGGCAGCGGACTTTCCTCCTCTGCGGCGTTCGAGGTTCTGGTCGGAACGATCCTTTCCCACCTGTACAACGGCGGTCAGGTAAGCGCAGTGAAGATCGCGCAGATCTCCCAGTTTGCCGAGAATGTTTATTTTGGCAAGCCCTCCGGTCTGATGGATCAGATGGCGTCCTCCGTGGGCGGATTCATCGCCATCGACTTCAAGGACACTTCAAGCCCCATCATCGAGAGCGTACCCGCTGATTTCGAGAAGTTCGGCCACGCGCTGTGCATAGTCGACGCCAAGGGCGACCACGCAGACCTCACCGCCGAGTACGCAGCTATCCCGCAGGAGATGAAGGCGGTTGCGGGATACTTCACCTGCGATACCCTCCGTCAGCTCTCCAAGGACGACATCATGCTGAATATCCGCGTACTGCGCGAGCAGTTCGGCGACAGGGCGGTGCTCCGTTCGATACACTTCTTCGACGAGAACGAGCGCGTTGACAAGCTGGTGCACGCACTCAAGGCGGGCAACTTCGACGACTTCCTCTCCAGCGTGAAGGAATCCGGCGACAGCTCCTACAAGTACCTCCAGAACATCTACGCGGCTTCCGACATAAAGCACCAGTGCCTTTCCATCGCGCTGAACGTTGCGGAGTACTCACTGCACCGCAAGGGCGCATGCAGAGTCCACGGCGGCGGCTTCGCGGGAACAATCCAGGCTTTTGTTCCGCTGGAAATGCTCCAGCAGTTCAAGATGAACATTGAGAGGACATTCGGCGCAGGCTCCTGCCACGTTCTGAGCGTTCGCCCCATCGGCGGAACAGAGGTCAGCATTGAGGAATAATTCCTGACGCTTATATCTAATGAGCGTTTATTAGAAAATTCGGAATTCGGAATCATGGTTGCCGCTTTCGCGGCGGATTTCCGATTGTATCGAATTTAAATCAGTCCCACGAAGTGGGACACCGAAATTCCGAATTCATAATTCCGAATTAAAAAAATGCGGGGCGTGCGCCCCGCAAAGGTTATTCGGTTTCGTACTGCGACATCTGCTTTATCAGCATCTGGTCAACCAGTGCGTCCACAAGTACGCCGGTTTCGGTGTACTCCTCGGTGAACACCTTGCCGTTTTCACGCAGTTTCGCGGTGAATCCCGCCTTGTCGTAGGGAAGCAGCAGCTTCATGCGCTTCGCGGTCTCCGGAAGGTTCGCGGCGACGACCTGCAGCAGCCTGTCGATCCCCTGCGCCTTCTTCGCACTTATCTTCACCGTGGAATCGTCCTCCGGGATATTCTCGGTCAGCAGGTCGCACTTGTTGAGCACGGTGACTACCGGTATCTCGGCGGCGCCGAGGTCGGCGAGGGTCTTCAGCGTTACGTCCGCTTTCTCGGCGGCTTCCGGGTCGGATACGTCGCAGACGTGGATTATGATGTCCGCGCAGGCGGCCTCCTCAAGCGTGGATTTGAACGCCTCCACCAGATGGTGCGGCAGACGGCGGATAAGTCCTACGGTATCGACGAGCAGCAGACTCCTTCCGTCGGGAAGCTCTATAGCCCGGGAGGTCGGGTCGAGGGTGGCGAACAGCTTATCCTCCGCGAGGACGTCCGCACCGGTCAGCAGGTTCAGCAGCGTGGATTTTCCCGCGTTGGTGTAGCCCACGATGGCTCCGACCTGCACGCTGTCCTTTTTGCGGCGGTCACGCGCGTAGCTGCGGCGCTCCTCAAGCTCCTTCAGCTCCGCTGACAGCTTGTCGATACGCCTGCGGATATGGCGGCGGTCGGTTTCAAGCTGGGTCTCGCCGGGACCTCGCGTGCCGATTCCTCCGCCGAGCCTCGACAGGGAAGCGCCTATTCCCATGAGCCGCGGCAGGCGGTATTTCAGCTGCGCAAGCTCGACCTGCAGCTTGCCCTCACGGGAGACCGCGCGGCCTGCGAAGATATCCAGTATCAGCATGGTGCGGTCGATGACCCGGACGTCGGTTTCGTCCTCAACATTTCGTATCTGCGACGCGGTAAGCTCGCAGTCGAATATAAGAAGCTCCGCGCCAAGTGAGCCGCAAAGCTCCTTCACCTCGGCGAGTTTTCCCTCGCCTATTACGGTGGCAGGCTCGTAGGCTTCGCGCTTTTGAAGAACTCTTGCAAGCTCCTCCGCTCCGGCGGTCTTTGCAAGCTCTGAGAGCTCGTCCATCGAGCTTTCGGCGTCGTACTCGCCGGTGTCCGCACCGATGAGTATTGCCCTTGTAAGGTGTTTTTCTTCCATAATTACTCCTTCTCATGTTACTCCGGGATTCGGAGTAAGTTTCCCGGTCTGCGCGTGAGTGCGCGGACGTAAGTAATTACACACATATCGGTATTATAACAATATTTTTCCGATATGTCAAGTACAAAATCAACCGCCCTGTCGCGGTGATATAAACGGGCGAAAGTCCGGAAAAGAAAGGCTGATCGCTTTGAAATTCCAAAGATATGACGTTATCATCGTCGGCACCGGTATCTCCGGTATCTACGCCGCGCTGAACCTCGCACCGGATCTGAAGATCCTCATGCTGAGCAAAAGAGAGCTTACGCTGTGCAACTCTGCGCTTGCCCAGGGAGGAGTTGCGGCTGTTATGGACAAGGAAAATGACAGCTACGAGCTTCATATAAAGGATACCCTCGTCGCAGGGCACTACAAGAACAATCTCGACAACGTAAAGATACTTGTCGAGCAGGGACCCACCGACGTTATGCGCCTGAAGGAGAAGTACGGCGTTGAGTTCGACCTCAAGCAGGACGGCAGCATCGAGCTTACCCGCGAGGGCGGACACTCCCGCCGCCGTATCGCCCACCACAAGGATACAACCGGCTTTGAGATCGAAACCAACCTGATAAAGCAGGTGCAGGAGCTTAAAAACGTGACCGTAGTCAACTGGTCTGTGCTCTGCCGCCTGGAGAAGCAGGACGGAATGTTCTTCGCGGACGTCCTCGCCCACAACGACGAGCCGGGAAAGCAGGAGCACCAGTACTACTGCGCTGACGCGGTTATCCTGGCGACCGGCGGTATTGGCAGAGTCTACGACTACACCACGAACTCCGCGATCGCCACCGGCGATGGAATTCAGCTCGCGTACAACCTCGGCGCTGAGATAAAGAACCTGAGCTACGTGCAGTTCCACCCGACGGCGTTCGCCGACCGCAAGAACCGTGAGTGCTTCCTCGTTTCCGAGGCAGTCCGCGGCGAGGGCGCGTACCTGCTGAACTGCCACAAGGAGCGCTTCATGCAGAAGTACGAGCCGGAGCGCAAGGAGCTTGCTCCCCGCGACGTGGTTTCCGAGTGCATGATGAAGGAGCAGGCGGAGACCGGCTCCGACGAGTTCTGGCTGGATATTTCATACAAGGATCCCGAGTTCGTCAAGGGACACTTCCCGATGATCTACAGCAAGGTGCTCGAGAAGGGCTACGACATGACCAAGGAACCGTTCCCGGTTTACCCATGCCAGCACTATCTGATGGGCGGTATCAACGTCGACGGCAAGGGCGCTACGAATATCCCCGGTCTGTACGCTGCGGGCGAGTGCTCCCACACCGGCGTACACGGAAAGAACCGTCTGGCGAGCAACTCCCTGCTGGAGGCGCTGGTGTTCTCCCGTCTTATCGCCGAGGACATCACGAAGAACCGCCGCGAGGACGACCGCGAGTGCGTTGAGTACCCGATGAGCTCCCCGGAGGGCAAGCCGCTTCCGCACGGTATCCGCACCGAGATACGCCATATCATGCAGAAGGCGTACTTCATCAAGCCGAACTACGATGAGGCTGAGAAGGGTCTCGCGCGTATCAAGGAGCTGAAGGATCAGGTCTACAACGGCGGCTACGAGATCACGTCCGATTTCGTTGAAACGAAGTCGCTGGTGACTGTTGCGTACATAATTCTCACAGAGGTACTTGAAAGGAAGGACAAGGAATGATACTCTTACCGTTTTACGTTGACGATATAATCAAGACTGCGCTGACCGAGGACATCAACTACATCGACAGCACCGCTGACCTGCTTATCCCGGAGGACAGCATTTCATCGGCGTATTTCATGTCCAAGGCGGACGGCGTTCTGTGCGGACTCGAAGTAGCGCTGCGGGTATTCACGATACTAGACCCGGAAATGAAGATCGAGTGCCGCTTCAAGGACGGCGACAAGGTGAAGTACGGCGATATCATCGCGGAATTCACTGGACACACCCGCCTCATGCTGAAGGCTGAGCGCACATCTCTGAATCTGCTCCAGCACATGAGCGGAATTTCGAGCTACACCAACAAGTGCGTCGAGCTTGTGAAGGGAACCAACGCCAGCATTGCGGATACCCGCAAGACTCTCCCGGGACTGCGCCCTCTCCAGAAGTACGCGGTAACGGTCGGCGGCGGCCGCAATCACCGCTACAACCTTACAGACGCGGCAATGCTCAAGGATAACCACATCGACGCATACGGAGGTATCACCGCGGCTGTGAACGCGCTCCGCCAGAAGGCAGGACATATGCTCCAGATCGAGGTCGAAACGAGAAACCTCGAGGAGGTTCAGGAGGCAGTGGACTGCGGCGTGAACGTAATAATGCTGGACAACATGGACTGCCCGACGATGGCGAAGGCAGTGAAGCTGGTAAACGGCAGGGCAAAGCTGGAGGCAAGCGGCAACGTCACAATGGAGAATATCCGCGAGGTCGCAGAGTCCGGTGTTGATATAATCTCCCTCGGCGCTCTGACCCACAGCGTCAAGGCGTTCGACATTTCAATGAAGTGGAAAAAGTAACAAAGTGATATAGCGGCACGTAAATCCCCGGGGCGCGTAAGCGCTCCGGGGATTTTCTATTACATACAAAAAGGGCTGCCCTTGCGGACAGCCCCGAATTGCATTAAGCGATTAGCATTAGCCCTTAGCCATAGCAGCAACTTCAGAAGCGAAGTCGTCCTGCTTCTTCTCGATGCCCTCGCCGCGCTCGTAGCGTACGAAGGAGTCGATCTTGATGGAAGCGCCTGCTGCCTTAGCCTCAGACTCAACATACTTAGCGATGGACATTGTATCGTCCTTGAAGTACTTCTGATCGAGGAGGCAAACTTCCTCGAAGTACTTTCTGAGACGACCCTCAACGATCTTCTCAAGTACGTTCTCGGGCTTGGGCTTAGCGGACTGCTCGTTCTCGGTTCTTACCAGGCCGAGCTGTACTTCCTTCTCGTTAGCGAGTACGTCGGCAGGGATATCAGCCTGGGAAACGTACTGTGCGTTCAGAGCGGTGATCTGGAGAGCTACGTTCTTGCCGCATGCGAGAACAGTTGCGTCCTCGGGCTTGTCGGTGTCGAGCTTAACCAGTGTACCCAGTCTGCCGCCGTCGTGCATGTAGGGAACCAGTGTGCCGGTCATCTTGGTGAAACGGCGGATGTTCATGTTCTCACCGATGGTGGCGATCTTCTCGGTCATATACTCGGAAACGGTCTGTGCGCCGCCTGCGATTGTGCAGTTCTTGAGAGCCTCAACGTCTGCTGCGTCGTTAGCGAGGATGGTGTCGGTGATGGTCTCAACCAGCTCGAGGAACTTGTCGCTCTTTGCGCAGAAGTCAGTTTCGCAGTTGATCTCAACGATAACGCCGTTTGTGCCGTTTACCTTAGCCTTTACGATACCCTCGGCAGCGATTCTGCCTGCCTTCTTGGCAGCCTTTGCAAGGCCCTTCTCACGGAGGATCTTAACAGCCTCATCTCTGTTGCCGTCAGCCTCAACGAGAGCTCTCTTGCAGTCCATCATGCCGCAGCCGGTCATTTCGCGAAGTTCTTTAACGTCGCTTGCTGTAATATTAGCCATTTTTGTTCTCCTTTAACTGTATTTTACGTTGTGTATATACGAATTACTCAGCGTCCTCAGCGGGAGCAGCCTGCTCTTCAGCAGCGTCTGCGGTGCCCTGCTTAGCGGAGATGATAGCGTCAGCCATAGCGCCGGCGATGAGCTTTACTGCTCTGATAGCGTCGTCGTTGCCGGGGATAACGTAGTCGATCTCGTCAGGATCGCAGTTGGTGTCAACGATAGCAACAACCGGAATACCGAGCTTCTTAGCCTCAGCTACTGCGATCTTCTCCTTGCGGGGGTCAACGATGAACAGAGCGCCGGGGAGCTTCTTCATGTTCTTGATACCGCCGAGGAACTTTTCGAGCTTCTCGATCTCGAGGTTGAGCTTGATTACTTCCTTCTTGGGGAGCAGGTCGAATGTGCCGTCGGTCTCCATGGTGTGGAGCTGCTCAAGTCTTGCGATTCTTCTCTGAATGGTCTTGAAGTTGGTCATCATGCCGCCGAGCCATCTGGCGTTTACATAATGTGCGCCTGCGCGGGTAGCCTCTTCCTTGATGGAATCAGCAGCCTGCTTCTTGGTGCCTACGAACAGGATCTCGCCGCCGTTTGCTGCAACTTCGTGTACGAAGTTGTAAGCCTCGTCGAGCTTTCTTACAGTCTTCTGAAGATCGATGATGTAGATGCCGTTTCTCTCGGTGAAGATGTAGGGAGCCATTTTAGGGTTCCATCTTCTTGTCTGGTGACCGAAATGTACGCCTGCTTCGAGAAGCTGCTTCATAGATACTACTGCCATTGATTTTTCCTCCTGAATTTGGTTAAAATGAATTTTCCTCCACGGCTGAACGTCCCGGACGCGTGAGCGCACCGGCGGAACGGCTGCGCCGTGTGTGTATTTGTGCATATTATTCCGCACACTTACTGAAATATTATACCACAACGGCAGATTTTTTTCAACATCTGCCGCAGAGTTTATTTCAACAAATTTCCGAATAATTTGCCGCGCTTCTTTGGCGAATTTGACGGTTCCTGACAGGATACGAGTATCGTATCCTCGCCGATGACCTCAATATCGCACCATTTTATGCAGATGTCCTCTTCTCTGCCGAAAAGCCCGAAGAACCGCGCTTTTCCGTAAACGATGAGCCGGCAGATCTTAGCGGTGCAGTTCTCGAATTCGATATCGTCCGGGAAGCCGATGCGGCAGCCGTTGCGGACGTTGATTATCTCCTTGCACCTGATGTCGTTGAAGCTGTAAACCATACTCTCACCCCGTACAGCATATGCAGGCAGGGGCGGGAAAATTCAGGCGGACAGGGCGTTGAAGCCTGTCTGCGCCGCAAAAAGCACTATCAGCATGGCGAAATTGTAGGCGGAGAACTCCGCAAAGTACCTGCCCTTTTTGGCTCCGGCGGTGGCTCCGTAAAGCTTGAACGAGATTAGGCTCGCGAGGGAGGCTATGAGCGTCCCCAGACCGCCGATATCCACGCCGAGCAGGAGCTGCTCCGCATTCCCGGTGAATCCTGAGAGCATGACCGCGCAGGGTACGTTGCTTATCACCTGCGAGAGCAGTACGCCGACCAGCATTTCCCGACCGGAAACCACGCCGCTGATAAGCTCCCTGACGGCCGGGACTGCGGAGAGATTCCCGACGAAAACGAAGAAGCATATAAAGGTCAGGAGCAGGGCGTAGTCAACGCGTCTGAGCACGCGCCAGTCCGCAGTCAATACGCACACGAGCACCACGACAAGGCAGATGCGCCAGTCGAGGAGCCTCAGCACGGTGCACAGGCTGACCGCCGCCGCAGCGGAAAACAGCGCCGCCCGGAGCTTCGTGCGGTTTCCGGAGGCGCACGCCGGTACGTCCGGGGCGTTTTCAGGGCTTTCAGGCGCGGACAGCTTACTGCGGGGGATAATCAGCACGGAGAGCAGGAGCAGCGCAAGGCTGAGCGCCGTTGGAGGCAGCGTTACCCGGAAGAAATCCGCGACCGGCATGCTGAAATGCGAGTAAATATAGAGATTCTGCGGATTCCCCATCGGGGTAGCCATGGAGCCGAGGTTTGCCGCAGCGGTCTCGAGAACTACGGTGCGGATACAGACCTCCGGCATGCTGCGGAACAGCGCGATGGTAAGCGGGACGAGGGTCAGCAGCGACACGTCGTTCGTCACCAGCATCGCGAGGAAGAAGCACATCAGCACCAGCGCCGCGCCCAGGCTGCGGGTGCTGTGGAACCGCCTGGTGAGCGTTCCGGCGAGTCTTGAGAACGCGCCTATGCTTCCGAAGCCCTGCACAGCCGCCATCAGGCAGAACAGCAGCCCCAGGGTCGACCAGTCCACGTAGCCGAGGTATTCCGGGTTCGGCGGGGTGAATATCATTGAAATAAGCGCGGCCGCAAGAGAAATGAACAGCACGGCTTCCTTTTTTACGAATTTGATTACTTTGATCATTTTACATTCCTGCTATATTCGATGTTATTCGACAACGATAACGTTCTTGCCGCTTGCCTTTCCCTTGTAGAGACGTTTGTCGACGGTCGAGAGCATGGCGTCGATATCCTGGCTCCCGGATTCGCCGCTGGCGGCGAATCCAAAGGTCATAGAGACCTTCACAGGCGTGCCGTCGTGCGTGATCTTAAGGTCGTTTATCTGGGCTTTTATACGGGAGATAGTGTGGAAACAATCCATCGCGGAGCCGTACATTATCATGAGGATCTCCTCGCCGCCCCAGCGGCAGGCGGTGTTCCCGCCGTCCATGTTGCGGAGTATCACTTCGGATACGCTTTTCAGCACGACGTCGCCGCACTCGTGGCCGTAGGTGTCGTTGACCTTCTTGAAGTCGTCGAGGTCGCCCATTACGATACAGAACGGGCGTTCGGAGGTTTTAAGCGCGCTGAGCGCTCCGGTGAGACTGTGGCGGTTGTACAGCCCGGTGAGGGCGTCGTGGGTGGCGATGTAGTTCAGCCGGTCGTTGGTTTCGTTGAGCTTGTTTATGAGGTTATGTATCTCGAGAATGAACAGCGTGCTGAACCCGAACAGCAGTGCTGTATTAAAGGCTATGTTGATGGTGCGCATGAGGTCGGTCTCGTTAAGGGTTAGGGGTCTGCGGAACGTGTAGAAGAACGGGTCGCAGAAGTGGTCGAACACCAGCGCCGCGCTCAATAACGCCAGCGAACACAGCGAAAACAGGAGCGTTCCGCGCTTGAACATCTTTTTTTCGCAGGTGAGGAACAGGTAGTACAGCATCACAGGAATGGTCATCATCGTGTAGAGGAAGAAGCAGGTGTTAACTCCCAGAAACAGTGTGCAAAAAAACGAGTGTAAGGCTATCTCAAAGTAAATTGCGGATATCCAGTTGTACGCCCTTCTCTCGAAGTTCTCGCGCTTGCATATCATGCCCAGTACTATGTACAGTCCAACGCTGAAAACATTGAAAATTACCATGACGTATAGCTTAATAATAGCGAATATCACCAGAAAGGTGAGGTGCATGAACGCTCCGGAAAACGCCGCCGCCGTATATTTTACCGACTTGCCTATTTTTAAGTCGAGAATATCCCTTCTCTTATCTGTATTTCTCATGGAATGCCCCCTATTCTGTATTTTTCTGAGAATCCTTTATTCCATATTATAAAACTGTACGATATAAATTTCAAGCCTTTTTTCGGATAATTCAATTTTTTTCCCAAAAAATAATAAAATTTTGTTTACCCCCTTGAAAAATTCATATAAGTATGATAGAATAAGACCATCGGGTGTGTAAACGATTACCGCCCATTGCGGAGAAATAGATTTACGGAGGAAATGACCAATGAAGTATGCAGACGGATTATGGCTGAACAAGCCCGGTTACGGCGTGAACTACGCTACCCAGATGTACGAGGTAACAGCAGATGAGACCTCTGTCAACGTACTTGCCACCAACCAGTGGATAGGCAACAGAGGCATGACCCTGGGCGGTCCTGTGCTTGAGATAACCTTCACTTCCACACTGGAGAACACCATCAAGGTGTCCATCGACCACTACAAGGGAAGAGTACATAAGTCTCCCGATTTCCAGCTCAACGAGGACAAGAGCTTCAGACCCGTCATCAAGGAGACCGACGGCGCATACGAGCTTATTTCCGGCAATACTAAGGTAGTTGTCGCAAAGGGCGGCGCATGGGACATCAAGTACTACTACAACGACAAGCTGCTCACCAAGGAAGGCTGGCGCACCACGTCCTATATCACCGAGGATCAGTGGAAGACCAACGAGCGCATGGCAAACGATGAGATGAAGCCGTTCTTCTCCCATGACGAGACTGCTGACGGCGCTGTAATGCGCGAGATGCTCAACATATCCGTAGGCGAGTGCCTGTACGGCTTCGGCGAGAAGTTCTCCACATTCGTAAAGAACGGTCAGACTGTCGAGGTATGGAACAACGACGGCGGCACAAGCTCCGAGCAGAGCTACAAGTCCATTCCGTTCTACGTTTCTTCCAGAAACTACGGCGTGTTCGTTAACCACCCCGAGAAGGTAACGTTCGAGGTCGCAAGCGAGACCGTTTCCAAGGTAGCTTTCTCGGTTCAGGGCGAGCACCTTGAGTATTTCGTTATCGGCGGCGGGAAGCTGACCGACGTTGTTTCCACCTACACCACCCTGACCGGCAAGCCCGCCCTCACTCCGGCTTACACATTCGGTCTGTGGCTGACTACATCCTTCACCACCAACTACGACGAGGCTACAGTTTCCAGCTTCATCGACGGCATGGCGGAGCGCGATATCCCGCTCGAGGTATTCCACTTCGACTGCTTCTGGATGAAGGAATTCAACTGGTGCGACCTCACATGGGACAAGAGAATGTTCCCGGACCCCAAGGCTATGCTGGACAGACTGAAGGCAAAGGGGCTTGAGATCTGCGTCTGGATCAACTCCTACATCGCGCAGCGCTCCTCCATGTTCGACGAGGGCGTGAAGGGCGGCTACTTCCTCAAGACCAAGGACGGAAGCGTATGGCAGGGCGACATGTGGCAGCCCGGCATGGCTATCGTTGACTTCACTAACCCCGCTGCATGCGAGTGGTACAAGGGCAAGCTGCGCGCACTCTGCGAGATGGGCGTTAACGCGTTCAAGACCGACTTCGGCGAGCGCATCCCCACTAAGGACGTCGTTTACTATGATGGCAGCGATCCCTACAAGATGCACAACTATTACACCTACCTCTACAACAAGTGTGTATTCGAGGTGCTCGAGGAATTCTACGGCAAGGACAAGGCGTGCCTGTTCGCACGTTCCGCGACCGTTGGCGGTCAGCAGTTCCCGGTACACTGGGGCGGCGACTGCTTCTCCAACTACGAATCCATGTGGGAGACCCTCCGCGGCGGTCTGTCCCTCTGCATGAGCGGCTTCGGCTACTTCAGCCACGACATCTCCGGCTTTGAGGCTCAGGGCACTCCCGACCTCTACAAGAGATGGTGCGCATTCGGTCTGATGTCATCTCACTCCAGACTGCACGGCAACAGCTCCTACCGCGTTCCGTGGAACTTCGACGAGGAGAGCTGCGACGTACTCCGCCACTGGACAAAGCTCAAGGGCAAGCTCATGCCGTACCTCTGGACGCAGGCTCAAAAGACCCACGCCACCGGCGTTCCGATGATGAGAGCAATGGTAATGGAATACGCGGACGATCCCGCTACGCTGTCCCTCGACCGTCAGTACATGCTTGGCGACAACCTGCTGGTTGCTCCGGTATTCAATGAAGAGGGCATTGCGGACTTCTACGTACCCGCAGGAAACTGGACCGATATCCAGAGCGGCAGGGTATACGAGGGCGGCAAGTGGTACTCCACCAAGAACAACTACTTTGAGATGCCGGTGCTCGCAAAGCCGAACAGCATCGTAGCTTACGGTAATTTCGAGCGCGCATTCACCTACGCATACGGCGACAAGGCAGACATCGTTATCTACCAGCTTGAGGACGGCAAGTCCGCTGAGACCACCATCTACGACGCAGACAGCAGCGTAGTCCTGACCGTAAAGGCAGTACGCAGCGGCGACACCATCAAGGTAACAGCCGAGGGCACAGCTAAGGATTACACCATCAGAAGCGCTGAAGGTCTCAAGGTTGAGTTTTAATTCTGAATTTCAGCCTGCCTGACGCTGCCTCAGCAGTCCGCCGGGGTGTTTGGTGCAGAGGAAAATAAGGGAACCTCTAAAAACCGGTTTGAAAAGGGAAAATGGGTAGAGTGCGCCGAATGCGATGAAAGCCGACGAAGTAAGGCTGTATGCCTTACGAGGAGGTTTGAAGAAGCAGTCGGTGTGCTATACACATTTTCACTCAAACAAGGTTTTTAGAGGTGACCATTAGTAATATGTGATTGTGGGGGAAAACTTTTGTTTTCCCCCACAGCCTTTAGCGCTCTTTAATCGTTTGACTGCGCGCCGGCACGCGCAGAGTATCCGCACTCCGTGCGGGAGGGCGGCTCAAAGGTGCCCCCTGTAAACAATTTATTACCTTCTAAACTTCATGTAAATCAACCCGGCTGCTCCACTTATCAATGCGGCAGCTTCATTACGGCAAGCTGCGGGAACTCGTCGCGGCGTATCTCTGCGATGCGGCTTTCAATACGGCTCCGGGTCACGCCCGGGTATTCATCGAACACCGGCTCCACGCCGAAAAACGCCGACGCCACAACGGCGGCGAACGCGTTCGCGTCCACCTCGGCGGGCTGTAGGCTGAACTCCCTCAGCGGAAGCTCCTCCCGCGTTTTATGGCTCCCGTAATACATCGCAGCGTCCCTGCGGCGCTGCCACTCCCGCCGAAGTTCCGACGAAGCCGCGAAAAGCTGATCCAGCGACGCGGTTTTCAGCTTCCTCAGATATAGCTGCTTCCCATCCGGCGTGAGCCTTGCATGCTGCCCCGGTTCAAGCGCGGAGTCGTTATAAAACACCTGCGGCATGGGAAGCTCCAGCATTCCGCATATCATCTTGACATAGTTGTTTATCATGTTTCACCTCAGAATAATGTGAGCTGCTCGCACTCCGGGAACTCATTCAGATACGCGAATATCCTGTCGGGCTCGGACATCATGCCGTACCGCGCGCACTCCTCGTGGAACATCGCAAGAAGCCGCGCCGTATCCGGGGAGGGCAGCTCGTAATTGTTCACGTAGCGCTTTATATAGCGCTCCTTTACGCCCGGCAAGTGCCTGTCAAGCGCCTCGTAAAAGTATTCGCGGCTGCCGTCGCGCAGGGTCAGCCCCATTCCGAACGCCATCACGCCCTTGCAGCCCGCCCGGTGAGCCAGCTCCAGTATCCCACGGACGTTCTCCTCGGTATCGTTGATGAACGGCAGCAGCGGCGTCAGCCACACCACCGTCGGGATACCGCGTTCACGCAGCTCGCACAGCACCTCAAATCGCCGGGAGGTCGGGCAGACGTTCGGCTCTATTATGCGGCACAGGTCGTCGTCAAGGGTGGTCAGGGTCATCTGAACCACCGCTTTTGAATCCCGGTTGATCTGCTCCAGCAGGTCGATGTCCCGCAGAACCATATCTGATTTTGTCAGCACTGTTGCGCCGAATCCGTTCCGGCAGATGACCTCAAGGCAGCGCCGGGTGAGCTGAAGCTCCTTTTCGGCGTGGAGATACGGGTCGCACATTGCGCCGGTCCCTATCATACAGCGCTTCCGCTTTGAGCGAAGCGCGGCTTCAAGAAGCTGCGGAGCGTTCTCCTTCGCTTCGACGTCCTCGAACGGCACCGGAGTGTGGTAGCACAGGCTGCGGGAGTCGCAGTAAATGCACCCGTGCGTACACCCGCGGTAGACGTTTATCCCATTGTGCGCGGACAGTATTCCCTTCGCCTGGACTAAATGCATGTTCTCACTTCCGTTCATTTGCTTTTACCATGTGAACATTATACACTATTCCCGGAGGTTTGTCAATCATTCTTGACAATATGCGGAAAAGGGAGTATAATTAAAAATGTATATAAAACCATACCAGGTTATTATTCAGGAGGAAAACCAATGAGCGAATTAAAAATGGGAACCAAATGCGTCCAGGGAGGCTACACTCCCGGAAACGGCGAACCCAGGCAGGTGCCGATAATCCAGAGCACCACCTTCAAGTACGCCACCAGCGAGGACATGGGCAAGCTGTTCGACCTTGAAGCCAGCGGATACTTCTACACCCGCCTTCAGAACCCCACGAACGACACCGTTGCCGCTAAGATAGCCGAGCTTGAGGGCGGTTCCGCCGCAATGCTGACTTCTTCGGGTCAGGCTGCGAACTTCTTCGCGGTGTTCAACATCGCAAGCTGCGGAGACCACGTAGTCGCTTCCAGCTCGATCTACGGCGGTACGTTCAATCTGTTCAACGTTACCATGCGTAAGATGGGCATTGATTTCACGTTCGTAAGCCCCGACTGCACTCCCGAGGAGCTGAACGCGGCGTTCAAGCCGAACACCAAGGCGGTTTTCGGCGAGACCATCGCAAACCCCGCCCTGACTGTTCTCGACATCGAGAAGTTCGCGAAGGCTGCGCATGAGCACGGCGTTCCGCTGATCGTTGACAACACCTTTGCAACTCCGGTCAACTGCCGCCCGTTCGAGTGGGGCGCTGATATCGTTACCCACTCCACCACAAAGTACATGGACGGCCACGGCGCTGCGGTAGGCGGCTGCATCGTAGACAGCGGCAGATTCGACTGGCTGGAGCACGCCGACAAGTTCCCGGGGCTGTGCACTCCTGACGAGAGCTACCACGGGATAACCTACGCCGAGAAATTCGGCATGGGCGGAGCGTTCATCACAAAGGCGACCGCGCAGATGATGCGCGACCTCGGTTCTATACAGGCTCCGATGAACGCGTTTATTCTCAATCTCGGACTTGAGAGCCTGCATGTACGCGTAAAGCGCCACTGCGAGAACGGTCTTGCAGTAGCGAAGTTCCTGAGCCAGCACAACAAAATAGAGTTCGTGAACTACCCCGGACTTCCCGGCGACAAGTATTACGATCTTGCGCAGAAGTACATGCCCGATGGTACCTGCGGCGTAGTTAGCTTCGGCATGAAGGGCGGCAGAAAGGCTGCCGAGGAGTTCATGAAGCACCTGAGACTCGGCGCGATAGAGACCCACGTTGCGGACGCACGCACCTGCTGCCTCCACCCGGCGAGCGCAACTCACCGCCAGATGAACGACGAGGAGCTGAAGGCATGCGGAGTATTCCCGAACCTCGTAAGATACTCCTGCGGTCTTGAGGACGCTCAGGACCTCATCGACGATATCGCACAGGCGCTGGATAAGATCTGATACGCCCGATATTGAACAAAAAAATCCCGGACTGTTTTCAGCCCGGGATTTTTAATTAGGGCAATACCGCACAAAGATTGTGCGTGTATTGCGCAGTCAGATTTTTCGTC
>ERZ773145.1554-NODE-1554-length-18324-cov-3.468389_pt1 | contig 18324 bp, 37 predicted proteins | sample MGYA00580848_ERZ773145 | MGnify/ENA primary metagenome ERZ773145 (study PRJEB29015, sample SAMEA2737858) | human gut metagenome | biome: human gut; feature: human-associated habitat; material: faeces | place: China | collected 2012 ... | reverse complement strand
ATCAATTCTCAATAGATCCTCATGCCGTCCCAGGTTTGGAAACCGTCTCGGATACTTCAGCATTTTATAAATTATGTCAACTTCCTTTTCGTTTTTTGGCTGAACGTGCAAACGCAAATTCAAATCTGCGACAAAATCAACTAAAACTGGCGTATTAACCCAGCCTGTGAACCCCGTGCCGTTTTTCACTCGGACGGGAAAACGCTTTTTAAATTCTTCCGTTTCTGATCCGGCATAAGCTCCGCCCTTCCAGTGTTTTGTGAACTCCTGTTCGTTCATCGTTCCGTTTCCGGCTATTGATATATTCATGTCGTGCCAGCTGCTCCACCGGCACAAAAAATGGACCATCCCGGCAACTGTAGAAAAAGGCGGCAGTGGGTACGTATATACCCTTTTCCCGGCGTGCGAAAAAGGCGTTGCGAAAACGCCCTTTTCCATATAGCCCTCTATTAACACCGCCTTCATGGCTCTTCGGCCTCGCATCTGAATCCGAAGAGAATGTCTTCGTAAAGCTGATCGGAAATTTCCTCTTCCATCAGTGGCTTTCTCTCTGCAAGCTCTTCGTCAAGGCTTGCGTCAATATCTCTGAGAGCCTTTTCCCTACTGAACCCCATTGCTACGACTTCGTTTAATAATTCAATTGTTTTCTTCATGCTTTCTTTCTCCTTTTCTTTTAATTCCCTCTTTGGGATCCAAAATGGAACTATTATTCTTCCCCCATTTCCAGCCAAATTTCGCACTGCTCGCCGTCCTCTTCGTAGCTGATGACTTCCCCAGCTTCAAGGCGTTTACGCCACTCTTCTGGGTAGTTCTCCGGAATATAGATGCAGTTATTTTCGTACACTGCATTTCCTCTTGCTTCTGACACCATATATTCTGCCATGTTTTTCCCTCCTGATCCGCCCCGCCCTGGGGGCTATGTGCTTGTCTTCTTTAACTGTCTTTATTATACTATAAGTGCATTATAATGTCAATACTATAAGTGCATTATTTTTTATATTTTTCCATTCTGGCAAGTTCCGCGGCTATCACTTCTTTAATGAAAGTGCTTGGTTTTTCAATTCCTAGAGATTTCATTTTGTTTTTTGTTCCCGCAGGGAATATTACATTTATACGATCATTCTTTTTTTCATACTCTCTCACGGCTTTTCTCTGCGCTTCGGTTGTCTTTAATTCTTCCATTTTTATTTCCTCCTTTTTATATTGATATTAACATAAGTGCATTATAATGTCAATGCTATAAGTGCATTATACAAAGTGCATAATTTTCTATTTATTTATAAGTGCATTATTATGTATTATTCCATATTGTATAAGTGCATTATATATGCTATTATATAACCATCAAAGGAAAACAAAAAACATTCACCCCGGACACTGATCCGGGAGAAAGAGAGGAAATAAAATGAAAGACACTATTCTTAAAGCTTTATCAAATATCAACTGCTTCTATTCAATCATCTGGATGAAAGCGACAGGCAAAGACAAATACACATTCAGAGAGGAAAGCAAAGTACACGAAATGTTATTAGCTGCTATGTCAGTAGTCATAAGGAGGAAAACAGTATGATAATTGGAACATCAACAGTTGGGAAATGTGTTTATGATCTCCCCGAAGAGATCAAGACACTGGAAGAAATGCAGGCCTTGATTTACGGAACACATTATAACCCAGAGACCCGGGAAGAGTTGCAATGGCAACCGAAGCTCAGGGGGCTTAACGGCCCAATGTACAATGGCTTGCAGATTTTGGAATCCGGTGAAATAGTTCCGGTTATCCGGTACGAAAAGCCGAGCAAGTTCTAACCTTTCCGGCGGCGGTCAAGCCGTAGCCCCAACGCGACCGCCGGATTTCAAAAAAAGAAGAAAAGGAGAAAAAGTTATGAGTTATTACACAATGAGCAACAAAGAGTTGTCCCAGCTGATCCGCAAAACATTAAAAGAAAGCGGATTCGCAAGTAAAGATTTATCTGTCAGAGTCAGGGCGGCATTATATGACACATCTGTAAATATCACGATCAAAAATCCACTTGTAAGAATTTCAGAAGTGGAGGAAATCGTAAAAAGATTTTCTGAAGTCGATTATGACGAACACAGCGGCGAAATTCTGGCGGGATGCAATGTGTATGTGCATTGTCAATATGAATATGGGATTTTCAAAGAAGCCGCTGCCGATCTTCTCCCAGTCGCTGAAATGGTATTGAACAACAAAGAAAAATATAGTGGTCACGCAATCGCAGACAACAAAGAAAAAAGCGTTCACATCATTCACTATCAGGGCGTGCAATGGACGCTTGCGGAGTTTGAAAAAGATAAAAGCGCCGCTTATAAATATAAACCTACATACTGGATCAATAGCGCAATGGATTTAGCTATTGCAATGTGGCGTTTCAAAAATCTTGGTACTATTTACGCATAACAGGGCCGGCAAGCGTACCGGGGAGCATTTCCCCGGCGGCTCTTTAAAATAAATATCAGGAGGAAAATAAAATGGGTTATACCGTAATTGCAAGCAAGGAAACCACAACCGGGCTGAACTGGGTTATTGACGCAAAAGCGCCACTTTCCGCAGAGGATAAGGAGTTTATAAAAGTTTTCGCTCCGGTCGTGTATTGGTCGGACACAAATTGTTATCACTGGGCTTTTGATGAAAAGTTACCGTCTGGGCGGTGGCTGGAGAACATGAAGTTTACGGAGGACTTAAAAACCGTAAAAGCGTTAATCCTGTAATCTCCGGGCGTAATGGTTCCGGCCGGGTTCGATTCCCGGCAGCGCCCTTTAATACCAGCCGAAAAACTGGTATAATAAAACAAATTTTAAAAAATGGAGGATAAAAACATGAGAAAAGAGGAATTGTTATTAAAAAAATCAGAAGCGGTAAAAGATATTCAGTGGTACGTAAAAAACGTGCTTACTGACGAGGATCTGAAAGCATTTTCAATCCCGCAGCTCAAAAAAATGATCGAATTAATTGATCGCGCGGAGAATTTCCGCGAAAGCTGCGAGCCTTTTTGCACACTATCAGCAATCGAGGTTGTGCAGAAAAGCACCGGGAAAATTGCATTTTTTGAAAATTCCGGAGAAGTTCGCGAAGAAACTGCTGAAGAGTATTTAGACGGCAGAAGCGAATGGGACGGCGGTGTGAGAATGTATCGAGAGATTACAGAAGGCAGTGAAAAAGCGTGACATGTGTCACGCTTCCCCACTTTTTTTTGCATTTTAGCAAATATATAATAATATTTTTCAACTCAACGCCTTGCCGTAGACCAAGACGACCCTCAACGAAATCATGGTGCGTTAAGGACCAGCAACTGTTGCTAGCTGATGCAATTATAATACATCATGCAGCCGGAAAAGTCAAGCTGAATTAATAGAAAAAAGCAATCTAACAACGCACGTTAGATCGCTCCCGAAAATGCTTTCGAAAAAATCGAATAACATCCAGCTATTACAATATAACATTTTTTTCTCAAATAGTCAATACTTTTTCGGCATCTAACAAAAACCCGGCTCCCATGGGTACAGGGAAGAAAGAAAAGACATGAAGAAGAAAAGCAGCTATATCGCCGTACAGGTGACAGAGAACGGAAAAAACTATGCTTACGCCGTCAAGGTTTCTGAAAGTGATAACTTGCTTTCAAAGCTTGAAATAAAAGGCATCACAGCGGCGAACCTTTGCGGATCCAGGAAAGAAGCTGAAGAAGTTGTCGCAGCCTGGAACGAATGTTTCAAAAACAATGGTTCATTTATGTTCGGGGAGGTGTTCTGTTAATGAACGAAAAAATAATTGGAATCAGAAAGCCTACACGGGAGCAAACCATCGCCGCTATAAAAAGCGGCGATTTTTCAGAAGTCGAAAAAATAGAGGATACCGCACGCCAGGAAGCGGAGAACGTTTTTCTTGCGGTCGCTTCCGGTTCTGTGCCGCTGATCTGGTACGACCTTCCGCCGGTGCGGTGTCAGTCTGGGGCGGTGTCCGTCATGCGGTAGGACGTGCACCGGTCAACGAAACAAACCGGTTTTTTGCAGCTGTCTTGCATGGAGTTGAAGAACGGGCAGATCATCCCGACTTCTGACAGACAATATAATGCTTCTAACGTTGGCTTTTCGGAGTTCTTCCGGGACTTGCCCCGGTCAGTTAATATTAATTTTTAGAGCAGTAAAAACGCTGCTCTTTTTCTGCTGCTCTTCCGGTATCCAGTCCGATGCCAGGTTCACGGCCTGGGGAGCGGATCAGGCTTGTGAAATCTGTCTACAAGCCGTGTGCCTTGACAACTTAACTTTTGTTTGCCCGGAAATGCAGTTGTTGATTTGCTTTTTTCGCCGCTTTTCGTCTTTTTGACGTTCTTTGATGTTTTTACCATTGCCGGATTTTTGAGCCGTTTTTGTGCGTTTCCATCAATCAACGCTCACAGTTGACAGGATTCCAGCATGATGATACTATGATTATATATAGCCGTTTCCGGCTCTTTTTGTCGTGCTTCTGTGCAGCTGGCACCGATCCGGGACGCAGTGTCCGAACAGTGACGAAAATATGTTCTGTTTTGGGCGTGCTGCACAACCGCCCTATTTGGCTTTTAAACGGACGTTTAGATTCCGGTTGAAGAAGTTATAGCCTTATTTGTTTTGTGGTCGTTGTGGGCGAAACTAGAGCGTCAGTTATTGACGTCTGGAAAATCCCCGGCACCGGTCCGCAGGTGATCCACAGCCTTTTACAGAGCGATCATACCGGTTGTGAAACGAACAATATTTCTGCTGGCTCTTGAATATTCGCAATATTCAGACTCAGAAAGGTCCCGAAAAACCGGCACAAAAATGGAACGGCTCAAAAATAACTTCTTTTCTGAATTTCCATTTTGTTTATCTTGCATATATTAATCCATAGCATCTTCCGAGGGGCTGTGAAAAAACACGAATCAATTTAATTTATTTAATCCCTCAGATTTTCTCCTTGCTGTATTCTTCGTTTTGTATGTGGTCCGTTGCTTCCGGACTTTCACCTTCTGTTCCGTCTTATCTTTCTTCCTACGGACTTTATTGTGTGCTGATCGCTCAGTTGAGAATCCCATATTTTCCCTCCCTATCCTTGATCTTCTGGTTTCTGCTTTTGAAGTTGATAATTTCTATATCTGTTTGCAGTTCCTGTGGCATCCGTCCGACGATGATAACTCTCAGTGGTTCTAATCTACGGACCATCTCTTGAAATCCCTTGCAAAATTCCAGTCGTGATGCTTTCGACTTCACTCGCCCATTGGTGCAGCAGGCAACCGTGCTTTTTTTTGGTATTCCGTCAAAAATCCAATCATAGCAGGATTCCGGTGGTATGTTCACGTTTGGTATCACACGAATTCCGTTCATATGCAGATAATGCGCTATCGCATGATTGCGGTACTTCTGCCAGATGTTCATAGCAAATGGCATACCACCTTCTCCGACCGCCATGCTGAAATCCGGTGCGATCACACTGTTGAAGCATTTTAGATGCTCGATATATTTATCCGGACAATTCCAGATTTTCTCAAATTCGTTGTCATGGATATAGAAATTGACGGTCAAGTCCCTGTGGTTCTTTATCCGCCGGTCAAAGCTGTCTTTGAAGTCGACAGTATCCGCCCCGGGTCTGCCGGTATACCGTGGCATCATGGGAAACTGGTATGGCCCGTCCAGCTCTGCTCCCTCGATCATATATTCTCTCATTACGTCATATGCGGTATGATTCATAAAAAACACTCCCTAAAAACGCAAAAAGACATCTTGTTCCGGGAATTGGAACTGATGTCGTCATTAGTATGTTTTTATACTATCAGATATTCACTTAAATGTCAAAAAATTACATCTCTGCTCTTCCGTTCATCTTTTGTATATTATTTAGATTGCAAATGCGTAAGTGTAGTTAAATTCCTTTTCGCATCCATCCACATAGTTGATTTTTCTGTAAAATACGGCGTGTCGTTCTGAGAACTTATTTAAAAAAAAGTATTCAGAACAACTCTGTTTACCCCGCTCGGTTATTGACTTTTTTTTTACATCTCCGGTCTTTAAAAAGAACAAAATTTCGCACTCCTGTGGGCCCTTTGGATTTATTACTATTTTGTCCAAAAATTCTCCCAGAACCGTTTTGGTGATGTCTTCTGGGCCAACTCCTTGTAGATCGTTTAATATCATACCGATTTCTTTTAATTTCAAATGAAAATCTTTGCTGGCTTCTTCTTTTGATTCCAGTTCAGAAAGTTTATTGTTTATGCTTTCAATTTCATCCTTGAATTTTTCACTTTTTTCAATGTATTCAGAGTTTGTTATGATTCCATCCAGATTCAGGTCAAGAAGCTTGTCTTTCTTTTTCTCTATCTGGAGAATCATGTTTTTAAGTCGGCTTATCTCAGCCCCATCGTTGCTGAAGTCTATGTTCTTTTCAACCAAGCTTATATATTTTTCAATAGCTGTTTGGATATCCCCGGATTTGTTGATAAGGTCTGCAAGCATTACCCTTAATTCTTTCTCACGTATACCAAAAGAGTTACAGCTTTGCGCTCCGTTTTTTATGCGATAGCTGCATACCCATCTTGCATCTTCACGCCCTCTTATAGTGTGCTGCTTCATCCAGTACGGTGCTCCATCATTACCGCAAAAGATATATCCAGTGAATAAATTATTTTGTTTGAAAGACGTTCTGTGGGATTTGATCGCATCGCTCCGTGTTTGCATAATGACATTTGCCTTATCCCATACGGATTCATCTACAATCTGCGGAACATGGTTCCCGTCATCTTTGTACATTGTCCATTCGTCCTCTGGCAAAAACTCTTGCTTTTTAGTGAACATATCGACAATTTTTACTTTTCCGCCGCAATAATAGCCTTTGTATTTCGGATTCTTGATTATCTTTTTGATATTATCTCGGCTGAGTTTTCCGCCTTTGTAATTTCGATATCCTTTTTTGTATAGGTATTTCTCAATGGTGGATGTAGACCATTCTCCTGTGGAATATTTTTCAAATATCTCTTTTACCATTGGAGCTGTTTTGGGATCAATCGTAAGCTTTCCGTCTTTCTTGATGTACCCGTATATTCGGGATCCAAGGACTACACCATTTTTTATTGACTGCGCATGTCCGAATTTTATTCGATTGGAGAGTTTTCTTGATTCATCTTGGGCAATTCCGGACATTATGGTAAGTCTTAATTCACTATCTTCGTCAATCGTATTGATGTTGTCGTTTTGAAACCATACGCATACGCCATACATCAGTAATTCTCTTGTATATTTTATGCTGTCTAAGGTATTTCTCGCAAACCTGGTAATTTCTTTCGTTACGATCATATCAATCTTCCCAGTTTTGGCATCTGCCATCATGCGTTGAAATTCGTCCCTTTTCTCAGTTCGTATTCCCGATATTCCGTTGTCAATGTACGCACCAACAAATACCCAGTTTTTATTTTGAGCAATGAAGTTTCTGTAATATTCATCCTGGTGATGTATAGAAACTTGTTGGTCTTCTGATTCTGTACTTACTCTTGCATAAAAAGCCACTTTTAATTTCAAATCGAAAATACTGCAAGTCTTCAGTATTTCTCTAGTGCGATAAACGTTCATGCCCCGTTCTCCCTTCTGTTTGGAAGAGCAGAGATAAGATTATTATACCTTCAATCTCATCTCCGCTCAATAGTTTTGAATTAATTTTCAGACAGAATCTCAATATCAATTTTTTCTTTCATTTCTTTGCTGATTAGTCCCTGAAGGTATATGTGTTCGTTCAATGCCAGTAATAACGCTTTGTTCATGCCCAAACTCCTTTCTTTGCTGAAAAGGTCTAAAATCCTTTTAAAATACTATAGGTATATATTTTACGTAAGCTTACTCAAAATGGATTCTAGCGTTTTTTAGTCAAACAATTACTTTGTTTTACAACAAATCAAATATATCCATCTGTCCTTTGATTTCATCTCCCTTTTCATCTGTGAAAAATTTGCAAGCAATGTAGTTTGGTTTCCAATCCACATCTCCATTGTAGTTCAAGCACCTCGGATGTTTTCCAGACCGGTACCTCAAACATTCCTCACATCGGTGATACGGATTTGTTCCGCCGGAATCTTTGTACATTGCGCTTATCTTAATCATATGGATCACCCTCTTCAAACAAACTGTACTTTCTTAAAATTTCCACTTCGTGTTCGCACAACTTTATCTGGCATTCATTGTACAAATGCCGTGCAAGAGTACCGATAGTCGGTTTTCCTTCATTTGCCTGATGCACATATTTGTTACTCTTTTCCACTACGTTCATCAGCTGATCCGGTTCAAAGTCGTACGCTCTATGCAGTGCCAAAAGCAATGTTACGCTGTTCTCAACATTCGCCCAGTCCTGTCCGTCCGTAAACCCTTGTTCGAAACCGGCGCTGTAGCTTTTCTCTCTTTCTTCTTCCCGTGCGTTTTCTACAACTTTGTTCAAAACGCTTACGCTTCTACTGATCCCGTCTTCCTTGCCTTTCTGGTACGCTTTTTCAATCTCTTCATTTCTGGCTGCCAGAACTTTTTCTCTGGACTCGTCAAACATCCGCTGCATTCTTTCAATCTTTGCAGCTGAATAAGGCATAGTTACCGGTTTCCCTATGAATTTTCTTTTCAGTGCTGCGCTGTTCATTTTTCGCCTCCCATAATGCCTGCTATCATTTGCTGTTTCATTGTTTCCGCTATATGTTCCCGGACGGATTCTTCTGGAAATGGGATCTCAAGTGACCGCTCCAGAATCCGGTTGGTGATACGCTCATCATAATTTAGTCGAGAAATACAGTAATTGCTTGTGAAAATCGTGATTTTTCGGCTTGTATAACGTCCGTCGATAATTTCATAGTATTTTTCATTTACCCAGTCCTTTTCGGTTTCTGTGCCGAAATCATCAATGATTAGAATATCTGCTCTGGCAAGTTCATCAATCAACTGTTCTTCTGTTTTATCCGGACTGTATCTTTTTCCCCATGTGGACTTGATTTCGTCAAGGATTTTCATAGACGTTGAAAACTTTACCTGTTTCTGATGTTTTTCAATCAGTTCATTTGCCAGGCTGCATACCATTCGGGTTTTTCCAGAGCCTTTCGCGCTAGAGTAAAAATACAGTCCGATTCCCTGTTTCTGCATGTCATTGATATTTTCTACCCAGTATCGAACAGCTTTTGCAGCTTGCTTTATTGTTTCCCGGCTCTCCGGCAGCTGGTATACTGCCGACCGGAAGTTATTAAACATTGCGTCCTTGTAGATATCTGGAATCTCTGCAAATTTAAGTTGATTTCTATGAATCGTTTTTTTACGGATACCGCAGGAACACTCCTGGCAATACGGAACTCCATATTGATCACGGCTCCAGACCCATCCGGAATCATCACATAAACGGCAATGTGTCTGAGTCTCCGTCATCACTGAGCGTTCCGAACGGGATAAGTGGCTCGACTTTTCTTTGAGTTTTTGCACCAGATCCATGTTTCCTGTCCCCATTGTAGTTACCCTCCAAAACCTTTAAGAAACTATTCGGTTTTACAAACCAGTCAAAAGTAATCATCCATCCATTTTTGTTTTCGCCTCTCAGGAAATCGCTGTGGCGAATGTTGTCCATAGCCTTTAAGAGATCATCCATGCCATACTCTCTTATTCGGCCTTTAAGTAACTGGCATCTCTTTGATGCTGGTTTGATATCCCTGATAGGAGCAATGCCAACATCCTGTAATTTATTCCATTCCTCAATAACACGTCGGACATCTGTCTGACGAATAGTATCTTTAGATACTATTAAATTATTATCTTTTTCTTTATCTAATTCTTCTTTCTTATTCTTTATCTTATTCTGTTGCGTGACGTCACGTGAACTGTCACGTGACATATCTTGTTCAATTGCAAGTTTCTGCCGTTCTCTCTGTTTCTGTTTCCTAATTCTATTCTGTTCTCTGATCTTGTCCATGCCTTCGATATTCTGATGTTCTTCCCATCCTGGAATTGCAAGCATATTTCCATCTCTGGTAATCATTCCAAAATTTTCCAAAGCAGTCAATGCAAGTTGTATTACACTTTCATCAAAGCCAAGTTCATCTGCCAGCAGCTTTTCATTATACGGAATGTTTTCTGTCAGAAAGATAAGTCCATTAGCATTGCATCTTCCGGCCATCGTCAGAAGCATAACCCAAATAAGAACTATGTTGTTTCCTTCTGGAAGCTTTCTGATATGACCGATTTTAACATTATTAAACATCTCTGTTTCAATTTTGATCCAGCTTACTTTAGCCATTTATATAATTTCCACCTCCATGTACCATCTTGTGACATCTTTCGCATAAGCAAATTCCGTTGTTTACATCATAAGCAATATTTTCATTATCATAGCAATCTCTGAATCTTATTTTATGGTGAACTATGTTTGAGTTTGGGCTTCCGCACATCTGGCAAATGTATTTATCGCGTTCCAAAACTCCTTTTCTCCATTTTTTATATTCTTTTGTGTGCCTTCCTTTTTCTTGTTCTCCATATCCTGTGGTCTCTTTAAACAGAGGTAATTCATATACACCATTTGCCGTTTTTTTTTAAATACCCATTTTCGATTAACTCAGATACATCTTTTTCATTTATACTTATAATTTGAAAAATTCGCTTCCAGCGTCTTAAGCGGCCATTATTGTCAGATCGCATACACAGTTGAAAGTAGATTGCTTGCGAGTTAGCTGACATATTTAAAAAGTTATCACTGTCAACAATTTTCATTGTGAACATTCTTTTATTTGCCAATTCTAAAATTCCTTTCTCCAATTCCTGGTTTTTCAAAAGTGTTTATTTTAAGTGAATTACTCATGACCAAAGCCGCGAGAATGTGCGAATCCTATTTTTCAACTTCAATTCCATTGATTTTCAGTTCTCCATTTACCGGAAGTACAAGAGATGGAACGCCGTTTATTTCTTTCAGTTCAATCAGAGCAATTTTATCTGGCTGGATGCAGATTGTTGCATCTGGTGTTACAATTTTTGCAGTTTTTGAATTATGAATATTGTCAAGAGCAACAGGCTCATTGCTGAAATACATTTCCCAGTTTTCTTTGAAATCCGACAATTTCTCGTCTGGAACTCCGCAATATCCAAAAATCTGTTCCATTTCATCACATGACACAGTTACCATCTCCGGGATGTCTTTCTTCTGTTCTCTTACTTCCTGCAAAGATTCAACCAGACTTTCCGCGAAATTGAATGTTGTATTTCTTTCGAAATTGTCCATGATAAAATCTGAAAAGACATTGATCTCGTTGCCGGGTATACGGGGAATTGGTGTGCCAAGAACGTTTTCAATGAAGTCGGGATGAATATTCTTTATGTTTTTGTTGAAATACAAGGTTCCATGAATATCAGTGCTTCTGTCATTGAATACAGGAAATAAGAATCCTGTTTCTGGTCTTGAGACTACCCAATCACGAATTCTGTCTTTGATGTTATTTTCAGCCGCATCATAGCTAAGCCCAGCCTTTGAAAGATTTACTGGACAAATGCTGCACAGAATGTGTTCATAAATTTCTTCTGATGCATCGTGCATTTCGGTTCCATCAGAAGCTTTTCCCGGAACGTCATACACTGCATGAATGAGAACTATGTAGTAATTTTCGTGATAATCGTAATTTTCAATCACTTTGTCGTAGAACTCGTCCAAAAGCTCATCATTTTTAAGCCTGCTTGCTCTGATCCGCATAAGAAATTCCTGCGTTCCACCCTCTTTTTCCTGTGATAATGGAAAATCAAGGTTCATAAGGTTTTTTCCAAGTCTGCCAGACATAGTTTTCTTGAAAATGTCAAAATACTTAAACATTTCTTCCTCTGGAAGAGACAGGAATGCTTCTTTAATTTTGGTTTTCTTGTTCTTTTCTGCGTCCACATAACAACCACAAATGCGTGTGATTGTGCAATTGGCTGGAGTAAACTGTTTCTTAATTTCTGCGATTTCTTTCTTATTCATTCTTTTTCCATCCTTTCCGTTTCTCTTGCTTGTTTCTTCTCAATCCACTTATTAATTTTATCTTCGGAAATCATATACATTTGCTTTAGCATTTCGATGCAGATCAGCACATCTGCAACTTCTTCCAAGTGGTCGTGATCTTTCTCAGAAAGTTCGCCGTTTCTTCGAATCATCTTGCTGATCGCTTGTATCAGTTCCGCACATTCTTCCATGCAGACGATTGACTGAATTTCTGCTCCGTAATGGTCAACACTTCTGGCAATAACGCTTTCGTCAATGTTATATGTCATTTTCTTCGCTCCAATCCAGTTTCTGCCCACACCTAGTACAGTATTTATTAACAATATCTATGTTGTAATTACAATTTGGGCAGTTACCGTAAGCACCAACTTTTATTTTTTTGCCTACTCCGAAGTCAAAATATATTTCGCTCAAGTTGTTCACTTTCCTTGGAATCTGCTTCTTCAATGCCTTAACCGCACGTTCCAACGCTTTCTGATATTCTACAAGGTCAGACATATGCTGCCAGTCTTGTTTGATTAAGTCAATGCGTTTCTGCAAAATATTGATCGATTCTTCTGGTTTCATGTTAGTCCTCCGCTCCAAACATTTTATCCAAAATATGCTGACAACCTTTTACCGCCTTTTCGAGGTTTTCATAACATGGTCTCAGTGTGCATCTTTCCTTGTGCCCGTCACATTTAGTTCCGAATAGAATAACGTTTCTACATATACCGTCTTGACTAGCGCAACATTTATTCATTTTTTATCACCTCCAGTTTCTACAAATATTCTACTTCTGTCATGGTTTTATTATTTCCATGAAACTGCCGTTTCAGATTTTCTCGAACATATTTTTATTTATGCACGCTTGACACTTTCTACCTGCAACATTTTTCTGTCCGGACTTACATTCAATACAATTAGCCAACTCAAAATATTCTTTTTCCCATTTCAGAACATTATGGAAATCGAACGAACTATATCCTACGTGGTAATAATCCTCGCCAACTTTCTTGTATTTTAATTCAAAATATGGCTTGTCATCTACGATTCTAAAAATCTGTTCTAATTCCGTTACAATTTCCTTTTCGACTTTAACAGGAATACTTGCTTTTTCCATTTTATTCGCCATCCTTCTTCATCTCCTCCAACTTCTTCTCAGCTTCTTCACGCGTAAGGAAAATAGATTTTCCTATAGAATTCTTCATAATTGAAGTAAACTTAATTTCTTTTACATAATATTTCTTCTTTTCATACTCGCATTGAACATATTCTTCACATTTCCATTTTTGAGTAGCTTCACAATGTTCATAATCATAAATACAATCAAGAAATGATCCTACTACATACACATTAGTTCCTGTCGCAACTGGCAACCTCACGAACAAGCCCTGTTCTTCTAAATCTTCATAAGTAGCAAGCTTTTCAATTGCAGGATATAAATATTCTCCGCTTAATACTTTAACAAGAGGTATTTTATTCTCAGATTCAAATACTTTTATCCCTGAAATTCCATTCTTTTCATCATTTGGAACATATCTTTCTGTTAATCTCTCCATCTACTTCACCTCTTATCGCTTGCTTTTTATCGCTCGTTTTCATCGCTTGTTTCTGTAATTTCTCTCAAACAGGCATTCCAACCAATCTTGAAAAGTGGCTCGAAATCTCCAAGTTTCCGGTCTTTCTCGTTATCGAATTTCTTTGGCAGTGGTTTCAATGGACACCATTCAGGTCTTGATTTGCTTTCGCAATCATAATGTTCTTCTGTCATCAGAATTTCATTACAGCCTAAGCATTCAGCTAATTCACACAAACCCTCATATTCAAGTTCACTGCAGTATGAAATTCCGAACGGGCAATCATAGCAATTCTCTGGTGTATCTATCACTAACGCTGATTTACTCATATGTTTCACTTCCTCTCAGCATCAGGCTCAAAGTATTATACCCCGGACAAGTCCTGACTCCGTTTCTGGTATCTCTTAGCAGGACGCAGTACGGATATAATGCCATGACCTCATAGACGCGTTCTGTGGCATCTTCACCGCACTGGTCGATGTATTTGAAGCACTTTCCCGGTCTAAGAAAATATCTTGCACATACATATGCTTTTGTTCCGAATATTGAACTTGCACTGCTCATTTGTGTTCCTCCATTCCTAAGTCAAATAATGTGATCTGTGATCTAAATTCTTCTAACCGTTTGTGAGCGTCATTGTAATAATCTTCATTAATTTCATACCCGATATATTCAAGCCCACATTCTTCATAGGCAATCAATGAACTTGCGCTCCCTACATGGGTATCAAGAATCTTCATTCCTTTCTGCAGATATTTCTGACATATCCAACGATATAAATTTACAGGTTTTTGAGTTGGGTGGATTCGCTTTTCGTTCAGTTTTTTGTTGCCCTGCTGTATTGTTCCTTCAATTATTGATTTTCCTTGAAACATTCCTCTCCACATATAGCGAAAAATGTCAACCCTTCTTGTAAGACTACAATAAGCGACTTCTGCGTCTGATTGATCTGAACCATCATTGCATTTATCCCAGATTATCAGGCCACCTGCCATTGGGTAATCAAAGTAATTACATCCCCAGATAATCTGATTCTTTGATACCCTGAATAGTTGTTTAAAATACTCTCGATCTGGCGGTTTATTATCCCAACCATAATTCTTATAGCCACCATCAGGAACATAAATGGAACTTCCATTTTTCTGCTTTACATATTTACTACGATTCTTACCGCCGTGTTCTTTGATTCCGTATGGTGGGTCTACAACTGCCACATCGAAGTAATTATCTGGAAAGTCCAGGAGAAAATTCATGCAGTCACCGCAAATAAATTCTCTTTGCATTATTGCTCCTCCTGTAATAATTCTGGGTTTTCAACTACTTCCATTTCAAGTCTTGTGACATATTCTTTCGTGAGCGGCATTGAATAGCAAAACGGTTCTGTTCTACTAAGTTCATCTGTATAAATAACTTCATAATGCCATCCGATGACTTCGTCTGTCACTGTTTCTGCTTCGAGATCAGTTACTCCAAACTCCCCGAATGTTGCTCTTACAAGCTCAACTGGATTCCCATGGCACATCAGGATATCATTCTCCCATATCTTATTTCCGTTCTTGCCGCAAAGTCCTGTGAACTGGCAGAGGGTTTCGGGGTCAACTTCTGTGCATCTCCATGTATTGTGTTTATCTTCAAAAAAAATAAAATGCTCTTCTTTTCCCAATAAATCATGTTTTTTTGCATAACATCCCTCGACCCATTTGCCATTATCAATCCGCTTTGCCTTGAAAAGAATTTCTCTCATTCAACTCCACCGCCTTCCACGATCTCAATTGCTCTGTTCAGTCCAGCATTGTATCCTTGATGTACATCAGATAAGATACATTCGGATTCGATGAATTTATCTCTTTTCAATTCGCCAATAACCTTATCCACATCAAATGCCGTTGGCTGTTCATCAACAGCTTCATATATAATTTCTGGACTAAATGTTTCTCTCCCTGTATTTAAAGAGCTATTAATTGCTTCTTTCAGTTTATCTGCATCAATCAGTCTGCTCATTCAATCACAACCCTCTTTCTCATCAAAAACCAAGTTAACTCTGAACACATCCGTCCCTATTGCCGAAAGACGGCTTATTTTTAAGTCATAAAACGGTTTCAGCAGCTTCGAATCGGCATTGAATGTATCGTAATCTTCCCAGCTTCTACTCGGATAGCACATCTGGACTTTCTTGCCGTTCTCAATATCTGCACCAATTGCCTCTAATAATTCAATTAATTTCATTTATTCTCTCCTTTTAATCACTCGCCATGAAATTGCCAAGACACAACACGCATGCTATAATATTGAGCACCAGAATATCCCAGTTCTGATTTATTGTATCCGCAGGAATACACACAGCGTTCGCAACGCCTAAAGCTAATGAAAAATATTTATTCATCCTCCCAAAATTCGCTAAACGGACATTCTGGACACCTACAAACCAGTTCTCCGTCTTCGTCCATGTAGTAGTCATCTCCATACCCGCCACATTCATAGCAGTAGTCAGGATCGTAATTAGGATTTTCAGTCATTTTTCATCCTCCCACACTCCCAACAACCTCATCCTCTCATACAGTACAGCGACGGTCTTGCGTCTGTATCCGTAGAAGTCCTTCGGGTTCATTGGAATGTATTTTTCTTTGCTGATTTTCCTGTAACTTTTCCGGTGTAGGATATTCTCGATAACCATATCCGCTATCACCGTGTTTTTCGGACAAGCTGACAAGGCAGCACCGGAAAGCAGGTATCCGTACTCTACCGGGAAGTCTTTCAGCATCGTATTCAGTTTTTCAATGTCCTCTGCTGGAATACCGTAGTCTTTCAGCTTTTTATTCCTTGTCAGCATACCGTTCTCCTTTCTAATCGTCTGGGTGGTGCTTATCGTACATGATCGCTGCACATGCAAGACCAACCACTCCGACTATGATTCCAAGGGCGAATCCTAATAAGAATGTAATCATGTTTCTTCCTCCTTAACATAATCTTCGCAATCTTCTGCATATTCGTAGCTATCCATCATATCACACCGGTTATCGCAACCGCCTTGCTTTTCACAGCAGATGCAGCACTGTGTTTCACCGTCCGGACACTCTAATTTGCAATATCCCATATTTAGCCCTCCTTATATGGTTCTGGAAGTGGCTTCCAGGCGATAACTTTGTACATTTTCGTTCCACCGTGCCCGTCTGAATATTTGTCCCATTCAAGGTATCCGTATTTCTTTTCATTCCAGTATCCGGCATCACCAAATTTTAAATAGTTTGCAATTCCAAAAAGTGTTTCGGGTGCTCCATAGACTTTTTCAAGAGTTACAAGACACTCTTTTTCATCTTCAGGCAATCCCTTACTGACTGGAATCCAACCATTTTCTTTCTCATCCTGCTCCAGATCAGCCAGAAGCTGCTCAATCATATCTTGAATAACTTTGACATACACCCCAGCGTATTTGTAGCAGTCCGAATATTTATCCGCGTACTGCTTTAATCTTTCTTTGATATGTATCATATTATTCCATCCTTTCTCAATGCCCGCTTCTTACCATGCAAAACAACAGTTCTGTCATGGATCTTTTTCTTGAACCATTGTGTCCACACTTCAAAATAACTGATAATCTCCATTTCTCCACATCTTCACCTAGTGGTGTTGGGCTTTCAAATTCTTCTGCAACATCTCTCTGATACGGAACTGCAACCATTACTCCCATGTTACCTATTTCCGCGTAACATTCCGGAAAATTCTCACGTATATGTTGGGCAAATTTTCCATTTTTTAAATCAGGTAAAATTTCTTTGTAGCACTCCATTGTTGTTACAAGGTAATTTTTTTCTCCAATAAAATTTAATCCATTTCCGCTGTAAATATCCTCTTTGCAACTTTTGATTTCATAGCATGCAAATATTCCTTTTTCGATTGCTGAGATAGAGCACTGATTTTCCGGAATAAATTGCATGTAATCTACTCTTCTTGCCTTTCCTGCTGCGTAGCCATAATCAAGGCTTACTTCTCTAGCCCAGTATTTACCTGGATCAGAAAAACGGCTTTTTTCCAACAATCTGCTAAGAAATTTTGTTGTTTCAGATCTTTTCATATTTCCACCTCACTATCCTCTGGCATATAAAACACGGATTCTTTCCCACTCCAAGCATCATCGTTTTTTACCGACATAAATTTACAATATGCTTCCTGAATCATATCCAGTACTTTCATGGCTTTTGCTTTGGCGGAATATTCCCCGAGTAAGCAACGCCATCCCATATCTCTTCTTGTACTTATTACTCCACCTGAAGCTTCGACATCGAGTAAAGATTCAAATACAATTAAAACTTCCTTGTTCTGGCTTCTGATCAACATTTTGTGTCCTCCTTATCGTTCACTCTTCGATTCCACTGTTCCCTTACAGCTATCAAATTTCTTCCAGAAGGATAACCTTCCGCTGGTACAGCACAATCTGGATTACCGCACTTAACCATGTACATAATGCCGCCGCTAGCCCAGCATTCGGTTATTGCTTTTCCTCCGCAAAACGGACACGGTTTTAATGGTTTTATTTTATCCATTTTCCCATCCTTACTTTCTCATATAATTCAAAATATTCTTCCCATGTTTCTGGCAGTTTGACGCAATCTGGCTCATAAGGTTGTGGATATACAGTATATCCGCACTTCGTACATTTGATTTGTGGCGAAAAATCTCTGCTCCATTCCATATTTCCACCACATTTTCTACAACGAATGTATCTCTCTACTTTCTTTGGTTTCGTTTTGAAAAATGAAGTGTAATTAT
>ERZ773145.1547-NODE-1547-length-18414-cov-3.854894_pt1 | contig 18414 bp, 14 predicted proteins | sample MGYA00580848_ERZ773145 | MGnify/ENA primary metagenome ERZ773145 (study PRJEB29015, sample SAMEA2737858) | human gut metagenome | biome: human gut; feature: human-associated habitat; material: faeces | place: China | collected 2012 ... | reverse complement strand
GACATCGTGCATGCCACGGCGGCGAGCGCCGCGAGCGCGCGGCGGGCGATGCGCCTGATGCGAGTGTTGAATACCGTCATATGCGTCACGACCAATCAGTGCGTGAGGATCTTCGACAGGAAGTCCTTGGCGCGTTCGGTCTTCGGATGGCCGAAGAACTCGTCGGGCGTGTTCTCCTCAAGGATCTGCCCGTCGGCCATGAACACGATGCGGTCGGCCGCCTTGCGCGCGAAGCCCATCTCGTGGGTGACGCAGATCATCGTCATGCCTTCTCGCGCGAGCTCGACCATCACGTCCAGCACCTCGTTGACCATTTCGGGGTCGAGCGCGGAGGTCGGCTCGTCGAACAGCATGACCTTCGGGCGCATGGCGAGCGCGCGGGCGATGGCCACGCGCTGCTGCTGGCCGCCGGACAGCTGGGAGGGCATCTTGGACGCCTGCGAGTCGACGCCGACACGGGTCAGCAGATCCATGGCGAGACGCTCGGCTTCCTTCTTGTCCATGTGGCGCACCTTGATGGGCGCGAGGGTAACGTTTTCAAGGATCGTCTTGTTGGCGAACAGGTTGAACGACTGGAACACCATGCCGACTTCGGCGCGCAGCTGCGCGAGCTGTCTGCCCTCCTGGGGCAGCGCCTTGCCGTCGATGCGGATGTCGCCCGACTCGATGGTCTCCAGGCGGTTGATGGTGCGGCACATCGTCGACTTGCCGGAGCCGGACGGCCCCACGACGACGAGCACTTCGCCTTTGTTGACGGTCAGGTTGATGTCTTTCAATACGTGGAGATCGCCGAAGTACTTTTCCACGTGAGTCAGTTCGACGAGAGGTCGTTCTGTGGGTTCATTGCCCGGTACCAGCGGCACCACGGGGAGTATTGCTTCTTGTTTTTCTGACATATTGAGCAGTATAAACTATTGAAGGCACAAGAAGTTCACATTCTCGTCCAATATGCGACTCGCCTGTGCGACTCGCCCGCGGCCGCACGGCGTCTTACTGCCGGGGCTTGCCCAGACCGGGGACGAATCGGACGCCGGGAATATCGGCGAAGATCGAGCCGTCGACCACCAGTTTGGACGGGCGGATGCCGGAGCCGAGATACAGCTTGGGAATCGACAGCACATGCTGGTCGACGAGCAGCGACCAGTCATCGGGCAGTCCGATCGGCGACATGCCGCCCGACTCCATGCCGGTCGCCTCGACGGCCGCGTCAATCGGCACGAAACTGACCTTGGACACCTCCAGCGTGTGCTTGACCACGCAGTTGAGGTCGGCGTGCGTGTCCGCGGTGACGAAAGCCGCGGCGAATTCGGGCGGCGCCTTGCGGATCTTGTGCGTGTGCACGACCGAATCTCCAACGATCTCGCCTACGCGGTCATGCGTATCGATCATGACCTCGACGCAGGGCTGCTGGAGGAAGCGGAAGCACAATCGTTGCGCTCCATCGTCATGCGGGCGCTGCATGACACGCATGACGTCATCAACATGCCGGATCGACATGGCAGCGGCTTCGATCGGTACCGGCGGCTGGGGGTGGTCACCGTAAACAGACGCACGATGTTCAAGCCGTATTCGACTCAGTACAATGCACGAAACACGCGCACGGCCTTCGACCGAGTGGCGACGTCGAGCTTGACCTTCGCGTGCCGCACCACCACGGACACCGTCGAATCCGCTATTCCCAGGCGCTCCGCAATCTCCGCCGTCGAATAGTTGTCGGCATACAGACCCAACACCTCACGCTCCCGCTTAGACAGTGTCCGGGACCGTCGCGCCGATGCCGATACTATCGACCCATGTGCCTGTTCCGTGGTCGGGAAACCCGGGAACGGCAGTACCAGGACATTCCGCATGGCTTCGGCGAGTTCCTTCGGCGTCACGCTTTTGGCAATCAACCCCTGGGAGCCCGCATCGATCGCCAGCTGACGGTAATGATCCAACGAATACGATGTGATGCCAAGTACCACGATGTCGGCTGATGCAGCACGAACACGCCGGCAGATCTCGGGACCGGGAATGTCGGTCAGCGGCATATCCAGCATGGGCAATGCGAACCGGTCGTTATCCACGATTCTAATGGTGATCACGATCCCATTGGGCCCTGCCCGACCTCATCGCCCATCATCAAATGGTCGATATGGCATGCATCTGATGTGCTTTGGCCGTCATTGCGTTCCTAAGTGCGCGCCGAAACGACGACCGCGCGCACTTAAGAACGCAAACCGGGCCATTTGCGTCGCTATGTGCGCGCACTTGTCGTTTCGGCGCGCACATAGGAACGCAAAACAGCAGTTCGGCAATCCTCACGGGTAGCAGGGTGCGGACAACTGCGAAAAAAAAAACGGCCTGTGCACTGCGCAGACGGATATGCAAAGAGGGCCCCGACCTGCATGGTCTGGGCCCTCCCGTCAAAGAAGACAGCGAGATGTTACTCAGTCTTCGGCATCCGGGTCGTAGTCGACGCCGGTCTCGGCACGCTGCTCGTCACTGATCGGAGCCGGGGCGCCGGTCAGCGGGTCACGACCGCCACCGGCCTTCGGGAAGGCGATGACGTCGCGAATGGTGTCGGCACCGGCGAGGATGGACACGGTGCGGTCCCAGCCCAGAGCGATGCCCGCGTGAGGCGGGGCGCCGAACTTGAAGGCGTCGAGGAGGAAGCCGAACTTCTCCTTGGCCTCTTCGGGAGCGATGCCGAGGACGTTGAGGACGCGGTCCTGAATGTCGTCGCGGTGGATACGCACGGAACCGCCGCCCATCTCCTCGCCGTTGCAGACGATGTCGTAGGAGTCAGACATGGCGTGCTCGGGATCCTGATCGAACTTGTCGATCCAGTCCTTGCTCGGCATGGTGAACGGGTGGTGCATGGAGGTCCACTTGGAGTGGCCGACGGCCACATCATCGTCATCCGGGTCGTCGGTGGGCTTGAACAGCGGGAAGTCCACGACCCAGGTGAAGGCGAACTTCTTCGGATCGAGCAGACCCGCGCGACGGGCGAGCTCCACGCGCACGGCACCCAGCAGCAGCTGGGAGGATTCGCGGGAGCCGGCGGCGAAGAACACGGCGTCGCCGGACTCGGCACCGACGGCGGCCATCAGGCCCTCGCGCTCGGAGTCGGACAGGTTCTTGGCGACAGGTCCCTTGAGCTCGCCGTCCTCGGTGAAGGACACGTAGGCGAGGCCCTTGGCGCCGCGCTGCTTGGCCCAATCCTGCCAAGCGTCGAACTGGCGACGAGGCGTGGCCGCGCCACCCTTGAAGAGCACCGCGCCGACGTATGGGGCCTGGAACACGCGGAACGGCGTGTTCTTGAAGTAATCGGTCAGTTCGATCAGCGGATTGCCGAAACGCAGATCCGGCTTGTCGGAACCGTACTTGTCCATGGCGTCCTGCCAGGTGATGCGCTGGATCGGCAGCTTGATGTCGTAGCCGGCGGACTTCCAGATGGCGGCGATGACCTTTTCGGCCATGGCCATCACGTCCTCCTGGTCCACGAAGGCCATCTCCATGTCGAGCTGGGTGAATTCCGGCTGGCGGTCGGCGCGGAAGTCCTCGTCACGATAGCAGCGGGCCAGCTGGTAGTAACGCTCGACGCCGGAGACCATGAGCAGCTGCTTGAGCAGCTGCGGGGACTGCGGCAGAGCGTACCAGGAACCCGGCACCAGACGGGCCGGCACGACGAAGTCACGGGCGCCTTCCGGCGTGGACTTGATCATGGTCGGGGTTTCGATCTCCTCGAAGCCCATTTCCTCCAGCGCATGGCGGGCGGCCTTCGACATCTGGGCGCGCAGCTTCAGATTGCGCTGCATGGACGGACGACGCAGGTCGAGGTAACGGTACTTCAAACGCACGTCCTCGCCCGGCAGCTTGTTCTCGGACTCGTTCTCAAGAGCGGTGGAGACCTGGAACGGCAGAGCATCGGACTTGGCCAGCACTTCGATGCTTTCGGCCACGACTTCGATCTTGCCGGTGGCCAGATGCTCGTTCTCGTTGCCGTCCGGACGCAGACGAACCTCGCCGACGACCTGGATCACGAATTCGGAGCGCAGCGGACGGGCCATCTCCTCGTCATAGATGACGACCTGCACCAGACCGGTGTTGTCGCGAAGATCGATGAAGGCCACGCCACCGTGGTCGCGGCGACGATCGACCCAACCGGCGAGCGTCACCTTCTGACCGACGAGCTGTTCGGTCACTTCGGTTGCATGATGTGTTCTGTAAGCCGTCTGGCTCATGCTTCCCCTATTCCTTATCCTCTTGTATGTTGCGAAGTCTTGCGATTTCAGGCTTCAACGGTAACGGTTTGCTGGGCATACACAGTATCCGGCTCCCACGACTGTGCGTCAGCCGGCCGCTGGTCTCCTGTGATGATGTTCTTGACTTCGTCCTGGGCGCCCTCTTCGGAAGCGTCGGCCGGGAACCAGACGTACGGGATGCCGAGCTTGTCTGCATATTTGATCTGCTTGCCGAGCTTGGCCGCGGTCGGCGCCACGTCCGCCGCGATGCCACGGGAGCGCAGCTGGTTGGCGATCAGGTTGGACGCGGAGCGGTCGGCTTCATTCCATACCGCCACGAGCACGGATGCCGGAGACACACGGTTGGCGTGCGCGCCCGCGGTGTGCAGCATGTAGGAGACCAGGCGGGACAGGCCGATGGACAGGCCCACGCCCGGGTACTTCTTGTTGCCCTGCGATGCGAGGTTGTCGTAACGGCCGCCGGAGCAGATGGAGCCCAAAGCGGCGGCGCCGTCGAGGAACGTCTCATACACGGAACCGGTGTAGTAATCAAGACCACGGGCGATTTTCAGATCGGCGATCACGGAGCCCGGACGGATGCGCGCGGCCTCGTCGACGATCATCGCCAGCGTGTCGAGTCCCTGGCGTGCCAACACGTAGGCGTCGGAATCAGACGCGATGTCATGCTTGGCGCACAATGCGTCGAACTTGTCGGACAGTTCCTTGCCGTCGGCGGCGGTCAGCTCGGCCAGTTCGAGGCAGGCACGGGCCTGGGCTTCGTCGGCGCCGCAGCCTTCGACGAGCAGCTTGGCCACCTCATCGGCGCCGATCTTGTCGAGCTTGTCGATCTCACGCAGCACGCCTTCGATATCCGTAAGTCCCAAACCACGGTAGAAGCCCTCGGAGAGTTTGCGGTTGTTCGCATGCACGGTGGCCTTCGGCAGACCGAACTCGCGCAGACGTTCCAATGCGGACACCATGACCAACGGCAATTCGACCTCGTAATGGTCGGGCAGATCGCCATTGCCGATCACGTCGATGTCGGCCTGCACGAACTCGCGGAAACGTCCTTCCTGCGGGCGTTCGCCACGCCAGACCTTCTGAATCTGCCAACGTTTGAACGGGAACGCCAGATCGCCGGAATGTTCGACGACATAACGGCTCAGCGGAACGGTCAGATCGAAGTGCAGACCAAGACGATCCTCAATCGGAGTGTCGGACTCGTGTCCGACTTCCTGAAGACGGCTCAGCAGGTAAATCTCCTTGCTGGTCTCGCCTTTCTTGAGCAGGCTGGAACCCTGCTCAACAGCACGGGTTTCAATGCCTATGAAGCCATTGAGCTCGAATACATTACGGAGCGTGTCGATGACACGCTGCTCCACAACACGTTCAGAGGGGAGCCACTCTGGAAATCCTGAAATAGATGCACCTTTAGCCACGGTTCTCTATAATAAATGAGGTTACGGAAAATGCCGCGCGTTTTTCAAGGTGTGGAAGCGCACGTCACGGACCGTCACCTCTGCACTACATGAAGCTTACGTAAGGAGCTGGCCATGGCCGACGAGAATGTCACCGCGTCCGAGAACACCACTGAAACCAACGAGCAGGCAGCGACGCCCGCAACCCAGGCCAGCAAACCGGCCGTCCCGAGCCCAGCGGCCATGAAGCCGCATGCGCCGAGCCCCGCGGCCTTCGCCAAGAAGGCTCCGCAGCGTCCTGCAACCTCCACCGGATTCTCCGAAGCCGATATCAAGGCCACCGAAGCGTTCGGCCGTGTCGCCGATGACGGCACCGTGTTCGTGAAGAGGGAGAACGCGAGGTCGGACAGTTTCCGGACGCTTCCAAGGAAGAGGCCCTGGCACTGTATGCCCGTCGCTATCTCGATCTGAAGGCAAAGCTCGACCTGTTCGCCAACAGGCTCAAGTCCAGCAATGTGAAGAACCGTGAGATCGACGAGTCCATCAAGACGCTTTCCGCCGAAATCGAGCAGCCGGCCGTCGTCGGAGATATTGAGGCGCTCAAGTCCCAGTTCGAAGCACTGAAGGAGGCCGGAGCGGCCAAGAAGGCCGAGCTGAGCGAGGCCCACAAGGCCGCCGTCGCCAAGGCGCTGGCCGAACGTACCGCGATTGTGGAGAAGGCCGAGGCTCTGGCCAATTCCCTGGGCGACAACACCAACTGGCGTTCCACCGCGGACAAGTTCCGTTCGCTGTTCCAGCAGTGGCAGGATCACCAGCACAATAGCGTCCGTCTCGACAAGGCCGACGCCGACGCCCTGTGGTCCCGTTTCTCCTCCGCCCGCACTACGTTCAACAGCGCCCGCCGCAAGTGGGCCCAGGGCCGCGATGAGGAGCGCAGCAACGCCAAGGCCGCGAAGGAGGCCATCATCGCCGAAGCCGAGGAGATCAAGGATTCCACCGCTTGGGTGGAAACCTCCCGCAAGTTCAACGAGCTGATGGATCGTTGGAAGAAGGCCGGTCGTGCGGGCCGTCGTGATGATGACGCGCTGTGGGCACGTTTCCGTGCTGCGGCGGACACGTTCTTCAACGCCCGTCAGGCCGATCGCGAGCAGATTAGCTCGTCCGAAAAGGAAAATCTCGCCAAGAAGGAAGAACTGCTGACCAAGGCTGAGGCTTTGGTGCCGGTCAAGGATGAGAAGGCCGCCAAGCAGGCTCGCCAGGCATTGGCCGCCATTCAGGAGGAATGGGACCAGATCGGCTACGTTCCGCGCGATGACATGCACCGCATCGAAAGCCGTCTTGATGCTGTCGACAAGCAGATCAAGGCTGTTGAGGATGCCGCCTGGAAGCAGTCTGATCCGGAAGCCGACGCCCGTAAGTCCTCCTTCGAGGAGCAGCTCAACGCACAGCTCGCCGAACTTAACGCCCAGATCGCCGCTGAGTCCGATCCGAAGAAGAAGGCCAAGCTTGAGGCGGAGAAGGCCACCAAGGAACAGTGGCTGAACGCCATCAAGTAATGACGCTCCCATAGAGCGATACGGTTGTGGTTCCGCTTGGAAGCGGGCGGAACCACAACCGTCCAGCTGAACGAATAGCTGGACGAATAGGCATATGTAAAAAAGACCGGTGGGTTTCATGACATTCCATCATGAAACCCACCGGTCTTTTTGCATACGCGTTGCCGGGGTTCTTACCCCGGCAACGTTGGAAATCAGTTCTGCGACTGCGCGGAATCAGCCGGTTCCGTCGATGCCGTCGGTTCAGTGGCGGCATCGGTTTCAGCGGCCGTTTCGGTCGCCTCCGCCGGATTATCCTTCTGGTTCGGCTCTTCGAAGGCCTCGCCGGTGAACGTGAACTCACCCAGAATGCCTTCGCCTTCGGCGTCCACCTTCACGCGCTGGCCATCTTCGAGGTCGCCCATCAGGATCTTCTCCGAAATGGCGTCCTCGATGTCGCGCTGGATCACGCGACGCAGCGGACGGGCGCCCAGCAGCGGGTCGAAGCCCTTCTGTGCGAGCAGATCCTTGGCCGCGTCGGTCAGTTCGAGCGACATGTGACGGTCGAACAGACGGTCGTTGAGCTGCTTGACATCCAAGTCGACGATCTGACGCACCTGCGGTTCGGTGAGCTGCTTGAACACGATGATGTCATCCAGACGGTTCAGGAACTCCGGACGGAACTGCTGCTTGAGTTCGGCGGAGACCTGTTCCTTCATGCGCTGGTAGCTCGATTCGGTGTTCGTGCCCAGGTTGAAACCGGTGTTGGCGGCCTTGGCGATGTCACGAGTGCCGAGGTTGGTGGTCAGGATGATGATGGTGTTCTTGAAGTCCACCTTGCGTCCCTGGCCATCGGTCAGATGGCCATCGTCCAGCACCTGCAACAGCGTGTTGAAAATGTCCGGATGGGCTTTTTCGATTTCGTCGAACAACACCACGGAGAACGGCTTGCGACGCACCTTTTCGGTAAGTTCGCCGCCTTCTTCGTAGCCGACGTATCCCGGAGGCGCACCGAACAGGCGCGACGCGGCGTACTTTTCGGAGAATTCCGACATGTCCACGCGGATCAGCGCATCCTCATCGTCGAACAGGAATTCGGCGAGGGCCTTGGCCAGCTCGGTCTTACCAACGCCGGTCGGGCCAGCGAAGATGAACGAGCCAGCCGGACGCTTCGGATCCTTCAATCCGACGCGTGCGCGACGGATGGAACGGCTCAATGCGGACACAGCCTCATCCTGACCGATGATGCGCTTGTGCAGTTCGCTCTCCATGCCCATGAGCTTCTTGGACTCGGCCTGGGTGAGCTTGAACACCGGAATGCCGGTGGTCTGGGAAATCACCTCAGCGATGACGTCCTCATCCACCACCATCTTCACATCGGACTCGCCCTCACGCCAAGCGGATTCCTTCTCCTTGCGCTCGGACTCGATCTTCTCCTGCTTGTCACGCAGCTCGGCGGCCTTCTCAAAGTCCTGGTCCTTGATGGCCTGGTCCTTCTCCTCGGCCAGCTTGGCAGCCTTGGCGTCCAATTCCTTGAGCTCCGGCGGAGCGGTGAGCCTGCGGATACGCAGTCGGGCGCCGGCCTCATCGATCAGATCGATGGCCTTGTCGGGCAGGTGGCGGTCCTGAATGTAGCGGCTGGAAAGTTCCGCCGCGGCCTGCAGCGCGCCATCGGTGATCGTCACATGATGGTGGTTCTCGTAACGCTCACGCAAGCCCTTCAGAATCTCAATGGTCTCGGCGATGGTCGGCTCGTGCACCTGGATCGGCTGGAAACGACGTTCCAGCGCGGCATCCTTCTCGATGTACTTGCGGTACTCGTCGGTGGTGGTCGCGCCGATGGTCTGCAGTTCGCCACGGGCCAGCATCGGCTTCAACATATCGGAAGCGCCCAAGGCGCCATCCGCGGAGCCTGCGCCCACGATGGTGTGAATCTCGTCGATGAACAGCACGATGTCGCCGCGGGTCTTGATCTCCTTCAAAACCTTCTTCAGGCGTTCCTCGAAATCGCCACGGTAGCGGGAACCAGCAACCATGGAACCGAGGTCCAAGGAGTAGACCTGCTTGCCTTTCAGCGTTTCCGGCACATCACCGGCGTTGATCTTCTGCGCGAGTCCTTCGACCACCGCGGTCTTGCCTACGCCAGGCTCACCGATCAGCACCGGGTTGTTCTTGGTGCGGCGGCTCAACACCACCATCACACGCTCGATCTCGTTGGATCGTCCGATCACCGGATCGAGCTTCCCAGCGGCAGCCTCAGCCGTAAGGTTGCGGCCGAACTGGTCGAGAATCGCGGAACCGGTCTGATTGCGACGGTCCTGCACACCACCGGCATTGGCGAGTTCGCCCTTGCCATCGTTCTTGCCGTCGCTGGAATTGCCTCGGATCAGATCGATGGTGGCGCTACGCAGTTCGCCAAGGTTGACATCCATCTTGATCAGCACCTGTGTGCCGACGCCTTCGCCCTCATGAATCAGACCGAGCAGGATATGCTCGGTGCCGATATAGCTGTGCCCCAGCTGCAACGCCTCACGTAGCGACAGCTCCAACACCTGCCTGGCATGCGGGGTGAAGGGAATGTGGCCGTTCGGCGACGCATTTCCCTTGCCGATCATCTCTTCGACCTGCTTGCGGGTGTCGTCCAAGGTCACGCCCTTCGAGGCCAATGCCTTGGCGGCAACGCCTTCACCCTCACGAATCAGGCCCAGCAGCAGATGCTCGGTGCCGATGTAGTTGTGCTGGAGGGTCCGAGCTTCTTCCTGCGCCAACACAATCACGCGTCGCGCACGGTCGGTAAACCGTTCGAACATGCTTGTCCTTCCACTCTTGTTAGTCCTTCAACACTCTACCGATTCGCGGTGACGTTTATTCCGCCGGCGCGTAAATTGCGCTATGGACGCAAAGGAACGGATATGCTTGACTTATGGCAACGACCAAGGAGGTCACCAAATGAGCGACACCATCCTGCAATCGAATGATGTGATGGATTCCCGCCGAGGCGACATCGTCGTCGGCGTCGACGGGTCCGATGAATCCTTCGCAGCCCTGCGTTGGGCTCTTGGCGAAGCATCGCTGACCGGACAGCAGGTGAATGCGGTCTACGCATGGACCCATTCATGGGATATGGGATCCCAGCCGGAAGATGAGGAGCAATGGGCGCAGATGCGTCATGATATCGCCCGTCGGCTGCGCGAATGGGTGGCCCAGGCCTCGCAAGGCATGACGATTGACGAGAACCGCGTCAAACTCACCTCCGTCAAAGCCACCGGAACGGCAGCGCTTCTGGAAATCGGCAAGGACGCCCAACAGATCGTCGTCGGACGTCGTTCGCTTGGACGCGTGGCACGATGGTTTCTGGGATCGCTTTCCGCTTCTCTTGCAGAGGAGGCGAAGGTGCCCGTCACCGTGGTGCGTATCCTCGATGATGAAGAGGCATCCGTGCAGGACGCCATCGCCAATGCGCTTACGCCGACCGAGGAAACGGTCTCCTACACGATGCCGGGTTCTCCCCTGCCTCGGAACCAGCGTCCGGTGGTTGTAGGCGTTGATGGTTCGGAGACCTCCAAACACGCTTTGCGTTTCGCCATCGATTTCGCGGCCCTGCATCACGCTCCCCTGCAGGTCATGTTCTGCTGGCAGCTGAAAGATTTGGGCGTGGTCAAAGGGTATGAGAACGCCGTCGCTCCCATCTCCGTCGGCCAGGCGCAGGCGGAACGCATGCTTGATGAATTGCTCGATTCGGTTCAGGTTTCATCAGCAAACATTCCCGACGATTTCCAAATCGAATCGCACGCTTTCCATATTCCCGCCTCGAAGGGGCTTATCGCGGCTTCCCGCTACGCACGTCATCTAGTGGTCGGTTCGCGCGGCTTGTCCGGTCTGGACGCGCATTTCCTTGGATCGGTTTCCAAGCAGATCATCAACTTCGCAGACTGCACCGTCACCGTCGTGCACTGACCGCATAAAAAAGAAAACAAGATATGAGAGGGCCACGTACACATTCAGGTACGTGGCCCTCTCATATACGATGACGATTATTCGTCGGATTCGGCTTGGGCCGACGAATCAGCTTCCGTCATTTCGCTTTCCGTTGTTTCAGCCGCCGCCGGTTCGGTTTCCGCCGATTCGGCTTCTGTTGACTCGGTTTCCGCCGATTCGTCTTCCATCGATTTGTTTTCCGTTTGCCCGGTGGTTTCAGCAGTCGGCTCAACTACCGTCTCATCCATCTGTTCAACCGGCTCGACCGACTCGGCGGAATTGACGGAATCGGCGGAATCAACCTGTTCAGCCTGTTCGACTGGCTCGTCCGATTCAGTCGGCTCAGCCGTATCAGCCGATTCGGTATCGTCCGACGTTTCCGGCTTATTCTCGTCGACCACGGTGACGGTGGTCTCTACTTCAGGCGCATCGTCGGAGGCCACATGCTCAAGCACATCCTCTTGGCTGGCGTCGTCGTCGATGGTGTTGGCTTCGATGTCCGCGTCCGAACCTTCCTCATCCTCATTCGGATTATGGTCGTCATCGGACGAAAGCTGTTCGATCAGCTCCACGGAGCCCCGCTCGTCACGCGGCGCCTGGGCGATGATATCGATATGCATGTCGTCGAACGCCGGCTTCGACTGCACCCACAGATGCGACGGCTCCGGTGGATCGATTTCGGAATGCTCTCCGCAGCCATGATCGATGGACACGACCCTGCCGTCATCCGGGCTCCACTTGTTGGCGCACACGCCGAACAGCAGGTTCAACTCACCCTTCAGCGGAATGAAGAATCCGCATGTGGAGCAAGGATTGCCGTCGGCCGTCTTGGTGGATAGCGATTTTGGCCCATGTGGGCCTTCGTACCAACGTTTTGCGGTCTGCGACCGGCCAAGCGGAGTCAACACGTGCCTGCGGGACAGGTCGAATTCCTCGACCGCCTCTTCGACATCCTCTTCGGACGTCACAGGCTGTTCGGAATCCTCCGAAACGTCCGTCTTCTCAGACTCATCCGAAGCGTTTCCATCCATCGCCGGTTCCTGTACGGTTTCATCCGCGACTGACGGTTTGTCGTCCGTATCGTCCGATGTCTCGGCATCCTGCGTCTTGCGGAAGCCCTCTTCCATGCGGGGGTCATCGGGATCGGTGCCGATTGAATCGGTCACCGCCAAATCGCCCGGCTCGAGACGGTCCTTCCAAGGAATCCATTTTGGCGGACGCAGGGCCTTGTCGGTCGGGACCAGGGATGATTCGTTGACCGTCCAATGGTCCAGTTCGACATCATGGTATAACGTGACCGACCATTGCCAGCCTTCGTAGCCGCGTACTCGGGATTCGAAGCGGAAATCGGTGACGTTGTCTCCCAGGTCGATGGCTTCCACGAAGTCGCCGACCTGACCGTCCTCGTCGGACACTGTGACAGCGACCGCTTGGGCGATTGCCTTGGGATCCATTGTGGTATCGGACATGAAACTCTATTCCTGTACGTCGAAATTGTCGGCGACCGCGCGCAGAAGCGTGGCGAGCTTCTTGCTTTCAGCCGGTGAAGGATAGCGATGTCGACGAAGCTGATTGCCCGCGGAGTCAAGCAGCTTGATCAGATCCTCCACGATGGCGGCCATATCGTCCGGCTTCGGACGGGTGGCTTTAACCAGCGACGGGGCCGAGGCAACCAGCGTCACTCCCATCGCCTGCGGCCCACGACGACCATCAATGACGGAATACTCGACCTTGGCGCCCTTACGCAGCGTCTTCACGCCCTCGGGAAGGGCGGCAGCGGGCAGGAACACATCATCCGTGCCCTCACCCGTCTGAATGAAACCATAGCCTTTGTTCGCATCAAACCAACGAACACGTCCGCTCGGCATTGTCACCTCACATTTTGCTGATCAGATACCTTCACGCGAATAGGTAAAACCATTCGCCCATTTTCAAACCAAAGATACAGTTTAGCGCAAGAGGTGGGCCGCACCCATCCTTCCGCGCCGATAGCGTCTGCTTTCCCGACGGAAAAGAGCGTTATTTCTTTGATTTGCGATTCTTTTTTTCGTTTTTTCGATTCTCGCTCGCCGTAATCGGCTGCGGCTTGGGTTCGACCGGGGCGATCGGCAGCACCACCGTCAGGGTCAGTCCCGTTCCTTCGCTGCCGGATGCGCAGATGAATCCATGATGCGCCTTGACCACGGATTGCGCGATTGCCATGCCGAGTCCCGTACCGCCCTTCTGACGCGCACGCGACGGGTCGGCGGTGTAGAAACGTTCGAAGATCTTCGACCGTGCCTCCGGCGGCACGCCGGGACCGTGGTCGCTGAATCGCACAATCGCGTAGTTCATACCCACTTGCATGGACTGCCCCACTTCGATGGCTTCGACCAGATGGCGAAGCGACTGCTCGTTGGACGGCATACGGGATAGGGATTCGGGACTGATCGACGCGGGGAGCACACCCATAGAGATCTCCACAGGCGAGTCCGCCGGCGTATACCGGTGGATATTGCCCACGATGTTGGTGACCACTTGACGCAGTCTCGAAGCATCACCCTTCAACTCAATCTGGGGCATCTGGCCATTTTGGAAGGCGAATTGGGCGGGATGGTCCATATCGGTACCTGGTTGGAGCACGACCTGTCCGCAGGAAATGCCGCGGTCGGGGTCGAGCGCATGCAGGTCATCGGCTGCGTCGCGCACCACGGAGGTCAGTTTCACCTGCTGCGTGATGTCGATGCCACGTCCTTCGTCCAAACGAGCCAAAGACAGCAGGTCCTCCACCAGAACCGTCATACGCGCGCTGGATGCCTCGATATGTTCGATGGATTCGTCAGCCCTCTCCAAAGCCCCAGGCATGTCGCGCTGCATTTTGTACAGCTCGGCGTACCCGTGAATGGCGGCGAGCGGCGTACGCAATTCGTGACTGGCGTCCGAGACGAACCGCTTCATTTTTTCGGTGGTCTCTTCCTGCGCGTGGAAGCTCTCCTCGATGCGTGTCAGCATGGTGTTCAGCGACATGGACAGAGAGCCGACCTCCGTGCTTTCCGGCAGGTCTGGCACACGTTGGCTGAGATCTCCCGCGGCGATTTTCGCGGCGGTTTTTTCAATCCGCTTCAAGGGCGCGAGCGTGCTTTGCACCAGAATGGTGCCGAGTATCGCGCCGATCAGCACCACCGCGATGCCCACCATCGCGCAGAATCGCGTCAATGTGTTGGCCGTGTCGATCTGATCGCTCAGCGACAGGCCGATGAACACGACGCCACTGTCCTTGACTTGCCCGGTCCGTGTCTTCTCGTTCCAAGGCAACGCGACAACACGCCATGGCGACTGCGCGGCCTGCATGATGGAATGATCCGGGGTGCGGCTTGTGGTGATGTGCACCACCGCACGTGTCGTGAATGGCTGTCCAAGAGTGACGCCGTCGATGCTGCCGTCGGCCGGCAGGCTTGGTTCCGAAACCACTCCGTCACGGAGCATGGGCACCGATCCGGCACCCGTGCTTTTGTATTCGCTGTCGCGCACCTCCACGTAATACGTGTTCATGAGGCTGCGCCCGTCATCGCCGGTGTCGCTGCTGAGCGAGTCCATGCTGTTGAAAATCAGCTGGGCTTGGTTGATCAGCTGCGTATCGGTCTTCTGCAGCAGATAATTGCCCACCAACGTACGTATGGAAAAGGAGATGCCGATGGTGCCGATGGTCAGCAGCACGATGATGCAGGTGACCAGTTTCGTGCTCAGCGGAATCGCTTGAATCCTGCGGGTGAAACGGCTCCATACCTTGTTCCGCTTCGGCAGCGACCGGGGAGGCTGCATGGGGGACGGAATGGCCGAAGGATTGGAGGCGTGGCCCGTGGACGGCGAATTGGGATTCTTGCTCATGGCTGAATCTAGTTCTTGGGAGCGCGAATCATATAGCCAATGCCGCGCTTGGTTTCGATCAGCGGCGTTACCTTGTGCTTGTCGCCGTTCTCATCCTCGATGACGATGCCATCGACCTTCTTGCGAAGATAGGAGATGTACGATTCGACGATGGCCGCGTCCCCGCCCCAATCGTATTGCCACACGTGATCGAGAATCTGCGCCTTGGACAGCACGCGGCCTTCATTGTCCATGAGGTAGCGAAGAAGCTTGTATTCGGTGGGGCTCAGGTCGATTGGCTGTCCGGCTCGGGACACGTCGTGCGAGTCCTCGTTGATTTCGAGATCGCCCACACGGATGATCGGATCGTCCTCCACCTGCTGCTGGGTGCGACGCAGGATGGCGCGGATTCGGGCCACGACCTCTTCGAGGCTGAACGGCTTGGTCACATAGTCGTCGCCTCCCACGGTAAGCCCCATGACCTTGTCTTGGGTGTCATCGCGAGCGGTCAGGTACAGCACCGGCGTGGTGATGCCTTCCTGCCTGATGCGTCGGGTCACCGTGAACCCATCGATGTCCGGAAGCATCACATCAAGCACGATCAGATCCGGCTGCAGCCTTTCGATGACCTCGATGGCTTCGGATCCCGAAGCGGCCGTGTTCACTTCGAAACCGGCGAAATGCAGGGATGCCACCAGCAGCTCTCGGATGGACGGCTCGTCATCGACAACGACAATGGATGCTTCAATAGGCTTGCTCATGGCTTAAGCATCGCTCCCTTCACTGGATGTTTCCTGAACGGATTCTGAATCTTGCGTTGAAGCGGTATCCGGATTGACATAATCCTCGTTTTCCGATTCGGCGCCCCACTCTTTGACCGGTTGGATACGTTCGGCGACCGCACCATGACGGCCGCTATGGCGGCCCTTACGCCGATGCCCGATCACGCCCTTCTTGCGCAGGATATGGAACACCACCAGAATCACCACCAGAAGCAGCAGCGCGCCGGCGAATCCTCCCACGCCAATCCATATGGTCCGCGACGAAGTCGAGGTCTTTTTCTGCACCGAAATCTGATTCATCATGTCGGTCGCGGACTTCGCCCAGTCCGGATCGCTTTCCATCAACGGTTTTTGCGCGGCATCGGACAGCGCGTCGACGGTCGACTTCTTCTTCAGCCATTCCTCCGAGTTCGAAGACACGGCCACCACCAGATTGCCGTCATTCGAGGCAACCGCCAACATCACGGTATTCGGTTTCGGGTTCAACGATTCCAGCAGCGCGCTCACCCATTTATCCGGCTTGCCCTTGGCGTTGAAACTGTCCAGATACACCAAACGGACGGTGACGCCGGTCTCCTTTTTCGTCTGGTTGATGGCGTCCGTGATCTCCGAGACATTCGAACCGAGCAGATTCTGCGTGTCGGTGATGTCGTCCGTGGCTGTAATGCCCAATCCGGCACTGTCATCCGCATGGACCGGCGGAGTTATCCACAGCATCAAACACAAACCCAGCACGCTCGCCAGCAACATGCAAATCGCGATATTCCAACCTTTTGCCGTTCTGCCGCCGTTTCGCGACACGCCGACGGAACCCAAATGCATATGTTCTCCGACCACAGCTCCGTTTTTTTCGTTGCACACGCTCACTGATGACATAGCATCCACTGTACCGTCCGGTTGCGCCAACCGCGATCGCATGGAGAAACACACCAATCATCATTGAAAGGACCGGCACATGCCACAGTATCAAGTCGACAGCGAGCAGATTCAGTCCTCGAGCGCCGCCGTCAACGCCTCCATCCAATCCATCCGACAGGCCGTGCAGGGCATGTACGGCAATCTCAACAATCTGCAGAGCGTTTGGCGCGGCGGGGCTGCGACGCAGTTCACAGCGGTCGCCGAACAGTGGCGTGCCGCGCAGCAGCAGATGGAGCAGTCGCTTGAATCAATCCAGCGCGCATTGATGCAGGCCTCCACGTTGTATTCGGAGACCGAAATGCAGGCGTCGCGTTTGTTCGCGCAGTAGAAAGCGCGCGTAAGGCGCCTTCCAGATAAGCAAAGGCCCGCTCCCCATCGGGAAGCGGGCCTCATATCAGCTATTTGAGCCTATGGAAGCTTCCGGTCTTTCGATCAGTAGCCCATGTCGGCGCCAGCTGCCGGAGCGGCTGCCGGCGGTTCCGGCTTGTTGGCCACCACGGCTTCGGTGGTCAGGAACAGTCCAGCGATGGAAGCTGCGTTCTGCAGAGCGGAACGAGTCACCTTGACCGGGTCGGTGACGCCTGCGGCCAGCAGGTCCTCGTACTCGTTGGTGGCCGCGTTCAGGCCCTGGCCGTCAGGCAGGGAGCGGACCTTGTCGATCACCACGTCGCCGGACAGGCCAGCGTTTTCGGCGATCTGCTTGATCGGGGCTTCGACGGCACGGAACACGATCGCGGCACCGGTGGCCTCGTCGCCTTCGAGCTTGACGTCGTCCTTGGCCTTGGCGGCAGCCTGGATCAGGGCGACACCGCCGCCCGGCAGCAGACCTTCCTCGATAGCGGCCTTGGCGTTGCGCACGGCATCCTCGATGCGGTGCTTGCGTTCCTTGGCCTCGACTTCGGTGGCAGCGCCGACCTTGATGACGGCGACACCGCCGGCCAGCTTGGCCAGGCGCTCCTGCAGCTTCTCGCGATCGTAATCGGAATCGGTGTTGGCGATCTCGCCACGGATCTGAGCGACGCGAGCGGCCACGTCCTCCTTGGAGCCGCCACCGGACACGATGGTGGTCTCGTCCTTGGAGACGATGACCTTCTTGGCGGTGCCAAGCACGGACATGTCGACGGAGTCGAGCTTCAGGCCCAGCTCATCGGACACCACCTGGGCACCGGTCAGGATGGCCATATCCTGCAGCATGGCCTTGCGACGGTCGCCGAAGCCCGGAGCCTTAACAGCGCAGGACTTGAAAGTGCCACGGATATTGTTCAGAATCAGGGTCGGCAGAGCCTCGCCGTCAACGTCCTCAGCGATGATCAGCAGCGGCTTGCCGGTCTTCATAACCAACTCGGCGATGTGGACGACATCCTGCTGGGAGCTCAGCTTGCCGGAGGTCAGGAGGATGTACGGATCCTCGAGAACGGCGGTCTGGTCCTCGGCGTTGGTCACGAAGTACGGAGCGATGTAACCCTTGTCGAAGCGCATGCCCTCGGTGAAGTCAAGGTCAAGACCGAAGCGGTTGTTGTCCTCGACGGTCACGACGCCATCCTGGCCGACCTTGTCCAGAGCTTCGGCGATCTTCTCGCCGACTTCCGGATCAGCGGCGGAGATCGTTGCGGTGGCAGCGATCTGGTCCTTAGTCTCAACGTCCTTGGCCGCTGCGACGAGTTCCTTGACGATGACCTCGGTGGCCTTCTCGATGCCGCGACGCAGCGCG
>ERZ773145.1544-NODE-1544-length-18422-cov-4.538139_pt1 | contig 18422 bp, 17 predicted proteins | sample MGYA00580848_ERZ773145 | MGnify/ENA primary metagenome ERZ773145 (study PRJEB29015, sample SAMEA2737858) | human gut metagenome | biome: human gut; feature: human-associated habitat; material: faeces | place: China | collected 2012 ... | reverse complement strand
GATGTCATCACCAAACTTACCATTGCTGCTGAAAACCCAACGGTGCAATATATTCCTGATTTTGTGAAAGCAGGCATTATCGTGTCTATTGGCCATTCTAATGCAACTTATGAAGTAGCAAAAGCTGCCTTTCATAAAGGTGCGACTTTTGCTACTCACTTACACAATGCCATGTCGCCGATCAGTTCAGGACGTGCGATGGGCGTAGTTGGCGCAGTGTTAGACTCCGATGTTTACACGGGGATTATTGTAGATGGCGTGCATGTGAATTTTGGTAACGTTCGTTTAGATAAAAAAGCGAAAGGTGACAAACTTTGCATTGTGACCGATTCTATTGCTGCTGCAGGTGCGCCACCTGAATTGGAAACCTTCACCTTTGTAGGAAAACCGATTTATGTGAAAGACGGTCGTTGCTACGATGCAAATGGTACGATTGCAGGTGCATCAATTACCATGATGGAATCTATTAAGAATGCTGTAGAGTATGTAGAAATTCCATTAGCAGAAGCGATTCGCATGAGTAACCTTTACCCTGCGAGAGCAATCGGTGTAGATGATCGTTTAGGCTCAGTTGAAGCGGGTAAGGTGGCTAACTTGGCGGTATTCACAAAAGATTATGACGTGATTGGTACCGTATTAAACGGCGAATGGAAACCAAACTAAAGTGCGGTCAAAAATAGTATTGTTTTAAACGTAATCCGATCTTTAAACAGATCGGATTATTTTTTATGACAGTAGTTCGGTGATCTTACCGGTATCTACTTGGAACAATTTTCCTTTTCCCACTTGCATCTCTTTGAGTTGACCTTGAGTAATGGCGGTTACAAAAACTTGGGAACCACTTTGTTGCAAGCGTTCCGCAAGTAGGGCGCGTTTATGTTGATCCAATTCAGAGGCAAAGTCATCAATCAGAAAGATGCAATGACGCTGTTTTTGAATCATTAAATGTTCACCTTGCGCTAAACGTAGCGCACACATCAATAATTTCAATTGACCACGAGAGAGTACATCTTCAACTGGTAATCCATTTGCTTTAAAACGGAAGTCCGCTTTTTGTGGACCTGAAACCGTATAGCCAATGGCTTTATCTCGCTCAAAGTTTTGCACCAATAATTCACCATATTCAGTCTCTTTCTCCCAGCCTTGATGAAAGCTAACAGTAATTTCTAATTCGGGTAAAAATAACTGGCAGGTTTTTTCAATTTCTGGGCGTAAGGCTTCTGCGTATTCAGCTCGCCAATCACTCACTTGGTGGGCTAATTTAGCTAATTCAATATCCCATATTTTTATTGCAGAATAAGGCTGATTTTGACTTAATGCGGCATTTCGCTGTTTTAATAAGCGGTTTAATGCGACCCAAGAGGAGTGAAAACTGTTATGGTGGTGGAATAAGCCCCAATCTAAAAATGCGCGTCGAAAGCTCGGTCCGCCATTTAATAGGGTAAGTCCTTCTGGCGTAATTAATTGCATGGGTAAAAGGTGAGCGAGATCGGCAATTTTATTGCCATCTTCACCGTTTATTTTCGCGATGGTATTACCTTGACGAAGTTTTTGTAAGCCAACAGACCATTGATGCTGGCTTTCTTGAATTTGGCCAAAAAGCGTGAAATGAGGTTCGTCGTAAGAAATGATGCGATTTGCGACCGCACTTTTGAAAGAGCGTCCATGCCCGAGATAAAAAATGGCTTCTAATAAGCTCGTTTTTCCGCTGCCGTTATTACCAACTAAAAAGTTAAAGCCGTGATCAAATTCAAGATCCACGGCATTTAAATTTCTAAATTTTTCAACAATTAAGCGGGAAATGGCCATTATTTCTAGAGGCGCATTGGCATAATGACGTATTCTGCGCTTGCATCTTCGCTGTTTTCAATTAAGCAGCTTGATGACGCATCAGTGAGACGGATACGTACTTGTTGGCATTTTAAGGCGTTTAATACATCTAAAATGTAAGTCACATTAAAGCCCACTTCCATTTCTTCACCTTGATAATTCACATCCACGATTTCTTCTGCCACTTCGTGTTCTGGGTTAGATGCGGTAATTTTAAGTTGGTTTTCACTTAAGTTTAAACGCACGCTACGTACACGCTCATTAGAAAGGATCGAAGCACGTACAAAGGCTTGTTTTAAGGTTTCCCAGTTACCTTCTACGATACGCGTTGCATTACGTGGTAATACACGACGGTAATCCGGGAAGCGACCATCAATGAGTTTTGAGGTAAACACAATGTGGTTTAAGTGAATACGAAGATTATTCGTGCCGATTTGCAAACGAGCCAGTTCGTCACTGCTTTCTAATAGGCGATTGAGTTCTAATACACCTTTGCGAGGGAGAATAACTGAATGGGTTTGCAGATCTTGATCTAATTCGATCGTACAAACGGCAAGACGGTGACCGTCAGTTGCAACAGTACGTAATAAATTACCTTCTGTTTCAAATTTCATGCCGTTTAAGAAATAACGAGCATCCTGGTTTGCCATTGAAAATTGGGTTGCTTCAATTAAGCGACGCAAGGTGCTTTGCGGTAAGGCAAAATCCACTTCAGATTGCCAATCCGTTAGATTTGGATATTCTTCAGCGGGCAGAGTAGTGAGATTAAACTTACTGCGACCAGACTCCACAATGGCGCGATCTTCTTCAAAGGTAACTGTAATTTCAAATTCATCTGATAGCGTGCGGCAAATATCTAAGAATTTTTTAGCCGGAATGGTGAAAGCGCCATCAGCGCTTGAAGAAGAAAGTTGAGTATAGCTAGAAAGCTCAACTTCAAGGTCTGTACCTGTAATGGTTAAACGGTTATCTTCAATTTGTAATAACACGTTATTTAATACAGGAATATTCGGACGATTGCTCAATACGCCACAAACTTGCTGTAAGGGTTTTAATAGATTTTCTCTTGAAATGCTAAATTGCATCATTGGCTCCTTATGCAGATAATGTGCGAATTAAATTCGCCCAATCTTCTTGAATACTGCTGTCTTTTTCACGGAATTTTGGCACTTCACGGCAGGCATTTAAGACTGTCGTATGGTCGCGTTCAAAGGCACGACCAATTTCCGGTAAGCTTTTATTGGTTAATTCTTTTGCTAACGCCATCGCAACTTGGCGTGGGCGAGTGACTGATCTCGCTCTGCTTTTTGATTTTAAATCAGCCACTTTAATTCGATAGTATTCTGCCACGACTTTCTGAATGTTTTCAATGGTTACCAAACGTTCTTGTAAGGCAAGAATATCTTTTAATGTGTCACGGACAAAATCAATATCAATGTGACCACCTTTGAAGTCTTGCATCGCTTTCACACGGTTTAACGCACCTTCTAATTCACGAACATTGGTGCGTAAGCGTTGGGCAATAAAGAATGCCACTTCTTCTGGCAGTTCCATATTATGTTCTTCTGCTTTTTTCAGCAAAATCGCAACACGAGTTTCTAAATCAGGTGGTTCAATCGCAGTGGTTAAACCCCAGCCGAAACGAGATTTTAGGCGTTCTTCAATTTTCTCAATTTCTTTTGGATAGCGGTCAGAGGTCAAAATAATTTGACGGCCAGTTTCAAATAAATTATTGAAAATATGGAAAAATTCTTCTTGTGTTTTTTCTTTTTCAGCAAAGAATTGAATATCATCCACTAATAATGCATCAAGAGAACGATAGAATTTTTTGAATTGATCCATTTTATTATCACGCATCGCTTTGACCATGTGTTGCATAAAGTTATTAGCATGGATATAAAGCACGCGGGCATTCGGTTTATTCGCTAAAATGCCATTACCGATTGCGTGTAATAAGTGGGTTTTACCTAAACCTGTGCCCCCATATAAAAAGAATGGGTTTGCTGTTGGTTCACCTGGTGCGAGAGCAAGTTTTTGACCTACGGCACGGGCGAGTTGGTTTGATTTACCTTCAACAAAGTTTTCAAATAAATGCTTACGATTTAGGTGCGATTCAAATTTGCTTGGTGCATCAGATTCTTGCTGAAAACTCACCGCACTTTCTTGATGATTAGTTGTTTGAGTTGAGGGTGATTCAACAGCTTTTGGAGCTGGTTTTACCCCTTCTTTTACGATAATTTGTAAATTTGGATTTTTAGCAAGGGCTTGGCAAATTTGATGAATTTGAGCCAAATAATGATTTTCCACCCAGCTTTTTACAAACATATTGGACGCATATAACACCACTTGATCTTGCGAGATGACATCCGCTTGTAGTGGGCGTAACCAAGTGCTGAGATCCATCGGAGAAACCTGATCTTGTAGTTGAGATAAGCAATCTTGCCATAGGGTAGAAAGGCTCACGATAAATTATCCTTATGTTATATGCATATAAAATAAAAGCCGCAAAAGTGCGGTTAAAAATCGAAGAGAATTTTACAATAATTTAGGCAAAAGATCTTCTGTTGCTCATCAAAAAAAGACAAAAAGGTTGCTTGAGATTTTGCCCAAAATCCGTATAATCCCCACGATTTTAGAAGAAACGGAAGATTATTTCGGAATTTTCTCTTTTCTTATTTGACGAAAGCCCAATTTATGATTAAAATTGCGGTCTATTTTTTATAACCCTTGTTGTGTTTTGAATATCAAAACAGTAAACCATTTTGATTTAGGTAGATTACAATGAAACGTACATTTCAACCTTCTGTATTAAAACGTAGCCGTACTCACGGTTTCCGTGCTCGTATGGCAACTAAAAACGGCCGTCAAGTTTTAGCTCGTCGTCGTGCTAAAGGTCGTAAGAGTTTATCTGCATAATCACCTCTTTTAGTGATTAAGCTAAACTTCTCTCGGGAGTTACGATTGTTAACTCCCACTCAATTCAAAAATGTCTTCGAACAACCGTTTCGAGCAAGCACCCCTGAAATTACCATTCTCGCACGCAAAAATAATCTTGAGCACCCACGCTTAGGTTTAACTGTGGCTAAAAAACATCTTAAACGAGCGCATGATCGTAATCGTATCAAACGTTTAGTTCGTGAAAGTTTTCGTTTATCTCAACATGATTTGCCTTCTTGTGACTTTGTCTTTGTGGCGAAACGTGGCATTGGTCAGCTTGATAATCAAACGTTTTTACAAACTTTGGATAAATTATGGGCACGTCACATTCGTTTGGCACAAAAATCCTCATCGCTTTAATTAAGTTTTATCAAGTAGCGATTAGCCCTTTAATTGGGCCCCGTTGTCGTTTTGTGCCAACCTGTTCTTGCTATGGTATTGAGGCGTTAAAAACACATGGATTGTTAAAAGGTAGTTGGCTTACGCTAAAACGTGTATTAAAATGTCACCCCTTAAGCGCCGGTGGATTCGATCCTGTTCCGCCGAAAAAGATTAATAATAACGATGAGAAAAAATAATGGACTCAAGACGTAGCCTATTAGTGCTTGCACTACTCTTTATTTCTTTCCTTGTTTATCAGCAATGGCAACTTGATAAAAATCCACCGGTTCAACAACAGACCACGGAACAAACAACAACCGCCTCTTCTGATGTACCGGCAAGTTCTTCTTCATCTGCCGAAGTAGTGGCAGACTCACAAACCAAAGGTCACATTATTACATTAGAAAATGATGTATTCCGTTTGAAAGTGGATACATTAGGTGGTGATGTAATTAGTTCTGAATTATTAAAATATGATGCAGAATTAAATTCAAAAGAACCTTTCGTTTTATTAAAAGATACAAACGAGCATGTTTACATTGCACAAAGCGGCTTAATCGGTAAAAACGGGATCGATACAAAAGCAGGTCGTGCACAATATCAAGTTACGGGTGATAATTTCAAATTAGCAGAAGGTCAAAATGAACTTTCTGTGCCATTAACATTTGAAAAAGACGGTGTGACTTATCGTAAAATCTTTGTATTAAAACGCGATAGCTACGATGTAGGTGTTAACTTTGAAATTGTGAACCAAAGTGGTAGCGCAATTGAAGTTGAACCTTACGGCCAATTAAAACATACATTAGTTGAAAGCAGCGGTAACGTGGCAATGCCTACTTATACCGGTGGTGCGTATTCTTCTTCTGAAACAAATTACAAAAAATACAGCTTCAGCGATATGAAAGACAAAAATCTTTCTATCGATACCAAAGCAGGTTGGGTTGCTATTTTACAACACTATTTCGTATCAGCTTGGATCCCAAATCAAGATGTAAATAACCAACTTTATAGTATTACAGACAGCAAAAATAACGTTGCGTCTATTGGTTATCGTGGTCCAGTAGTATCTGTTCCAGCGGGTGCAACAGAAACAATTACCAGCTCATTATGGACAGGTCCAAAATTACAAAACAAAATGGCTGAAGTGGCTAACCACTTAGACTTGACTGTAGATTACGGTTGGGCATGGTTTATCGCGAAACCATTATTCTGGTTATTAACTTTTATTCAAAGTATTGTATCTAACTGGGGTGTGGCAATTATTTGTGTCACCTTAGTGGTGAAAGCGATTTTATATCCGCTTACAAAAGCACAATACACTTCTATGGCGAAAATGCGTATGTTGCAACCGAAAATGCAAGAAATGCGCGAACGTTTTGGTGATGATCGCCAACGTATGAGCCAAGAAATGATGAAACTTTACAAAGAAGAAAAAGTAAATCCACTTGGCGGTTGCTTACCATTAATCCTTCAAATGCCAATTTTCATCGCATTATACTGGACGTTTATGGAAGCGGTTGAACTTCGCCATGCGCCATTCTTTGGTTGGATTCAAGATTTATCGGCACAAGACCCTTACTACATTCTCCCAATCTTAATGGGCGGATCAATGTTCTTGTTACAAAAAATGTCACCGACACCAGTTGCAGATCCAATGCAACAAAAGGTGATGAACTTTATGCCGTTGATCTTCATGTTCTTCTTCCTCTGGTTCCCGGCAGGTCTCGTACTTTACTGGTTAGTGTCTAACTTAATCACTATCGTACAACAACAAATGATCTACCGTGGTTTAGAGAAAAAAGGGTTACATACCCGTAAAAAATAATCACTAACCGCACCTTTGGGTGCGGTTTTTACATATGTTAATAATGTTCAATACAAGACTAAAAGTCATTTCGTTATTTATTTTAATTGGGTTAATTATATATCCTACGTTTTCGGATAAGACCCTACTTCCTGGTGCACGTCTTGATGTTTATGTTTCCCTTGCATTAAGCATTCTTCTTTTTTCTGTCATGATTTATTGGGAAGTGAAAAATGCCCTTTTACAAAGGAAGGCAAAGCCTAAAAGAGCTTCCAATAAAAAGAAACCCCAAGAAAATATACTCATAACAGTATTGGGGTATATTTTTATGTGTGGTTATTTTTTTTGTTGCTTTTTATTACTTTCAAACACCTTCTTAACTTTCTATGTTTCCATTTGGGGAGAAGAGGAAAACTATATAGCCGAGGTTACTTATAAGCGTAAAAACAAATCGATATATAGTATTTATATTTCATCTAATCAATATGGAAATGAAAGATTTACTTCTAAAAAGGTTTATAATTCGGTAGAGAATGGGCAAATACTCCAAATTTATAAAAAAAGAACGAGCTCGGTCTCCTATATTGATGCATCTGAAGTAATGAAACTTAATGCTCTTTCCAATTAATTTTTCCTCAAGATAACCGTAATATTAGAGCGGTCAATTTTTAGTGAGTTTTTATGAAAGAAACAATCGTCGCACAAGCGACAGCGCCAGGACGTGGCGGTATTGGTATTTTGCGTGTATCCGGCCCGAAAGCGGTTGAAGTTGCACAAGCGGTACTAGGTAAATGTCCTAAACCAAGAATGGCAGATTATTTACCTTTTAAAGATGCTGATGGCACAGTATTAGATCAAGGCATTGCGCTTTATTTTAAATCGCCGAATTCCTTTACCGGTGAAGATGTATTGGAATTGCAAGGTCATGGCGGACAAGTAGTATTAGATTTGTTGCTAAAACGAATTTTACAGCTTGATGGTGTTCGTCTTGCGCGTCCAGGTGAATTTTCTGAACAAGCTTTTTTAAACGATAAATTAGATTTAGCCCAAGCTGAAGCCATTGCCGATTTGATTGATGCGACTTCGGAGCAAGCTGCTCGTTCAGCATTAAAATCATTACAAGGTGAATTTTCTAATAAAGTGAATCAGTTAGTGGATTCCGTGATTTATCTGCGTACTTATGTGGAAGCGTCGATTGATTTTCCCGATGAAGAAATTGACTTTTTGGCAGACGGTAAAATCGAAGCAAAATTACGAGAAATTATCACTCAGCTTGATTTAGTCCGTAGCGAAGCAAAACAAGGCTCGATTTTACGTGAAGGGATGAAAGTGGTGATTGCCGGTCGTCCAAATGCAGGTAAATCCAGTTTACTGAATGCTTTAGCGGGCAGAGAAGCGGCCATTGTGACAGATATTGCAGGAACAACGCGTGATGTGTTGCGTGAGCATATTCATATTGATGGCATGCCTTTACATATTATTGATACCGCAGGGCTTCGTGAAGCGACAGATGAAGTTGAACGTATCGGGATCTCGCGTGCCTGGACGGAGATTGAGCAAGCCGATCGTATTATCTTAATGTTAGACAGTAGCGATCCTGATAGCCAAAATATTGAAAAAGTGCGGTCAGAATTTTTATCAAAATTGCCAAATAATATGCCAGTGACCATTGTTCGTAATAAAGTAGATTTAAGCGGCGAGGCAGTTGGGCTAAAAGAAGAAAATGGAACAACGACCGTTTGTTTATCCGCCCAAACTCATCAAGGCGTAGATTTGTTGCGTGAGCATTTAAAACAGGCGATGGGTTTCCAAACAGGGATGGAAGGTGGTTTCTTGGCTCGTCGTCGTCATCTTGATGCCTTAGAAAAAGCGGCCGAACATTTACAAATTGGATTAGTCCAATTAACCGAGTTTCATGCGGGTGAATTACTGGCAGAAGAACTTCGTTTAGTGCAAGCTAACCTGAGTGAAATTACGGGGCAATTTACCTCGGATGATTTACTCGGCAATATTTTCAGTTCTTTCTGTATTGGAAAATAAACGTTAGTTTATGACTTTTCATATGTTGTGGGTCATTGCTCTTGGTCTCTCGATGGATGCCTTTGCCGTTTCCATCTCTAAAGGCTTAGCAATGCGCGCTTTTCGATGGAAACAAGCATTAGCTATTGCATGCTGTTTTGGGCTATTCCAAGGCATCATGCCTGCGATAGGCTATGTTGTCGGACTGCAATTTAGTCAGATGATTCAAAATTGGGATCATTGGATTGCCTTTGTTTTGCTTGCTCTCATCGGTGTGAATATGATTCGAGAAGGACTTAGCTTGGATGATGAGCCCACTCCTTCATTGATTAGTTTAAAACACTTGCTAACACTTGGTGTGGCAACGAGTATTGATGCGTTAGCCGTTGGTGTCTCTTTTGCTTTTCTTTCCGTGGACATTTTATTGGCTGTCTTCATCATAGGTTTAACAACCTTTGTCATCTCTTTTATTGGAGTAAAGAGCGGTCATTTTTTAGGGAAAAAATTCAAAAGCAAAGCAGAGATTTTTGGCGGTTTAGTGTTATTAGTCATGGCTGTGAAAATCCTACACGAACATGGTGTTTTTTAAGTGCGAATTTTCGCCTTTTAGATTATAATCTTACGAACTTTGTCTTTTTTAAAAGGGTAATAATTGAATGTTAATTGAAAAAATGCATGGCGTCGCCCATAGCTTTATCGGGAAAGCGATCTTTGCTTTACTTCCAGTTTCATTTTTAATCGGTGGGATGTCAGGCTATTTGTATGGTGGCAACGAGAGTTTTGCTGCAAAAGTAAATGGCGAAACGATCTCTCAACAAGATTTTTTAAATCGTTACAACCAAGAGTTTGAAGCGCGAGCACAACAAGAAGGCGAGAGTTTCTTAGCGAAAACTGACTCTGTGGAATTTGTGACCGCACTTCGTCAAAATTTAATTCAACGTTTAGTGGATCAAGAATTAATCCGTCAATATGCGAAAGAATTAAAATTAGGTGTAAGTGACGACATGATCAAACGTGCGATTGTAAGCGATCCTAATTTACAATCTAACGGTAAATTTGATAACGCTCGTTATCAACAATTATTGACTCAAAATGGTTTAACGTCTGATACTTATGCGGCTATTTTACGTAATGCATTAACACTTGAACAAATGCAAAACGGTTTGGCTGACAGTGAATTTGTTGTGCCGGCTCAAGTAAAAGATAGTGCACAAACCTTTTTCCAAAAACGTATTGCTCGTCTTGCAACCCTTCCATTAGCTGATGAAGTGGCAAAACAAAAGGTAACAGAAGAAGAAATTAAAGCGTATTACGATGCGAATGCGAAATCACTTGTTCAACCTGAACAGGCGAAAGTGCAATATATTCGCGTTTCAGCGAATGAATTAGGTAAATTACAACCTGTAACTGAAACACAAATTGCGCAATATTATCAAGAAAATAAAGCGCAATTCATTAGCCAAAAATTAGCACATATCCAATTAGCAACTGAGAAAGAAGCGGATGCGGTTTATCAAGAACTGCAAAAAGGCGCTGATTTTGCTGAGTTAGCAAAAGCGAAATCTGTGGATAAACTTTCTGGTGCACAAGGCGGTGAATTAGGTTGGGTAAAAGACAACGAATTACCGAAAAACTTTGAAGATGCGGCATTATTATTAAATGTTGGTCAATACAGCACACCAGTTAATGTAGATGGGGCTTACCATATTATTTTAGTGCAAGATCGTAAAGAACGTACTTTAGACGAAGTAAAAGAGCAAATCGCGGATATCGTACGTAAAAACTTAGCAGGAAGTCGTTTCCAAGCGGTAGAAAAAGCGGTTCGTGCAAAAGCAGCTGAAAGCAGTGATTCTTTAGCTGCGGTAGCAGAAGCAGCAGGCGTGAAAGTGGAAGAAACAGATTATTTCGGTAAAAATAATGTCCCTGCGGCATTAAATTTCCCAAATGTGACTTCTGCCATTTTTGAATCAGATATTGCAAACGGCGGTGCAAATTCTGAGCCATTAACGGTTGGTGAAAATGAATTTGTTGTGGTGCGTGTCGTGGATCATAAAGCTGAAGGTTTACAAAGCCTTGATGAAGCGAAAGCAACGATTGAGCAGTTCTTAAAACGTGAAAAAGCCGATAAAGTATTAGCTGAAAAAGCAGAGCAAGCGGTTAAAGCGCTATCTGCCGATCCAACCAAATTACCTGCAGGTATTAGTTTTGGTGAGCCACAAACCTTTACGTTAGTGGATAATAAAGATCCAGTGCTTTATGAAGGTGTATTTGCCATTGCAAAACCACAAGATGGCAAAGCGGCTTATCAAGTAGCTCGTAACAGCAAAGGTGATGTGGTTGTGGTTGCCCTTGAACGTGTAGAAGAACCTACTTTAAGTGAACAAGAATTAGCGAAATTTAGCACTCAACTTGTTCGTGCGCGTCAAGGCGAATTGCAAGGACAGTTAATGCAAGCATTACGTGAAAAAGCACAAATCGAGATTAATACCAGCTTTATTAATCAAGATGATTCAGAAGAAGGTGCGGCTCACTAAGCCGATTGAAATGTCATTCATCATCAATTTCTGATGGAAAATAAAAGCAAAGTGCGGTAAATTTTGACCGCACTTTTTTATATAAAACAAGGAGAAGACTATGGCTCAAGAAACCATTTTCAGCAAAATTATTCGCAAAGAAATCCCCGCCAATATTGTTTATCAAGATGAATTAGTGACCGCATTCCGAGATATTTCACCGCAAGCGAAAACCCATATTTTGATTATCCCAAATAAAGTCATTCCAACGGTTAATGATGTAACGGAACAAGATGAAGTTACCTTGGGTCGCTTATTTACCGTCGCGGCTAAAATTGCTAAAGAAGAAGGCATTGCCGAAGACGGTTATCGTTTAATTGTGAATTGTAATAAACACGGTGGACAAGAAGTATTCCATATTCATATGCATCTTGTTGGTGGTGAACCTTTAGGTAGAATGTTGGTGAAATAATGAAAAAGATCCTAATTACAGCAACGGTATTATTTTTAACGGCTTGTTCATCTGCACCAAATATTGTGGGAACCAATAAGCCAATTTTAAATATGGCGGCAAATTTAGCACCGGCTTTAGATGTTGATTTATCAGATAATACCGCAGCCTTAAAAAATAAAACTACACAACAACTCAATGTGCTTTACCACCTTTATTGGTATAACACACAAGGTGTAACGCAAGTTTGGCCGAATCAGCAAGAAAGCCAATCAGGCAATATTTTATTGCAACCACAAGAGAAGAAAGTGTTTGAACTACCAAAACCAAGCACAGAAAGTACTAATTATCGTCTTTACTTACAATAGTTATGTCCACATTATTGATTGACCTAGAAGGTCATGAGCTCAAACAAGAAGAAGTTGAATTACTGGAACATCCTTTAGTTGCCGGTTTGATTTTATTTACCCGCAATTTTTATGATCGTCAGCAAGTTCAAGCGCTAATTAAATCCATTCGTCAACGAGTGAAAAAGCCTTTATTGATCACAGTTGATCAAGAAGGTGGTCGTGTGCAACGTTTCCGTGAAGGTTTCACTCAGCTCCCCGCAATGCAGGCTTTTGCGGCGTTAGTTGAGGGCTCAACTCAGCAACAACAAATAGCAAAAGAAGCAGGGTGGCAAATGGCGGCTGAAATGGTGGCGCTAGATATTGATTTGAGTTTTGCTCCGGTGTTGGATTTAGGTCACGAATGTCGTGCGATTGGTGATCGTAGTTTTGGCTGTGATGTAAAAAGTGCGGTCAATTTGGCGGCTGCTTTTATTGATGGTATGCACCAGGCGGGCATGGCAACAACAGGAAAACACTTCCCGGGACACGGCCATGTTTTAGCTGATTCTCATCTTGAAACCCCTTATGATGAGCGCGCAAAAGAAGTGATTTTTAATCATGATATTTTGCCATTTCAGCAGTTAATTCAACAGAGTAAGCTTGATGCGATTATGCCGGCTCACGTGATTTATACACAATGTGATAGCCAGCCAGCAAGCGGTTCGAGTTATTGGTTAAAAGAGATTTTGCGTAAACAGTTGGGATTTGAAGGGGCGATTTTCTCTGATGATTTAGGCATGAAAGGCGCAGGCTTTATGGGCGATTTTGTGGATCGCAGTGAAAAAGCCTTGAAGGCTGGTTGTGACTTATTATTGCTTTGTAATGAACGTGAAGGTGTTATTCAAGTGCTTGATAATCTGAAGTTAGAGGAAACAACAGAGCATTTCGCAGCACGCCAAGCTCGCTTGAAATCGCTCTTTAAACAAAAATCCTTTGATTGGTCAGAACTCACCAAAACTTCGCGTTGGATTGAAAATCATCAAAAACTGACCGCACTTCAACAAGAGTGGCTTGCTTCTAAATGATTGATTGCCATCATTATCAAAAAGGCGATTGCCGTTCTTGTCAATGGCTTGAAATGCCTTATGAACAGCAACTCGCCAAGAAAGAAGAGCATCTAAAACAACAACTTGCCAAATTAGATTGTGATAATTTAATTTGGCATCCGCCTTTTTATTCCTCCGAGACTGCCTTTCGTAATAAAGCTAAAATGGTTGTAAGTGGCGCGGTGGAACGTCCCATTTTAGGTATTTTACAAGACCCGAATGATCCACAAAGTGCGGTGGATTTATGTGATTGTCCACTTTATCCACAACGCTTTGCTGAACTCTTTCCGATTCTAAAAGATTTTATTGGGCGTGCTGGTTTAGTCCCTTATAACGTGGCTAAGCAAAAAGGTGAGCTCAAATATATTCTGCTCACAGAAAGCCAACATACAAAAAAATTGATGTTGCGTTTTGTATTGCGTTCAGAAACTAAATTGCCGTTAATTCAACGTGAATTTGCAGGCTTATTGGAAAAATTACCACAACTTGAAGTGGTGAGCGTGAATATCCAACCTCAACATGCGGCGATCTTAGAAGGTGAGAAAGAAATCTTTTTAACGGACCAGCACACCTTATCAGAGAGCTTTAACGGTATTCCGCTATTTATTCGCCCTCAAGGTTTCTTCCAAACGAATCCACTGGTAGCACAAGGGCTATATGCAACGGCACAAGATTGGGTGCAAGATTTGCCGATTACTAAACTTTGGGATCTCTTTTGTGGCGTTGGAGGTTTTGGACTTCATTGCGCTAAAGCTTTACAGGATAAACATCAGCAAGAAGTGGAATTGACCGGGATTGAAATTTCGCCATCTGCTATTCAAGCGGCGACTCAATCCGCTCAGGTGTTAGGGCTAAACAACGTTAAATTCCAATCTTTGGATGCGGCTAATTTTGCTTTAACACAAGATGAAAACAAACCCGATTTGGTGATCGTCAATCCGCCTCGTCGAGGTATCGGAAAGGAACTCGCTGAGTTTCTCAATGAAATGCAACCGCACTTTATTCTTTATTCCAGCTGTAACGCGATTTCCATGGGAAAAGATTTGCAGCATCTAACCAATTATAAACTTACTCAAATTCAATTATTTGATATGTTCCCGCATACAGCACATTACGAAGTGTTGTTACTATTAACACTCATTGATACTTAATAAAGTGATCCACAAAATTTTTGTCTATCACTAAATAGTCTTATTTATAAAGAGTTATTTAATAGTATAAAATTTAATATATTTTCAGTAAAATGATCATATATTCAGTTTAATAATATTGGATAATTTTTTCTGAAAATATAAAGGAACCCATAATTGTATGAATAGAGAAATTACACTAGAGACAAAGCTAGTTGGAGATATAAAAGGTGACTTTTATGTTCCGTCATACCGCGAGGATATCGTTGGGGAGTGGCTGAAGTTGAACGGTTACTTGATGATATTTATTTTACTGAAGGCAAGAGCAATTACTGTCTCCAGCCAGTTGTAGTAAAAAAAAATGGTGATAGATACGAATTGATAGATGGTCAGCAGCGTTTAACAACCATCTACCTTATCTATCGTTTTATGAATGAAGAGAGTTTCGGCTTTATTGATGAGCCAAGATTTACTCTATCTTATGCTACTAGAGAAAAGTCTAAAGACTTCTTAAAATCAATCGATGAGTCCCGTAAAGAGGAGAATATTGACTTCTGGTTCTTTTGCTCAGCCTATGAAAGCATTAAGGCGTGGTTTTCTAAGAAAGATAGAAAATCAACGCTTACTAATATGAATAAGTACTTCGATGAAATAGTAAAAATTATTTGGTATGAAGTCGAAGAGTCTGAAGATGCAATTGGTTTATTCACTCGCCTGAATATTGGTAAGATTCCACTTACAAATGCAGAATTGGTAAAGGCTATGTTCCTTAGCAAAGGGCGAACTGACATCGATATGGAACGGAAAAAACAGGAGGAATTATCTTTCCAATGGGACCATATAGAGAAGGAGCTGCACAACGATTCATTGTGGTTCTTCCTGACGAATAAAAGTACGGAGTATCAGACTCGAGTTGATCTGCTTCTAGACCTTATCTCTCAAAAGCCTGCTGACAATAGAGATAAATATTATACCTTTTTCAAATTTAATGAAATGTATCAGGATGGTCAAAATCTTGACAACATCGGGTATAAAATTCAGCAGACATTTTTAACACTGAAGGATTGGCATAGAGATCACGAGTTTTATCACAAGATTGGATATCTTATCGCTTCTGGTTCAAAAACTTTGCGGGATATTTTTGAGCTTTCCAAAGATAAAACCAAGCCTGATTTTAAAAAATCACTCAATGACTATATCAAAAATAGCATAAAAATTGGGAAGAACTATGCAGATCTGAGCTATGAAAAGACTGAGGATCAGAAAAAGATTAAAAAACTACTCCTCTTATTTAATATTGAATCGATCCGTAAGAGTGGTGAGCATTCACAGTGGTTTCCATTTGATAAATATAAGAATGGTAAGGATGGAAGTGTCATCTGGAGCCTTGAGCATATACATGCACAGCAGTCAGAAGGTTTAAGCACACAGAAAATGTGGCAAGAGTGGCTTAAACTTCATATCCCTTCTATAAAATCTATAAGTCATGATTCCGAATTAATTAAGAGAATGGGTGATGCAAGTTCCAATGATAGCCTTAGTCGTCAGGATTTCGATATTCTCCAGCAAGAGGTTGTAGGTTTGCTCTCTGAAAAGGGACATTCAGAATACTTACATTCTATTGCAAATTTAGCTTTGTTAAGCTCAGGCTTTAACTTTATTCGAACATTTTAAAGCAGAGCTTGAACGAGAAATCCGCAATATTGATGATGAATTAGCTAACAAAATTATGCGCAAAATTGATATTGATTGGACAGATCTTCTGTGGAAGTAGCGAAATAGTAATACAGGTTCTCTAGACGATAACATTATTGATGACGAATTTTTACGATACTTTAAATTTATCTGTGATGTTATTTATTATCGAAAGGAGATCTCTGCAGGTAATAGAGGAAAAGATGTATTTGAACTTTTGGATCTATACTCTTCATCAAAAAGTGAGGATGCAGAAGAGAATATTAAAACTCTAGAGCGTTTTTTTGACTGTTGGTTGAATATTCGAGATTATAGCGATCCGAAAGACTTCTTATCCTCCTTTATAGCTAATACTCATGAGGATGGAAAGATTTTAGTTAAGTCTGGTAGTGACTTAAATATCTTTAAAGATTGCTTACATACATACCCTGACCGTGCCAAATTTCCATTGAATCGATTTGTGCTTTTATATGCAATTACAACATACTTACAGAATCTTGATAAGGTAACGGAATCTGATTTTAAAAGAAGAATTCGTATCGTAAATAACCTGATTCAAAATTCTAGAGATGAGATCTCTGATCGACAAGATAGAAACAGAATGCCTGCTATTTTAAAGCAAACAGAAGCGATTATTCTTACTGGTACCGTTAATGAAGATATCAGTCCTAACTTCAATGTACACCAGATTGTGGAAGAAAAAGAGAAGATTGAGTATCTAGAATCTCACCCTGATATGGATAGTGTAATGTCCAAATTGGAGGAAAAAGAGAAGATTAAGTATCTAGAATCTAACCCTAATGTGGCCAGTGTAATATTCGAATTGGAAGATCATGACTTACTTAAGGGGCAGATTAGTATCGTTGGTATAAAGAACCTTCATTATACAAAGAGATTTAAATCATTATTTGAATGTGATAAGGAAAAAGTAGACTGCGCCATGATGGCGATAGGAAATTATGGGCAAATGGAAGGAAATAAGCGACGTTACCAGTATGGCACAAAAAGTAATAGATCTGATGCTTGGGAAAACTTATTTCATAGGAGTAGTAATTTAGGCTTTGATAAGACAAGTAACATTCTTATTTCCTTATTAGATAAATATGAGGAATTCTCGAATGAGATTCTTGAAAAGATTGCTAAGGATTATCTGGAAAAATGTGAAGTAGAAGAAAAATATCCGTTTAGATACTATTATATTAAATACGATGAATATCGTCCCGACTCATATGGAAAGATGTGGAATGATGATGATGATGATGAAGATGAAACTGAAGCAAAGGGTTATACGTTCAGGGTTATGCAGACAGAATCTAGATTATCTGAGTCTTCATATGCTCCAGCTTTGAAAGCAGCTTCGGATTCACATTTATCAAAAGAATATTACGGGGATAGATTGATTTTTGGTGATGAGTATATAACCTGCACAAAGGATTCTTATGTAAGAAGGAAGAGTGACGACCCGAATAGTGGGGTTATTATCGAAATTAAGCAGAATACTGAGGGGATTGACACTGAAGACAGAATCATTCTCTTGGAGAATTATATCAAGAAGGAATTTGCAGATATGTTGAGTATGACTACTGATAGTCGTAGCTGAGTCTCGAGCATTATGAAACACTGATATTATTAAAACGCAATGGTTAACAAAAAAAGCTAACAGAAATGTTAGCTTTTTTATTTAAGAATTTAACCGCACTTTTATTTTGCTATAAATCAGGGCAAGCAAGAAAAATGCTGCTTGTAACAAAATAATGCATGCACCTGTGGACGCATCAAAATGGTAGCTGAGTAGCACGCCTAATAGACTTGCGGTTACAGCACTGATGATCGCGATAACCAGCATTTTATCGAAGCGATTCGTTAGGGTTAGCGCGGTGATGCCAGGCGCAATTAGCATCGCTACAACCAAAATAACCCCAACCACTTGCATCGTACTCACAATGGTGAGTGCGAGTAATGTGAGTAAGCCATAGTGCAGTAATTTAGGCGAGAGACCTGCAACACGAGCATGGCTAGGGTCAAAGCAATAAAGCAGAAAATCACGACGTTTTAGTCCAAGTAAAATAAAAATGATCAAGGCGATAATAGCCGTTTGAATCAGTTCTTGTCTGCTTACCCCCAATACGTTACCGAATAAGATGTGTGTGAGATGTTGTGATGTTTGGATTTTAGTGAACAACACCAAACCAATGGCAAACATTCCCGAAAATACAATCCCCATTGC
>ERZ773145.1518-NODE-1518-length-18735-cov-3.438919_pt1 | contig 18735 bp, 15 predicted proteins | sample MGYA00580848_ERZ773145 | MGnify/ENA primary metagenome ERZ773145 (study PRJEB29015, sample SAMEA2737858) | human gut metagenome | biome: human gut; feature: human-associated habitat; material: faeces | place: China | collected 2012 ... | reverse complement strand
CAAGAAGCTCCGCAAGAATGCGGCTCAAGGGGGCGCTGTCGGCAAAGCCGCCCCCCTTGAGAATCTCCCCGGCCTCAAAACCAACTTAGTCTGTGCTAGGGCACTTCCGGCGCGGAAAATGCGCCTATCTGAGCGCTTAGAGACGGCGTGATCTGACGCACCCATTGGGTTGGCCTTCTCAAGGGTGCATTTCGTGAGAACGCTGAAAAATCTACAAAAGGCGATTGCCACCGGCAATCGTTTCCAAAAGTCGAATTGGTCCTCTATTCCGCGCCAGTGCGTACACTGGCATGGAATGAGTTGAATGCGGGGATTCTTCCGTAGAAAGCGCCGAAACCCTGCTTTTCTAAACGAAAAGCGGGCCGGAAGAATTCTTAAGGAGGGCGGCTTGGTTTGCGGGAGCAAACCTTTCAGCGCCTCCTTAAGCCGCATTCTTTCCCCCTTTCTTGGCGGGACAAGAAAGGGGCCCCCGGAGGGATACCCAGCCGAAAGTCCCGACAGGGCTTCGGTCAGAACTTCCCGCCTAAACGGCTCATGACCGGTTTGCCCACGGCAATTGTTGCGGCTATGTGCGGTTTGCGGTTGCATTTGCAGGGGGGATTTGATATAATGACTGTAATTATGGGCTTTTGTGCCCTTTCACCGGGAGGGGAAGGCTGTATGTACCAGAGATCGGGGCTGCCGTGGACGAAATACTGGGATTTTATACTGCTGGATATGCTTTCCATGGTTCTGTCTATGGTGGCTGCCTACTATGTATATATCCCTACGGACTTCAATCTGACGAAGAGCCCGGAGTATATGCTGCTGCTGCTGGGCATGCCCCTGGTGGATTTTGTGGCCATCGTCCTGGGCAATACCATGAACGAGGTCCAGAAGCGGGGGGCTTTTGCGGAATTCTGCGCCACCGTGCGCAATACCGCCGTGGTGTTCGCGGTGGAGGCCCTGATTTTCTTCGTGGTGAAAATGGGCGGCTTCTATTCCAGAATGAATTTTTTCTACACGGTGGTGTTCTATTTCTGCATCAGCTACACTACCCGGTGCCTGTATAAGTGGTATTATGTAAAGCGCATTGTCCCGAAAAACGGCCGGTCCCTGCTGATCATTGCCGCGCCGGAGAACATCCCGGGGCTCAATGAAAAAATCGCCAGGGGCATGTACAGCACCTACCGCATGGCGGGGCTGATCCTCTCCGAGCCCCTGCCGGAGGGAGCGGACTGCGCACTGAAGGTTGTGGCGGACAGCAGCCGGGCGGAGAGTTGGATTCGGCAGAACTGGGTGGATGAGGTGCTGATCCTGCTGGCCCCCGATGAGGCGGTTTTGAAGCTTGCCGACGCCGTGACCTCCATGGGCATTACGGTGCACTTAGGCCTGGATTACATCCGGGACCTGCTGGGCAGCGGCATGAAAACGGTGGAGGACCTGGGGGGCTACGATGTTCTGACGGTTTACCGCAACCGCATTGGCTTTGGGGCCTCGGCGGTGAAGCGCCTGATTGACATTGTGGGCGGCCTGGTTGGCTGTGTGTTTACGGCGGTTCTGACGCTCTTCATCGGTCCCGCCATCTATTTGACCGACCCCGGCCCCATTTTCTACACCCAGGAGCGCATCGGCCGCAACGGCAAGGTTTTTAAGATGTACAAGTTCCGCAGCATGGTCACCAATGCGGATGAGATCAAGCAGCAGTATCTCAAGGAAAACCGGGTTTCCGGGGGCTTCATGTTCAAGCTGGACTGGGACCCCCGGATCATCGGCAACAAAATCCTGCCGGACGGCACGAAAAAAACCGGCATCGGCGAATTCATCCGCAAGACCAGTCTGGACGAGTTCCCCCAGTTCCTGAACGTTCTGAAAGGGGATATGAGTCTGGTAGGCACCCGGCCTCCTACAAAGGACGAGTGGGCGCTGTATGAGGACCACCACCGGGCCAGAATGGCCATGCGCCCGGGCATTACGGGCATGTGGCAGGTCTCCGGCCGCAGCAACATTACGGACTTCGAGGAGATCGTCCGGCTGGATACGAAATACATCGACCAGTGGTCCCTGGGGCTGGATTTGAAAATATTGGTGAAGACCGTGCTTGTGGTGCTCAGGCACGAGGGCAGTATGTAAGGAGCGCGCTATGGATACCAAGACCAAGGCAAACATCAAGCGGGTACTCAATGTCTTCTGGCATCTGGAGCCCACCAGCGATATCTATATGTTCCACCATGTGACCATGACGCCGGAGGTGGAGTGCAGCTGCTGCAAGCTGGACACGGAGGACTTTGTCCACTTCCTGGACCAAAAGCGGGACTATGTGTCCCTGGATGCGCTGACGGATGACAAGCGTTACCCCCGGAAGGCCGCCATTACCTTTGACGACGGCCTGGAGGACACCTTCACCGTCGCCTATCCCATTCTCCGCCAGCGGCAGATCCCCTTTACGGTGTTTGTCCTGAGCCATATGGTTGGACAGCCGGGGTATTTAAGCGCCGAGCAGCTGAAAAAGATGCAGCGCGACCCCCTGGTGACCGTTGGCGTCCACGGCTCCAAACACAGAATCCTCACCGAGTGCACCCCGGAAGAGCAGGCGGAGGAGATTTTCGCCAGCAAGCAGGTTCTGGAAAAGCTGCTGGGGCAGAAATGTGACCTCTTTGCCTATTCCCACGGGCAGTATGACGACAATATCCGTAAGCTCACGGCCTTTGCAGGCTACCGCAAGGCCTTCGCCGTGGCGGGCAGGCCGCTGAACGCCCACTTCGACAAAGGCCCCTATGCCTACCCCAGAATGTCCGTAGAGGCGGACACAAAGGCGATGTTTGGGCTGTAGGGGAATACGAGTTGACAGTTGACAATTGACAGTTGACAGTTAAGGGATTTCCTACGGAAATGAATGAAAATATTTTAAAATCGTCCCGTAGGGACACCACAACTGTCAACTGTACACTGTCAACTGTCAACTATCACGCAAACTTTCGGTTTGCGGTCCCTGTGTATAACCGGGCCGACCCCCGGAAAACTACAAAGGAGGGCAGTCCATGACAAGAGTTCTGGCACTGTTTACCTGTTTCAACCGAAAAGAAAAGTCGGTTCACGCCGTGGAAAGCCTGATTTCCGGCAACCCCCAGATCGATTTCACCTTCCTGGTGGTGGATGACGGCAGCACCGACGGCACCGCCGAGGCGCTGCACAAATTCCCCGTCCGCATTCTCCGAGGGGACGGGAGCCTGTTCTATTCCCGGGGCATGGGCCTGGGCATGGACACCCTTTTGCGGGAAAAGACCGACTATGACTACCTGCTTATGATGAATGACGATGTGGCCTTTTTTCCCCACTGCATTGAGGCGCTGGCGACCCAGAGCGGGGGCAGGGATGTGATCGTGGGCGCCACCCGGGACACCCGGGGAAATCTCAGCTACAGCGGCATTCAGTACGAAAAGGGCATTCACTACCGCTTCATGAACCCCGGGGAGGCGCAGGAGGCGGACACCATGAATGCCAACTGCGTCCTGATCCCCTATGATCTCTTCCGCAAAACCGGCTCCATGGATAAGCATTACCACCACTCCCTGGGGGACTTTGACTATGGCTTCGCCCTGCGGCAGGCAGGGGGAAGGCTCTACGTCTCCAAGGACTATGTGGGCGAGTGCTGCGACAACCCCCAGACGGGCACCTGGCACGACAGGTCCCTCTCCATCCGCCAGCGCATCCGGAAAAAGGAAAGCGTCAAGGGAGACCCGGCAGGTCCCTGGTTTTATTATCTGAAAAAGCACTTTGGTCTGTTCACCGCCGTCAAAAGCAGCGTGACGCCCTATATTCGTATTTTTCTAGGCCTGTAACAGCCCGGGAAGAAAGAGGAAACCATGCGTAAGAACAAAAAGAAGATCGTGGGCAATCACGCCGTAATGCTCATGTTTTATGACCTGGTGATGCTGGGCCTGGTATCGGTGCTGCTGCTGGTATTCTACCCCAGCAGCTACTATCCCATTACAAGGCTGGAGGCGCTGCTGCACTATTTGCTGGCGGCGGCCTGTATGCTGGGCGCCCGGGCTCTGGGCAACTCCTATAACAACGTCTGGCGTTACGGCGGGAACAACCTGTACGTAAACCTCATCTGCTACGATGTGCTGGGCGGCGGGGTGTATTTCCTCTTACAGCGGCTGCTGCCTCTGCGGGATGTGGAGTTTCTCCGGGCGGTGACCCTGTTTGCCCTGAATCTGCTGGGGGATATCCTCATGCGGCAGCTGTACCAGTACCTGTACGATGCCAACAGCCGGAATTCCAAGGCGGCGAATGTGATCCGGGTGGTCACCCAGAAGCTCACCGGCATCCAGGCGGAGCCTGCGGACCGGGGGAGCGGCCGCCGGATCAACATCGCCATCATTGGTGCCGGCCGGGTGGGCGCAGGCCTGGCTGCGGACCTGGCCAGCAACCCCCGGGCCGCCTACGCCGCCAAATTCTTTGTGGACATCGACCGGAACAAGATCGGCCGCGCCATCAACGGCGTTCCCGTGCTGTCCGATGAGGAGGCCGATGAGCGGGCCTTCCGGGAATACAACATTCAGGAGGTGGTTTTCGCCATTCCGGGAGCCACCGCAGAGCGAAAGAAGGAGCTCTATGAGCGCTATAAGGCCACGGGCTGCAAGCTGAAGACCTATGACTACCCCACCACCCAGGCCGTCAACGGCAAGCGCAGCCTCCGGGAGTTTGACGCCGAAGAGCTGCTGTTCCGGCAGACCTCGGAAATTCTAACCGACGATACCAAGGCCTACTACCGGGGCAAGACGGTGCTGATCACCGGCGGCGGCGGCTCCATCGGCAGCGAGCTTGCCCGGCAGATCGCCAAGATCGGCCCCCGGCAGCTGGTGATCCTGGACGTCTACGAAAACGGCGCTTACGATATCCAGCAGGAGCTGAAGATCAAATTTCCCCTTTTGAATCTCCGTGTGGAGATCGTCACCATTACGGACAGGGGGCAGCTGGAGCGGGTCTTCGGGGAATACAAGCCCGATGTGGTCATCCACGCCGCGGCCCACAAGCATGTACCCCTGATGGAGACCAACTGCTGCGAGGCGGTGAAAAACAATGTGTTCGGCACCCGGAATCTGCTGGATGTGGCGGAAAATGCCGGCTGCGGCAAGTTCATCATGGTCAGCACGGACAAGGCCGTGAACCCCACCAACGTCATGGGGGCCACCAAACGGATGTGCGAGCTGGAGGTGCTGAACCATCGGGGCAATATGAACTGCTCTGCCACCCGGTTCGGCAACGTCCTGGGCAGCAACGGCAGCGTGATCCCTCTGTTTAAGCGGCAGATCCTCTACGGCGGACCGGTGACGCTGACGGACCGGCGGATCATCCGCTACTTTATGACCATTCCCGAGGCGGCCCAGCTGGTGCTGACCTCCGGGGCCTTTGCCAAGAACGGGGAGCTGTTCGTGCTGGATATGGGCAAGCCCGTGCACATTCTGGAGCTGGCGGAAAACATGATCCGCCTCAGCGGGTTTGAACCCTATAAGGACATTGACATTGTGGAAACCGGCCTGCGGCCCGGCGAAAAGCTCTATGAGGAGCTGCTGGTGCGGACCGAGGACCTGGGCAAGACGGAGAACGACCAGATCTTCATAGAGCGGGACAAGAAGCTGGCCCCGGAGGAGATCGCCCAAAAGCTGGCGCTCCTGGCCCAGGCGGTGAAGAGCGAGGATGACGAGACCTGCGAAAGGCCCTGAAGGCGGCGGTGGAGACCTTCCGTGACCCGGAAGAGGTGAACTGCCGCGCCGAAGAGGCCCGGGAAATGCAGCAGGTCCGGTAAATAAGAAAGGGGAGCAAGCACGTGAACTATCTGATCGTTGTGGATATGCAGAATGACTTTATTGACGGCAGCCTGGGGTCTGCCATGGCCCAGGCCATTGTGCCCAAGGTGGTGGAAAAGACCGCCCATTTTGACGGGAAGGTGATCTTCACCCGGGATACCCACGGCCCCAACTATCTGAACACCCAGGAGGGCCGGAAGCTGCCGGTGAAGCACTGCATCCAGGGCACCCCCGGCTGGCAGATCTGCGAGGAGCTCCAGCCCTTCGCCGCCAACGTGGTGGACAAGCTCAGCTTTGGCAGCATCTCTCTGCCCCGGCTCCTGGCCCAGGAGGGCACCCCGGAATCCATTGAGCTGTGCGGCCTGTGTACGGACATCTGCGTGATCTCCAATGCCATGATCCTGAAAAGCGCCTTCCCGGAGGCAAGGGTCAGCGTAGACAGCGCCTGCTGCGCCGGTGTCACCGAGGAAAGCCATAATACGGCCCTGAACGCCATGCGGGCCGTGCAGATCGAAGTGAAATAAGAAGCGCCCCCGCAAGCCAAGCTTGCGGGGGCGTATGCTTTCCCTAAACCTTCCCCACCGGCGGTGCGTCGCGCAGCTACGGAAAAAGGCTCCCCTGAAAGGGGAGCTGGCTCGGCGTCAGCCGAGACTGAGGGGTTCCCCCGCCGAACCCCTCCGGCCTGCGGCCACCTCCCCTTTCAGGGGAGGCTTTTATTTTCGCCCCTTCCGCAAAAACGCCGCTGTCTGGGCCAGGGCTTCCTGCTTGGGCACCCCGGCCAGGCGGAGACGGTGGGCCAGGGCCAGGGCGGGGGCGAAATCCTTGCCCGGGGCGAAACCGGCAGCAACCAGGTCCGCGCCCTGAACATAGGGCTGGGCCAGAAGGGCTCGGTAGGCGGCGAGGGCTGCGCGCAGATAGCTTTCCGTGGGGGCATAGTCCGGGAAGCCGGTCTTTCCCGTGGCATCGGCCTTGGCCAGCAGCAGCAGGTCCTCCGGGCAGAGGCTTTCGTCAAAGAGCTTATTGCAGCTTTTTTGCCCGGAATGCTGGGCGGCGAGCATATTGGGCCGCATGTGCAGCTTGACCATATTCAGCACATAGCACCTGAGCTGCTTCTCCCGGGAGATGCGGGCCAGAAAGGCTTCCGCCGGGGCCAGACCCGCCTCCTCGTGGCCGAAAGAGCGGATACGGCCGGTGCCGTCCCGCCGGGTGGTATCGGGCTTGCCGAAGTCGTGGCACAGTGCGGCAAACATCACCTTCCTGGGGTGCTCTGCCTGGGCGCGCAGGGCTGCGGCCCGGTCCAGCACCAGCACGGTGTGGTTCCAGACGTCCCCCTCGGGGTGAAATCTTGGCTCCTGGGGCACGCCGATCAGGGCCTGCACCTCGGGAAACCAGACGCCCAGCTGCTCCATTTGCCGCAGGGTTTCGAAGAATACGGAGGGCCGGGGCGCTTTCAAAAGGGCCTTTTCCAGCTCGGCCATGACCCGCTCCCCGGAGAGAGCGGCCAAATCCATGGTTTTGCATAGGGCAACGGTCTCCGGGGCCACGGAAAAGCCGAACCGGGCCGCAAACTGAGCGCCCCGCAGCACCCGCAGGGGGTCTTCCGGAAAGGATTGGCTGCTGACATGGCGGAGAATCCCTTTTTCCAGGTCCTCCCGGCCCTGGAAAAAGTCCAGAATTTCCCCGGTCAGCACGTCCTCCATCAGGGCGTTGACGGTGAAGTCCCGGCGCATGGCCGCCTTTTCCGGGCCGAGAAAAGGGTCTGTAAAGACGGCAAAGTCCCGGTGCCCCCGGCCGCTGAGGTGCTCCTTCCGGGGCAGGGCGATGTCAATGTCATAGTGGCGCAGGCCGTAAATGCCAAAGCTTGCCCCCATCTGGGTACGGGTGCCCAGGCGGTCCAGAATGGCCTCCAGGGCGGGGGCGGGGACGCCGTGGATCTCTATGTCCACATCCTTGGTGTCGATCCCCAGCAGCCGGTCCCGGACGAAGCCCCCCACGTAGTAGGCTCTGCCCCCGGCCTGGGCCACGGCTGCGGCAATCTGCCGGGCCATGAGAATATTCCTGTCTTCCATAGGCTTTTCACGGCTCCTCGGGGAACAGGGGGTAGTCCCGGACGAAGGAAATGAAGCTTTCCACGCCGCTGGGGGTGTACTTGGATTTGCGCCAGAGCAGACCAACCTTCTGCTCGATGCGCGGCTCGATGGGAATGCCCACAAGATCCGGGCAATGAGGCATAGAAGAAGCTGGCGCAGGTGGAATTATGGATCATGCCCTTCATGGTGTAGATCTGGCTGGTGTAGATCTGGATGTAGGGCGTGATGCCGAGGCTTTCAAACCGGGAGAGAATGGCATTGTTCTGCACGGAATCCGTATTGTACATCACAAGCGGCGTGGCGGCCAGCTCCTCCAATGCAACGCTGTCCCGCTTGGCCAGAGGATGGGCCGGGTCTACCACGATGACGAAGTGGTCCCGCCCGATGCAGGCGGACTGGAAGCTCTCCGGGTCGTCCTGGTTCAGGTTGGCCAGGGCAATGTCCAGCTCCTTTTCCTTTACCAGCGCCGCCGCCCGGGCGGAGCCGTACTCGTAGAAGGTCAGGCGGATATTGGGGTGGCGGGCGTTGAAATCATGGAGCAGGTCCGGGAAAAAGGTGGTTCCCCACAGGGGCGGAATGCCCACCTTCACGTTCTGCTGGGCGCTGCCCAGGTCGCTGAGCTGCTGCTTTGCGGATTCCACCTCCCGCAGAAGCTGCTCGGCGCGCTCATAGAAGATGCGCCCCTCGTCCGTCAGGGTCATCTTGTTCCGGGCGTGGGAAAAGAGACTGACGGAAAATTCCTTCTCCAGCTCCCGGATGGCCCCGGAAATGGCCGGCTGGGTCACATACAGCTTTTTCGCCGCCGCCGTAATGCTCTGGCATTCCACGGCGGTGCAGAAATACTCCAGTTGTGTCAGTTTCATGGGTGGACTCCTTTCAGAAAATAACCTTCCCCTACGGGGAAGGGGGACCGCGTCAGCGGTGGATGAGGGGCCTTACGAGCGAGAGCGGTGCGTGACTTGTGGCACCTTTTCTTACCACTCTCGCCCATTACGCCCCTCTTCAGTCAGGGCTGCGCCCTGCCAGCTTCCCCGGAGGGGAAGCTTTTTTAGATATATACTACCACACATCCCCCTATAAGTAAATTCTTTTGACATTATAAATTCTGCTGATACCCCCATTTTAAACGCTGATTTTACTTTCGTTTCCAAAAATGTTACACTTGGGTCACAAAGCAGATGACTACCGGCCGGTTCTCCTGCAATGCGCGTAACCGAAAGAAAAGGAATTCAATAGGAGGAAACAAAGATGTCTCCCAGTACCATTACACTGCTCTTCCTGGCCTTCGCCATTGTGAGCTTCATTCTTGAAAAGATTCCCCTTGGCCTGACCGCTACCATCGTGGCCATCGGCCTGAACCTGACCGGTGTTCTGAGCAACTCCGATACCTTCGCAGGCTATGTCAACAGCAACGTCATCCTGTGCGTGGGCATGTTCGTTGTGGGCCAGGCCCTGTTTGAGACCGGCATGGCCAACAAGATCGGCGGCCTGGTCACCAAGTTCGCCAAGTCCGAGAGAATGCTGATCGTGGCCGTTATGACCATCGTTGGCATTATGTCCGGCTTCCTGTCCAACACCGGCACCGCCGCCGTGCTGATCCCCGTGGTCTGCGGCATTGCCGATGAGTCCGGCTACTCCCGCTCCCGCCTGCTGATGCCCCTGGTCTTCGCTGCCGCTCTGGGCGGCAACCTGTCCATCATCGGCGCACCCGGCAACCTGATGGGCGTGAATGCCCTGCAGGAAATGGGCATTGCCACCAGCTTCTTCATGTATGCACCTGTGGGCGTTCCCATGCTGGTGCTGGGCATCGTCTTCTATGCCGTCATCGGCTACAAGCTGCTGCCCGACGGCACCCACGGCGGCGAAGCCCCCGAGGCCCCCAAGGATTACTCCGGTGTGCCCGCCTGGAAGCAGATCGTCTCCCTGGTCGTCCTGGTCGTTGTCATCCTGGCCATGATCTTCGAGAAAAAGATCGGCATCAAGATCCAGGTCTCCGCCTGCATCGGCGCCATTGTTCTGGTGCTCACCGGCGTTATCTCCGAGAAGGAAGCTCTGAAGTCCATCGATCTGAAGGTCGTCCTGCTGTTCGGCGGCTCCCTGGCCCTGGCCAAGGCGCTGGAAACCACCGGCGCAGGCAGCCTCATTGCCGATGCCATCGTGGGCGCTCTGGGCGCCAACCCCAACCCCATGGTCCTGCTGGTGGTCATCTTCGTGGTTGGCTGCGCACTGACCAACTTCATGTCCAACACCGCTACCACCGCCCTGATGGTGCCCATCGCCACCTCTCTTGCCGAGAGCCTGGGTGCTGACCCCCGCTCCATGATCATCGCCACCGTCATCGCCTGCTCCTGCGCCTATGCCACCCCCATCGGCATGCCCGCCAACACCATGGTCGTGGGCCTGGGCGGCTACAAGTTCAAGGACTATGTGAAGGCCGGCCTGCCCCTGATCGCGGTGTCCTTCCTGGTCTGCATCGTGCTGCTGCCCATCCTGTTCCCCTTCTACGGCTAAAAAATCAGTTCCGCAGGCGGAAGCTGCCGCCTGCGGAAATATCGGAAACATAATAAATGGAGGAATTTCCAATGGCAAATGAAGAAAGCGTAAAGCTGCTCACCGACATTGTGGCAAGCTTTGTGTGCCACATCAGCAAGAAGCTGCCTGACGACGTTGTCGCCAAGCTGGAGGAGCTGGGCCGTCAGGAGACCGCTCCCCTGCCCAAGGTCCTGTATGAGACCATGACCAAGAACCAGAAGCTGGCCGTGGAGCTGGACCGCCCCAGCTGCCAGGACACCGGCGTTCTGCAGTACTGGGTCAAGTGCGGTACTGCCTTCCCCCTCATCAACGAGCTGGAGGCTCTGCTGAAGGAGGCCACCGTTCAGGCTACCTTCACCGCCCCTCTGCGTCACAACTCCGTTGAGACCTTCGACGAGTACAACACCAAGCGCAACGTCGGCAAGGGCACCCCCACCGTGTGGTGGGACATCGTCCCCAACTCAGACCAGTGCGAGATCTATGCCTATATGGCCGGCGGCGGCTGCACCCTGCCCGGCAAGGCCATGGTCCTGATGCCCGGCGCGGGCTACGAGGGCGTTACCGACTTCGTTCTGGACCAGATGACCACCTACGGCCTGAACGCCTGCCCCCCGCTGCTGGTTGGCGTGGGCGTGGGCACCTCCATTGAGACCGCTGCCCTGCAGTCCAAGAAGGCTCTGATGCGGCCCATCGGCTCCCACAACGACAACCCCAACGCCGCTAAGATGGAGAAGCTGCTGGAAGACGGCATCAACGCCATCGGCCTTGGCCCCCAGGGCATGGGCGGCAAGTTCTCCGTGCTGGGCGTGAACATTGAGAACACTGCCCGCCATCCTTCCACCATCGGCGTTGCCGTCAACGTGGGCTGCTGGTCTCACCGCCGTGGCCACATCGTTGTGGACAAGGATCTGAACGTCACTTGCGACACCCATTCCACCTGGAAGTTCAACGGTTAAGGGAGGTTATTAGCTATGGTTGAAATCAGAGGAGATAAGAAGGTCCTGGTGACCCCCGTCACCGCCGAGGATCTGGCTGACATTAAGATTGGCGATATCGTCTGGCTGGACGGCGATCTGATGACCTGCCGTGACGTGGCCCACCGCCGCCTGATCGAGTACGGCCGCGAGCTGCCCTACGACATCCGCAACAAGGCTATTTTCCACGCAGGCCCCATCGTCCGCAAGATCGAGGGCACCGAGGATGACTACGAGATGGTCTCCGTCGGCCCCACCACCTCCATGCGTATGGAGAAGTTTGAGTACGAGTTCATCAAGCACACCGGCGTCCGCGTCATCGTGGGCAAGGGCGGCATGGGCCCCAACACCGAGCGGGGCTGCAAGGAGTTCGGCGCAATCCACTGCGTGTTCCCCGCAGGCTGCGCCGTGGTTGCCGCTACCGAGGTGCTGAAGATCCAGGAGCATCACTGGGATGAGCTGGGCATGCCCGAGACCCTGTGGTGCAACAAGGTCAAGGAGTTCGGCCCCCTGATCGTCTCCATCGATGCCAAGGGCAACAACCTCTTCGAGGAGCAGAAGGTCATCTACAACGAGCGCAAGGAGAAGGCCAAGCAGGCCATCTATCCCGAAGTGAAGTTCATCAAGTAATTTATAGGGCTGCACCGCTCAATTCGTCTGCGACAGTCAGCGGATCTTTTCCTTCTATATTACGTAAAACATACAAGCGCCGCATCCACCACCGGGATGCGGCGCTATTGACAAAAAAATCAAATCGGTGTATACTATGAGTGCAAAGGGTGCTACCAGTAGGTCGGCTCCCCTACATGTTGGAAGAGAAGTAACCGGGAATGTAGGAGTTAGCGGTTACTTCTCTTTATCGTTAACCTGGAGAACCAAGCCAATGACGGCAATAATGACGAGGCAGAATTGAAAAATTCCTTCCCATGTAACGTCCATAAACCGTCCCCCCTTTCTATAAGGGGGCAAAAGAGAATATATCACCCCCGAAAAAGATCGAGGAGAACCGCCTACCGGGGTACTGGTAGCACCGACTACAGAATAACACAGGATTCGAGAAAATGCAAGAAAAAAGCGGGGCATATCGGGTGCAGCCATGCAGCGATATGCCCCGTGTATGCCTATTCTGCGTTTATTCTGATGAACAAAAGCCATTGCAGCATAAAAGAAATGTCAATATTTATCCATTGGGTTTGACAAAGGGCCTGTGCGGGGGTATGATAGAGGTATCTTTTACGACATAGGAGGCCCTGCAATGGAGGAATTGGCGAAAAAAACAGAGACGGCAGAGAAGAAAGGCGACCTGCTGCTGTTTGTGAAGATCCAGACGGCTCTGGTGGCGGTGCTGGTGCTGCTGCTGGTGGTGGGCGGTATTTTTGCCGCCGTGCAGGTGAACAAGGCCATGCGCGTGGTGGACGGCCTGGATATGGATAAAATCAATGCCGCCGTGCAGTCCCTGAGCAACATCGCCGCAGAGCTGGAAAAGCTGGATATGGAAGGGGTGGGCAAGACCGTGGAGGCCCTGCGGGGCGCGGCCCAGAAGCTGGCCGAGGCCGACATCGACGCCGTCAACGACGGCATCGAAGCCCTGACCGACGCCGCCGGGAACTTGCAGAACCTGGATATCGAGAAGCTGAACGACCTGATCGCCGCCCTGGAGAAGACCGCCGCCCAAATGGAAAAAACCAGCGCCGCCTTTGGAAAGCTGTTTGGAAAGTAAAATAGGAAGCAAAAACGAGGCTGTTGCATTGAACAGCCCCGTTTTTTTATTCCTCCGTCTTGAAAACGGACTTCTTGTTCAGGGTAAAGGAATACTGCATTTCCAGCGCCTGGAACAGCTGCTGCATGACGTCGTCTGCAATGGTGCGGATGTCCAGGGACAGCACGGAGGCGATGACGGCCTCGATTTCCTCCTTGGGCACCTCGAAGATGCGCAGATTGGTCCGCAGGAACCGTTCCAGCTTGCGCTCCAGGGTGAAATAGACGTCACAGGGGTGGGCCATGTAAGAGCGCATGATCCCGGCGGTGCCGATTTCTATCTCATAGAAGTCGCTGACGGTGGCCTTGGGCAGATAGGAAGAGAAGATTTTCTGGAGCTCAGCGGTGGTGTGCTGATGGATCAGATCCAGCAGATCCGGCTGGGTGTAGACCTCTACATAGACCTCCCGCAGATTCTCGTTCAGCTCTACCAGGGTCAGCTGGATGCTGGTCTCCACGGCATAGAGCATCACAGGGCTTGCATCCTTGCCGATGATCTTTCCGGCGATGCCGAACTGGTTGGAGAACATGAAGCCGATGAACTCTTTCAGAACGTCGCTTTTGGCCTTGTACAGGTGGTAAAAGGTGCCGGCGCTGACATCTGCCTCCTCAAAGATCTGCTTGGGCGGGGTGTTGCTGAAGCCCTGCTCCAGGAAGAGCTTCACACAGGTGGACAGGATACGCTGCTCCGTAGCCTGCCGGTCATAACGGGTACGAATGGGGACCGCCTTCTTTCTGTAGTTTTTAGAATTCATTCTAATATATCGAATTCATCATAAACGATTCCATGAAAAAAGTCAAGTCTTTTTGAAAATTTAGAAAAAGTGTCAAATATATCTTTCACCTTCCCCCACCGGCCGTAGGGGAAGCTTCTTAACCTTCCCCTACGGCGGTGCGTCGCGTAGGGGAAGCTTTTTCAGAGCGCCACTTGATTTCCGGAAGACGTTTTGGTAAAATGAGAAGCGGAAAACAGTCGCATTTGGGGAAAAGGCCCGGAAAAGGCCCTTTCCGAACAAGGGGGGAGCTTCGTCCCCGGAGGAAGAATCATGACCATTCAGCAGCTGCAATACGCCCTGGCCGTTTACCGTGCGGGCTCCATCTCTGCCGCGGCGGCCAATCTCTTTATCGCTCAGCCCAACCTCAGCGGCGTCATCCGCGCATTGGAGGAGGAGCTGGGGTATTCGATTTTTGTCCGCACCAGCCGGGGTGTGCAGCCGACGGAGCAGGGCATGGAGGCGCTGCGGCAGGCGGCCCAGATCGTGGACTGCCATGAGAAGATGTGCCGCGTGGGCACGGCGGCCCCCCGCCGCCGTCTGCGCATGGAGGGCATTTCCTACAACCCCGTGTGCGATGCCTTCACCCAGCTGTGCAAGGAATGCGAAGGGGACGAAAACCTGGAAATGGCATTTTTCGCGGATGAGATCGACACGGCCCTGGAAAAGCTGATGCTCTCCGAGGTGGACCTGGCGGTCATGCTGCGCAGCCCGGAAGATATGGAGCGGACGGCCCAGCTGTGCCGGCAGAAGAACCTGAAAATGACCCACCTGACGGATGTGCCCATGGTGCTGCGCATCGGCCCCAGGCACCCGCTGTACCGGGCGCCGGAGATCCGGCTGTCGGATTTTGAAAAATACACCATGGTGGACTATAACGACCGGGTGTTTCTGGAGCATCCCAGCCTTTCGGGGCTGCTGCATATCAACCAGGAGCGTGTGGTGACGGTTGCGGACCGCACCCTGAAAAACCGGCTGATCGCCGAGACCTCTATGTATTCCATCGGCTGCAAGCTGCCGCCCCGGTCCAACGAGCGCTTCGGCTTCCGCTGCATCCCCCTGGAGGGCCTGCACTACAGCCTGGCCATCCTGGAGCGCACCGACAGCCCCCGGGGAGAGCTCGCCGTCCGGTATCTGGACCTGCTGGAGCGGTATTTGGAGGACCTGTAATCCTTGACCTTCCCCTGCGGGAAAAAAGCTTCCCCTACGGGGGAGCTGGCAGGGCGTAGCCCTGACTGAGGAGGGGGGTAATGGGCGAGAGCGGTTGGAAAATACGTACCACTCTCTCCCGTAACGCCCCTCATCCATAAATTATGGTATAGCTGCCACTGGCAGCTATAGGAGATTCGATTCGCTGCGCGACGCACCGCCGCTGCGGCGGTCCCCCTTCCCCGGAGGGGAAGGTTAAGAGCTTTTTTACTGAACTATTAGAACCCATTTGTAACGATTTTTATTTCTTCGGCAGGAAATCCGTTGATTCGAGGGCATAAATGTGCTATGATTTCGGGGGCACAAATGTGCTATGATGACGCCATTCAAGAAGGAATGTGTCTGTAGGAGAGCGCCAATGGAAGAGAAATATGGGATTCATTTTACGGAAGAGATCCTGACCGCCCCTGGGTTTGGCCCTTTGACGAGGGAGGTCGTGGACACGGTCCAGTCTGTGCTGGATATGAACGACCCGGTGGGCATCGCCGCCGGTTATTATACGGATGGGCTGCCCATTGTCTGCGCCAGCCGCTTCTTTGCGGAGATGCTGGGCTACGAGCGGGAGCGCCTGGGGCAGGAGCCCGGGCTAAAGCTGGAGGACATCATCTGCACCACCCTGCGCTATCCCTTTGAGAAACGGGATTTTTCTGCCCTTTGGGGGAAATTCCGGGTGTATATGCTGACCCGAAAGGGCGCGGCGGTGCCGATGACCTGCTTCAAGGAGGAGACCCGGGACGCCCAGGAGCGGCCCATGTGGGTGATCTCCGCCCGGCCCAGCCGCACGGAGCAGTATCTGACCCTGGTGGAGGACATCCGGGAGATCAGCCAGTGGTACATTGACTACGACCTTGCCGGTCAGGTCACCCAGGTCCACTGGGACGACGATCTGCGTACCCTTTTGGCAGACCCGCCCGGAACGCCCCTGCCCGGCTCCAAGGGCCTGGGGGAGCGCATCCATCCGGAGGACCGGCCCCGCATCCGGAAGGAGCTGGCCGCGTTTTTCTTTGACTCCGGCCGGGACCGCTTTACGGCGGAGTGCCGCCTGCTGCTGGGCTCCGGGGGCAGCAAGTGGGTGCAGCTCAGCTGCCAGGCCATCCGCCGCACCGACGGCACCGTCAGCCGCATGGTGGGTCTGTTTATGAACATAGACCAGTGGAAAAAGACCCAGATCAGCTCCGAGCGGCAGCGGCTGTTCCACGATATCTACAGCGCCGGCAATATCTGCGAGTACGTGGTGGATTTGGAAACCGGCAGCTTCGAATCGGAGAAGATTCACCCTGCCTTTCGGGAGCTGGTGGAAAACAGCGCCGATTGGGATTCTCTGGCCCGGGCGTTCTGCGAAAAATATGTGCTGCCGGAATACCGGGATACGGTGCTGCTCAGCTGCAGCCGGGATTATATCCGCAAGGTGCTGACGGAATTCCAAGGGGAGCAGTGCGTGGAGTTCCGGGTGGAACTGGACGGTCAGGAGCGCTGGCTGCGCCATATGGTGCTCCACGGCGACACGGACCGCCGGAAGACCCCCCGATATGCCATTTCCTTCCTGCGGGACATTACGGATGTGAAGCAGGGCGCCCAGGAGCGGGACCGCATTTTGCAGAAAAATGTGGATATGCAGCGGCTGATCTCCGGCCTGGTGAAGCAGGTGGAGCGTTTCGGCACGGTGGATATGAAAACCGGGCACTATGAGTTCGGCGGCAATACCAACGCCAACCGGTATACCACCAGCGGCCCCTACAGTCAGCTGGTGGACGAGATCTGCGCCAGATACCGGTCCGTGGACGGCCTGAAACCGCTGAAGGAGCTGCTGAGCCTGGAGTCTATCCGGCAGGATATCCAAAAGGACACCAATGTGTATAAGGTGGAGTGCGTCAGCCTGGACGGGGAGAACGTGAAGCAGCTGTCCGTCATACCCACGGCCTGGGAGAACGGGACGCTTACCCAGGTGCTCATTGTCACGGCGGACATGACCCGCAGCAAGAAGACGGAGCTGCAGGCCCGGCAGTCCCTGCGCCTGGCCTATGAGGCGGCCAACCAGGCCAACCAGGCCAAGTCCCGGTTCCTGGCCAATATGTCCCACGACATCCGCACGCCTATGAATGCCATTATGGGCATGACCACCATTGCCAAAAGCAATCTGAATGACCCCAAGCGCATGGCGGAGTGCCTGGATACCATCGCCCGGTCCGGAAAGCTGCTGCTGGGGCTCATCGATGAAATGCTGGATATGGGCCGCATCGAAAGCGGCAAGATGATGCTCTCCCGGGAGGCCTTCCGCTGGCCGGAGCTGCTGGATGAGACCCTGGCCCTGGTCCGGGGGGAGGTCCAGCGGCGTGGCCACAGCCTGTCCGTACACATGGAAAAGATGGACCATGAGTCCGTTATGGGCGACAGGACGAGAATTCAGCAGGTGTTTCTGAACCTGCTGACCAATGCGGTGAAGTACACGCCGAAGGGCGGAAGGATTCAGGTGTTTCTGAAGGAGGAGCACGCCCAGTCCCCCAATACGGGGGCCTTTATGCTGGCGGTGGAGGACAACGGCGTGGGCATTGCGCCGGAATTTTTGAAGGAGGTCTTCCAGCCCTTCGCCCGGGAGGACACCAGCCGCACCACCAATATCCACGGCACGGGGCTGGGGCTGGCCATTTCCAAGAATATTATGGACCTGATGGGGGGCGATATCTCCGTGGAGAGCGCCCCAGGCAAGGGCAGCCGCTTTACGGTGCGCTTTGAGCTGGAGCTTGGCCCGGAGCCGGAGAAGGACCTGGGCGCCCAGCGCCACCTGCACATCCTCATGGCGGATGCCGATGAGGTCTGCTGCCGCCGGGTGGCGGCGGACCTGGAGCACATGGGCCACCGGGCGGACATTGCCCTGACAGGTCCCGGCGCGGCCCAAAGGGTCATCGGCTGCGCCCGGGAGGGGGCAGGGTATGATTGGATGCTCCTCAACTGGGACCTGCCCGAGGCCAATGCTTTGCAGACCCTGGAAGCCATCCGGGGAGCGCTGGGTGACGAAACGCCCAAGTGCGTCTTCACCGCCTATGACGTGGCGGCGGTGGAAAAGCAGGGCAGGGAAGCGGGAGCCCGGGGCTTTCTGACCAAGCCCATCTTCCGCTCCCGGCTGCAAACCCTGCTGGGGCAGGACAGCCAGGGGGAGACGGGCGCTGCCATCGAGCCCATGGAGGCCCTGAAAGGCCTTGCACTCCGGGGAAAACGAATTTTGCTGGTGGAGGACAATGCGCTCAACCGGGAGATCGCCGCGGAACTGCTGGGCGTTACCGGGGCGGAGATCGAAACGGCGGAAAACGGCCGGGAGGCCCTGAATACGGTCCGCAGCCGTCCCGGGGAATTTGACCTGGTGCTGATGGACATCCAGATGCCGGTGATGAACGGCTACGAGGCCGCCCAGGCCATCCGCGCCCTCCACCGCCCGGATACGGACGCCTTGCCCATTGTGGCCCTGACCGCCAACGCCTTTGACGAGGACGTCCTCCGCTCCCGCAAGGCCGGCATGAACGCCCACCTGAGCAAGCCCCTGGACATCCGCAAGCTGGTGGAGACCTTGCAGGGGCTGATGTAATATGGTCCCCCTTCCCCGCAGGGG
>ERZ773145.1509-NODE-1509-length-18795-cov-5.017609_pt1 | contig 18795 bp, 17 predicted proteins | sample MGYA00580848_ERZ773145 | MGnify/ENA primary metagenome ERZ773145 (study PRJEB29015, sample SAMEA2737858) | human gut metagenome | biome: human gut; feature: human-associated habitat; material: faeces | place: China | collected 2012 ... | reverse complement strand
AAAAATTCCGCATTTTCAATGCCGTTTCGCCGGGCGTTCTCCCGGGCGTCCTCCACGGCCTGGGGAACCATCTCCACCCCCAGCACCGCACCGGCAGCCCTGGCCATGATGAGCGTGATGGTCCCGGCGCCGCAGTACAGGTCCACCGCCAGCTCCCGGCCCGTCAGCCCCGCGTATTCCAGGGCCTTTTCATACAGGCGCTGGGCCTGGTCGTGGTTCACCTGATAAAACGACAGCACCGACAGCCGCAGCTCCAGTCCGCAGAGGGTATCCGTCAGATAGTCCCGGCCCCACAGGGTGCGGTACCGGTCCCCCAGGATGGCGTTTCCCCGGCGGGTATTTTCCCCCAGCACCACGCCGCAGGTTTTTGGCGCGGCGGCCCGGAGCATGGCCACCAGCTCCTCCTCATGGGGCAGACTGCGGCCGTTTACCAGCAGGCACACCAGAGACTCCCCGGCGCAGCTGGTGCGGACGTACAGGTGCCGCAGCAGGCCCCGGCCGGTGGCCTCGTTATACGGCTCCACCTGGAACCGGGCGACATAGTCCCGCAGGGCCTGAGCCAGAGCATCGGCCTCCGGCTTCTGGATGAGACAGTGCTCCACATTCACCACCTGGTGGCTGCGGGCCCGGTAGAACCCCACCTCCCCCGCCGGGGAAATGGGGTAAATGCTCTTGTTGCGGTAGTGCAGGGGCTGTTCCGCGCCCAGAATTTCTTCCACCGTCACCTCCGCGCCGCCGATACGGGTCAGGGCGTCCTGGACCCGGGCCCGCTTGGCCCAGAGCTCCTCCTCATAGGACATATGCCGGAAGTCGCAGCCGCCGCAGCGGCCGTAGTAGGGGCAGTCCGGCGTCCGGCGGGCAGGGGAGGGCTCCACCAGGGCGGCGATCTTGCCGAAGGCGGCGTTTTTCAGCACCTTCATCACCAGAACGTCGCAGACCTCCCCCCGGATGGCCCCGTGGACGAACACCACCTGGCTGTCTATGCGGGCGATGCCCAGGCCCTCGCTGGAATAGCCGTCGATATGGGCGCGGTAAATGCGGTTTTTCTCCAATCCGGGCATAAGCGCCCTCCTCTCGTGCGAATCATACGAAAATTAGGGGCGGACAGAGCTGTCCGCCCCTGAAAGGTTTCCAAAACTTGGTTAAATCTCGAACTTCTCCATGACCTTGCGCAGGGCCTCGGCAAAGGCGGCCAGGGTCTTGTTGTCCCGGCCCTTGCTGCGGCGGATAAGGCCCACCAGGGAATCGCCCAGCTGCACCAGCTTCTGATACGCCGCAGTGACCCGGGGCGCGCCGTCGAAGGTGCGGGTCTTGCGCTGGGGCAGATAGCCCGCCGCCAGCTGGGTGCAGGTCAGCAGGTCATACTCCTCGGTATACTGGGGAGCGTGGGCCGTGAAGCCCAGCTGGCTCACCGTCTGGGCAAACACCGGCGCCACCTCCCGGTCGCCGTGGACCACGAACACGTGCTGGGGCTTGGGCTCCTTGAAATGGCCGATCCAGTCCAGCAGATGGTCGTGGTCGGCGTGGGAGCTGAGGCCCTGGAAATTCACCACCTTGGCCCGGACCGCCACGTCCTCGCCGAACAGCTTCACGGAGGGAGTCCCGTCCAGCAGGGTGCGGCCCAGGGTGCCCGGGGACTGGAAGCCCACGAACACCACGGCACTGTCCGCCCGCCACAGGTTATACTTCAGATGGTGGCGGATGCGGCCCGCGTCGCACATACCGGAGGCGGAGATGATGACCTTGGGGGTGTGGTCCTCGTTCAGAGATTTGGACTCGTCCACGGTCTCCGTCAGGTGCAGGCCCGGGAAGTTGAACATATGGGTGCCGTCCTTCACCAGCTCCAGAGCGTCCTGGTCCAGATAGCCCCGCAGATCGCCGCAGAAAATGGTGGTGGCGCTTTTGGCCAGGGGACTGTCCACATACACCGGGAAATTCGGCACGGAGGTCACCAGGCCCTGATCCTTGATCTCCCGGATGAAATACAGCAGCTCCTGGGTGCGGCCCACGGCAAAGGAGGGGATCACCACGTTGCCGCCCTTGCCCAGGGTCTCGTCGATGATCTGGGCCAGCTGGCCGGTATAGCTCCACACCTCGGTGTGGTTGCGGTCGCCATAGGTGCTCTCCATGACCACATAATCCGCCCCGGTGAAGAACTGGGGGTCCCGGATGATGGGCTGGTCCACGTTGCCGATATCGCCGGAAAAGACGATGGTGCGGGTCTCGCCGCCTTCGGTGAGGGTCAGGCGGATGGACGCGGAGCCCAGCAGATGGCCCGCGTCGATGAACACGGCGTCCACCCCGTCGCACAGGTGGACGGGCTGGTCATATTCGCAGGTGTCAATAAACTCCGGCACCCGCTGGGCGTCGGCCACGGTATACAGAGGCTCCTCCTCCGGCCGCCCGGCCCGGCGGTTCTTGCGGTTTTTATACTCGGCGTCGCTTTCCTGGATGTGGGCGGAATCCTGGAGCATGATGCTCATGAGCTGAGCCGTGAGCCGGGTGGTGAGAATGCGGCCCTGGAAGCCGTTTTTGATGAGCATGGGCACCCGGCCGGAGTGGTCGATGTGGGCGTGGGTGATGAGCACATAGTCGATGCTGCCCGGGGCAAAGGGCAGGGTGCGGTTGTCCACCTCGTCCCGGCCCTGCTGCAATCCGCAGTCGATGAGGATGCGCTTGCCGCCTACCTCCAGACAATGGCAGCTGCCGGTGACGCACTGGTCAGCGCCGAAAAAACTCAGCTTCATGGCGTTCGTCCTTTCCTCTCAAAAATTGGGGTGCCCTTATTGTAACACTTTTTCTTCCCGGCGGCAACAGGAATTGCATTTTGCCGGAACATCCGTTATAATAGGTGGGAATATAACTTGTTATTCCCCTGAGGAGGAACACTAATGTTTGAACAATCCCATATCCGCAACTTTTCCATTATCGCCCATATTGACCACGGCAAGTCCCATTCCCAGTTTGCCTGACGGCAAACCGGGAGCCCTTTTCATTCAATGTCCTTCGGCGGAAATGAATTCCGCCTGCGGCAAGGTTTTGCTGCGCAAAACGCTTGTTACGCGCCACTTGGCGCGTCAGCGTGGACTTACCTACAGGAGGAACGCAAATGTTTGAACAATCCCATATCCGAAACTTTTCCATCATCGCTCACATTGACCACGGAAAGTCCACGCTGGCGGACCGACTGCTGGAGCTGTGCGACGCCGTGCCGGAGCGGGAGATGGAGAACCAGATTCTGGACAACATGGACCTGGAGCGGGAGCGGGGCATCACCATCAAGTCCCGGGCCGTGCACCTGTTCTACAAGGCCAAGGACGGCGAGATCTACGCCCTGAACCTCATCGACACCCCGGGCCATGTGGACTTCAACTATGAGGTCTCCCGGTCCCTGGCCGCCTGCGAGGGGGCGGTGCTGGTGGTGGACGCCACCCAGGGGGTGGAGGCCCAGACTCTGGCCAACACCTATCTTGCCATGGAGCACGACCTGGAGATTCTGCCGGTATTCAACAAGATCGACCTGCCCGCCGCCGACCCCATGAAGGCCAAGCAGGAGGTGGAGGACATCATCGGCCTGCCCGCCATGGACGCGCCGGAGATCTCCGCCAAGCTGGGCCTGAACGTGGAGTCGGTGCTGGAGGACGTGGTGCACAATGTCCCCGCCCCCACCGGCGACCCCAACGCCCCCCTGCAGGCCCTGATCTTCGACAGCCAGTATGACCCCTATGTGGGGGTGGTGGTGCTGTTCCGCATCAAGCAGGGCACCATCCGCCGGGGGCAGACGGTGCGCATGATGGCCACCGGAGCCCAGTATACCATTCTGGAGTGCGGCTACCTGAAGCCCCTGGGCAACGAGCCCACGGACGCCCTCCAGGCCGGTGAGGTGGGCTATTTCACCGCCTCCATCAAAAACGTCAAGGACACCCAGGTGGGCGATACCATCACCGACGCCGAAAATCCCGCCGCCGAGCCTCTGCCCGGCTACCGGCCCGCCCAGTCCATGGTCTACTGCGGCATTTACACCGAGGACGGCAGCAAGTATCCCGACCTGCGGGACGCCCTGGAGAAGCTCCAGCTCAACGACGCCTCCCTGACCTTCGAGCCGGAAAGCTCCGTGGCCCTGGGCTTCGGCTTCCGCTGCGGCTTTCTGGGGATGCTGCATATGGAGATTATCCAGGAGCGGCTGGAGCGGGAATTCAATCTGGACCTGGTGACCACCCTGCCCAGCGTCATCTATCACGTGTACAAGTCCGACGGCACCATGGTGAAGGTGGACAATCCCCACAACTACCCGGACCCCACGGTCATCGAGCACGCCGAGGAGCCCTATGTGAAGGTGAACATCATCGCCCCCAACGAGTATGTGGGCAACATCATGCCCATGTGCCAGGACCGCCGGGGCGAGTTCAAGGATATGCAGTATCTGGACACCCACCTGGTGGAGCTGCACTATCAGATGCCCCTCAACGAGATCATCTATGACTTCTTCGACACACTGAAGGCCAACACCAAGGGCTATGCCTCCCTGGACTATGAGCTCTCCGGCTACCGGCCCAGCGAGCTGGTGAAGGTGGATCTGCTGCTCAACGGCGACGGCGTGGACGCCCTGAGCTTCATCGCCCACAAGGACAAGGCCTATCCCCGGGCCCGGCGGCTGTGCGAAAAGCTGAAGGAGAACATCCCCCGCCAGCTGTTTGAGGTGCCCATCCAGGCGGCCATCGGCGGGCGCATCATCGCCCGGGAGACGGTAAAGGCCATGCGCAAGGACGTGCTGGCCAAGTGCTACGGCGGCGACATTACCCGCAAGAAGAAACTGCTGGAAAAGCAGAAAGAAGGCAAGAAGAAGATGCGGAATCTGGGCACGGTCCAGGTTCCCACCGAAGCCTTCATGGCTGTTCTGAAGCTGGACAGCGATTGATAACAGGAGGAACGCACATGGAACAGGCCACGTTTGACGATTTTATGAAGCTGGATATCCGGGTGGGCACCATTGTGGAGGCCCGGCCCTTTGAAAAGGCCCGGAAGCCCGCCTATCAGCTGCTGGTGGACCTGGGCCCGGAGCTGGGCCGGAAGCGCTCCAGCGCCCAGATCACCCAGCAGTATACCCCGGAGGAGCTGGTGGGCAAGCAGGTGCTGGCGGTGGTGAATTTTCCGCCCCGCCAGATCGCCAATTTCTTCTCCGAGGTGCTGGTGCTGGGGACCTACTCCCAGGGCGGCGTGGTGCTGATCACGCCGGACAAGCCCGTGGAAAACGGGGACCGGCTGGGGTAAAATAGGAGGTATCGCATATGGCAGGATTCGGCGTTCTGATTGTTTCGGGCATATTATCGGCGATTTTCCTGTTCTTCATCGCCGTGTTTGCCGCCGCGGCGGCGTATATCATGGCCAGCTATGTGCTGGAGGGCTTTTCCATCGCCTGCATGCGCAAAAAAGCGGGCGACGCACATACATTCCCTGCCTGGATTCCCTTTTACAGCAAGTATCTGCTGGGAAAGCTGGCAGACCGGCGGGTCATGGGCGCCGTGTCGGCCCTTCTGACGCTTCTGTCCGTCTGCCTTTGCGTCTATTTCTACGTCTGCCGGGAGCTGAATACTCTTTGGTTCATCCTCCTGCTGATGGCCCTGTTGGCGGTCTTTATCCTGGACACCCTGATCGCCCACCGGATCTATAAAAGCCGTGCCGGTAAATATGGGGACATCCTGACCGTGTTCACCGTTTTATCCCTGGGCCTGCTCCGTCCGGTGTTTCTGTTTGCTGTCCGCAATCGGGCAGCGGAGAGCGTGCCGGCCCCGGAGTGTGGAAATTGAGTAAAAATCCCGGAAGGAGATGTGATAGCATGGCCGAGGAAAAGCTGTTTATTGAGGCATCCGAAGAGGATGTGCCGTCCATTATCGCTCTGCGGCAAAGAATCTGGGACACCACATACCGAGGCATCTACCCCGACAGCATGATAGATAACTTTGACTGGGACTGGCACAGGGAAATGGAGCTGCTGAGGGTCCATCATCCGGCGTATTCTGTGTACTTGGTCCGAAAGGACCGGCAGGATATCGGCTACCTGACGATAAACGAAGCCGATGTAATCACCCTGCAATCCCTGTATATTTCCGCCGAATACCAAAGACAGGGGATTGGCCGGCAAGCGTTCGATTTCGTGAAAGCGTATTGCAGAGCGCACCATGCCGCCTCCTTTGTCTGCCACTGTGTCCCGGAGAATCTTAACGCCCGCAGCTTCTATGAGCGCATGGGCGGCAAGGTGATCGGGCAGGACCTGGCAAACGAGGAACGGTGGCAGAACTCTGTCACTTATCGGTTTACCCTGACACAATAAAATTGCTCAAAAGAAAGTTGAGGATCACCTATGAACAACATTACCAGAACCGCCATGATCACCATCTGCGGACGGCCCAACGTGGGCAAGTCCAGCCTCACCAACGCCCTGGTGGGGGAGAAGATCGCCATCGTCTCCGACAAGCCCCAGACCACCCGCAACCGGATTTACGGCGTGGTGAACCGGGGAGACACCCAGTATGTGCTGCTGGACACCCCGGGCCTGCACAAGCCCCGTTCCCGGCTGGGGGACTATATGGTGAAGGTGGTGCGGGAGAGCCTGGAGCAGGTGGAGGCCGCCCTGCTGCTGGTGGAGCCCATCGCCCATGTGGGGGAGCCGGAGAAGATCCTGCTCCAGCGCATCCGGGAGGAGCACCTGCCCTGCGTGCTGTGCATCAACAAGATCGACACCGTGGAGAAGAAGGACGACCTGCTGGCGGTGATCGCGGCCTACAGCCAGGCCTTTGACGGCTTCGACGCCATCATTCCCATCTCCGCCCGCACCGGCGATGGTTTGGACGACCTGATGGCCCAGCTGCAAACCTATGCCGCGGAAGGCCCCCAGCTATTTCCCGACGGCATGACCACCGACCAGCCCGACGCCCAGGTCTGCGCCGAGATTGTCCGGGAGAAAATGCTGCTGTGCCTGGACAAGGAGATCCCCCACGGCACGGCGGTGGAGGTGACCCGCTTCACCGAGCGGGAGGACACCGGCATCATCGACCTGGACGTGACCATCTACTGCGAAAAAGCCAGCCACAAGGGCATCATCATCGGCAAGCACGGGGATATGCTCAAGCGCATCAGCTCCCTGGCTCGCCGGGACATCGAAAAGTTCATGGGCGCCAAGGTGTACATGGAAACCTGGGTCAAGGTCAAAGAAAACTGGCGGGATAATGTGAATTTCATCCGCGCCAGAGGGTACGATGAGCAGTGACTTCTTCCCATCGGCCATGCTGTGCCAGTTTTCTTGCGGCGTCAGCCGCTCGCCGCTCTGCGGCGTAAATTCAAAGAATTTCTGCCGGCGGAATTCATTTCCGCCGCAGCAGATGGTATGAGGGGTCCCCGGTCAGATATCATCTGACTGGGGCAAACTGGCGGGATAATGTGAATTTCATCCGCGCCAGGGGATATGACGAGCAGTAATCCCCCCTCCAAAAGCTTCCACTCATGACACCGCCGGAAAAGCGGCAAGCTATGGGCGGAGGTGAAAAGCCATGGAGGAGCGCTGGGCCCTGTTCTGGGCCACCGGAGCGCCGGAGGCGTACTTGCTGTATAAGGAGGCGGCTGAATGCAGCCGGAACGATTCGTAACGTGCGGCCTGGTGCTGCGGGAGACCGATACCAGGGACGCGGACAAGATCCTCACCGTGCTGACCCCGGACCGGGGCAGGCTCTCCGTGATCGCCCGGGGCGCCCGGCGCAAGGGAAGCCGCGTGGCCGCGGCCTGCCAGCTGCTGGCCTATTCGGAGATGACCCTCTATGAAAAGGGCCGGTGGACCATGCTGGACGCGGCGGACACCATCGAGCTGTTCGACGGCCTGCGGCAGGACCTGACGGCCCTGAGCCTGGCGGCCTACTTCGCCGAGCTGACGGAGGCGGTGTCCGACGGCTGCGGCGGCGACGTGCTGCCCCTGCTGCTCAACGCCCTGTATGCCCTCAGCGCCCTGAAAAAGCCGCCCCAGCTGGTGAAGCCCGCGTTCCAGTTCCGGCTGATGGCCCTGGCGGGCTATGAACCCATGGCCGATGGCTGCGCCCTGTGCGGCGCGCCCCAGCCGGAAAATCCCATGCTGGACGTGGTCCACGGGGTGGTTCACTGCGGCAAATGCCGGGAAAAGGGGGGACTGTCCCTGCCGCTGACGGCGGCGGGGCTGGCGGCCCTGCGATACGTGCTCTACGGCGACCCCCGTCGGCTGTACAGCTTTTCCCTGCCGCCGGAGGGACTGCGTGCTCTGAACCATGCGGCGGACGCCTACGTTTCCGCCCAGCTGGAGCGCAGCTTCCGGACCCTGGACTATTACAAGACCATTCTTCCGCAAGAGGAAACGAAATATGAGTGAATTATTTGAAAAATCCATCCGCACCCTGGAGCTTCCGGCGGTGCTGGAAAAGCTGGCGGCCAAGGCCGTCAGCCAGGCGGCCAAGGACCGGTGCCTGAAGCTGACCCCCTCCACGGACGTGGAGGAGGTGCTGCGGCTGCTGGACGAGACCGACGCCGCCAAGGAGCGGCTGGGGCTCCACGGCAGTCCGTCCTTCTCCGGCGTGAAGGACGTATCCGCCGCCCTGACCCGGGCGGACCACGGCGGTATGCTGAACACCCGGGAGCTGCTGGACATCGCCGGCGTCCTCACCGCCAGCCGCCGGGTGTCGGATTACGACGCCCAGCGCCAGGGGGAGGAGACGGTGCTGGACCGCCTGTTTGCCTCCCTGCACACCAATAAATACTTAGAGGAGCAGATCCGCTCCGCCATCCTGGACGAGGAGACCATCGCCGACACCGCCAGCAGCGAGCTGGCGGACATCCGGCGGAAAATGCGGCTGGCCGCCTCCAAGGGCCGCCAGATTCTCCAGCGCATCATCTCCTCGCCGTCCTATGCCAAGGTGCTGCAGGAGGCCCTGATTACCCAGCGGGACGGCCGGTTCGTGGTGCCGGTGAAGGCCGAGTGCAAGGGCAGTATGCCCGGCCTGGTCCATGATATCTCCTCCTCCGGGGCCACGTTGTTTGTGGAGCCCATGGGCGTGGTGCAGGCCAACAATGAGCTGAAGGAGCTGGAGGCCCGGGAGCAGAAGGAGATCGACCGCATCCTGCGCCAGCTGTCCGCCGCCTGCGCCGCCCAGATGGAAAACATCCTCTGGGACTATGACATTCTGGTGCACCTGGACGTGATCTTCGCCCGGGCACAGCTGAGCTATCAGCTCAACGCCAGCCGTCCGGAGGTCCGCCGCCGGGGCGGCGTGACCCTGCGCCGTGCCCGGCACCCCCTGCTGGACCAGGCCAGGGCCGTGCCCATCACCGTGGAGCTGGGCCAGCAGTTCGACACCCTGGTGATCACCGGCCCCAACACCGGCGGCAAGACCGTGACCCTGAAAACCATCGGCCTGCTGTGCCTGATGGCCCAGTGCGGCCTGCACATCCCCGCCGACAGCGGCAGCGCCGTCCGGGTGTTCCACCGGGTGCTGGCAGACGTAGGCGATGAGCAGAGCATCGAACAGAGCTTGTCCACCTTCTCCGCCCATATGTCCAACATCGTGCAGATTCTGCGGGAGGTGGACGACCAGAGCCTGCTGCTGTTTGATGAGCTGGGAGCCGGTACGGACCCCATCGAGGGCGCGGCCCTGGCCATTGCCATCATCGAAAGCGCCCGCAGTCAGGGGGCGCTGATCGCCGCCACCACCCACTATGCCGAGCTGAAAACCTTCGCCATGACCACGGCGGGGGTGGAAAACGCCAGCTGTGAGTTCGACGTGCAGACCCTGCGCCCTACCTACCGACTGCTGATCGGCATCCCCGGCAAGTCCAACGCCTTCGCCATCTCCCGGCGGCTGGGGCTGGACGAGTCCGTGATCCAGGCCGCCCAGCAGCAGATGGACAGCGACTCCGTCCGCTTCGAGGACGTGCTGACCCAGCTGGAGGAGAAGCGCCAGCGGCTGGAGAAGGCCCAGGCCGAGGCGGACCGCCTGTGGCGTCAGCGGGAGGAGGACGCCCGAAAGGCCCGGACCTTCCGGGAGCAGATGGAAAAGGCCAAGGAAAACGCCCGCACCAAGGGCGAGGCCGAGGCCAAGCGCATCGTGCGCCAGGCCCAGGCCCAGGCCGACGAGATTTTCGCCCAGCTGGACCAGCTGCGCCGCCAGCAGCAAAAGCAGATCAACTTCCAGGAGCTCAACGACGCCAAGGCCGCCGTGCGGCACAGTCTGAACCAGGCCCAGGAGGCCCTGCACCTGCGCAGCGAGCCCCAGGAGCCTGCCTACGCCCCCAGCCGCCCCATCGAGGTAGGGGACCTGGTGGAGCTGCCCGGGGTGAAGATGGCCGCCTCGGTGCTGGCCGTCAACAACGACGGCACCCTGCTCCTACAGGCGGGGAAGATGAAGATGACCGTCAAGGCTCAGCAGGTGCGCCTGCCGGAGGGCCAGCCCAAAAAGAAGCCCGCCGCTCCGGTGGGCGGCAGTCCCAAACTGAATCTCCAGCCCCGGGCTTCGTCGGAGCTGGATATCCGGGGCTATGAGACCCTGGAGGCCGAGAGCGTGGTGGAGAATTACATCGACAGCGCCGTGATGGCAAAGCTGGGCACCGTGACCATCATCCACGGCAAGGGCACCGGCGCCCTGCGCAAGGCGGTCCACGAGATGCTCAAGCGGAACAAGGCCGTCAAGAGCTTCCGCCTGGGCCGCTATGGCGAGGGAGAGGCCGGCGTAACGGTGGTGGAGCTGAAATAACAGACGGAGTTTGTGGATTCTGCCAAAAGGACCAAACTTTTTTTCAGGCCCCGCTTCAAGAATTTGTAGCTTTGGATATTGCTTTCTTTCCCCGTTTCGGTATAATATTATAGTGTGAGAGAAGTATGTCCCCGCATTTTGCGAAAATGCTTCATAAAAGGAGTGCAATGGAATGTTTACACAGGAAGTTACCGTGAACAATGAGGTGGGCCTGCACGCCCGGCCTGCTACCTATTTTATCCAGAAGGCCAACGAGTTCAAAAGCGGCATCTGGGTGGAGAAGGAGGAGCGCCGGGTCAACGCCAAGAGCCTGCTGGGCGTTCTGTCCCTGGGCATCGTGAAGGGCACCACCATCACCCTGATCGCCGACGGCCCCGACGCCAAGGAGGCCGTGGAGGCCCTGGCGCAGCTGGTGGACAATCAGCTGGGCGAGTAAAAACGAAATAACCGGAAAACACCGGAGGGACGGCTGTCCCTCCGGTGTTTGTTTTCATACCTCAGTTCAGCATATCGGCGTTGGTGTCGAACAGCTGGCGGATGCGCCGGCGCAGGGGCCGGTGGGCCGGGTCCGTCAGCTCCGGGTCACGCTCCATCAGCTGCCGGGCCGCCGTCTGGGCCTCGTCCAGCAGCCGCATGTCGCAGCTGAGGTCGGCGATCTTCATGGCCGGCAGACCGTGCTGCCGCTGGCCGAAGAAATCTCCCGGCCCCCGCAGCCGCAGGTCCTCCTGGGAGATGCGGAAGCCGTCGTTGGTCTGGGTCATCACCTTCAGCCGGGCCCGGGTCTCCTCATTCTGGCTGTCCGACAGCAGGATGCAGTAGCTTTTGGCCTTGCCCCGGCCCACCCGGCCCCGCAGCTGATGCAGCTGGGACAGGCCGAACCGGTCGGCGTTTTCCACCACCATGCAGGTGGCGTTGGGCACGTCCACCCCCACCTCCACCACGGTGGTGGACACCAGGATGTCGCTTTCCCCGGCGGCAAAGGCCGCCATGACCTTCTCCTTCTCCTTGGGCTTCATCTTCCCGTGCAGCACCGCCACCCGCAGGTCCGGAAACACCTGCTCCTGCAGCTGCTTGGCGTAGGCCGTCACGGCCTTGCGCTCGTCGGGGATCTGGTCCGCCTCCCCCACCAGGGGGCAAACGATGAAGATCTGCTGTCCCGCTGCCGCCAGCTTCCGGATAAAGGCCTGCACCCGGGGGCGATAGCTCTCCCCCAGGGCGAAGGTGTCCACCTTCTGCCGCCCGGGAGGCAGCTCGTCGATCACCGACACGTCCAGGTCGCCGTAGATCACCAGGGCCAGGGTCCGGGGGATGGGCGTGGCGGACAGCACCAGCATATGGGGGTCCTCCGCCTTTTGGGACAGGGCCGCCCGCTGGTTCACGCCGAACCGGTGCTGCTCGTCCGTTACCACCAGGCCCAGCTTCTGATACTGCACGTCCTCCGTCAGCAGGGCGTGAGTGCCGATGCACAGATCAATGGTCCCATCCGCCAGCCCTGCCAGGATCTCCCGCCGCTCCTTAGCCCGGGTGGACCCGGTCAGCAGGGCGCACCGGATGGAAAACCGGGCCAGCAGCGGCGCCAGCCCCTGATAGTGCTGCCGAGCCAGAATTTCCGTGGGGGCCATCAGGGCCGTCTGCCACCCGTTTTCCACGGCGAACCAGATGCACGCCGCCGCCACCATGGTCTTTCCGCTGCCCACGTCCCCCTGGCACAGGCGGTTCATGGGCTTGCCGGACACCATGTCCTCCACGGCGTCGGCAATGGCCCGGCGCTGGGCTCCGGTCAGGGCGAAGGGCAGCCGCCGGTAAAAGGGCTCCATGCTCATCCGCTGGCAGGCCGGGCCTGCCACGTCCCGACGCCGCTGCCGCAGCAGCTGCAGGCCGCAGGTCAGCAGGAACAGCTCCTCGAACACCAGCCGCCGCCGGGCCACCTCCAGAGCCTCCGGCGAGGTGGGAAAGTGGATGTTCTCGTATGCATAGTTTACATAACACAGCTTGTGGGCCTGCCGCACCTCATCCGGCAGCACGTCCGGCAGCAGCTCCCGGCAGGCGTCCAGCCCCTGGCGGGCGGCCCGGGCCATCAGCCCCTGGGTGACTCCGGCGGTCAGGGGATAGATGGGCATGATGCGCCCGGTGACCTGCTGCCGCCCCTCCGGCTCAAACAGGGGGTTGATCATCTGCTTGCGCCGCAGATTGTCCTCCACCTTGCCGAAAAAGACGCACACATCCCCCTGGTGCAGGGCGTCCCGCCGGTGCTCCATGTTGAAAAAAACCAGGTCCAGGGACCCGCTGTCGTCCACCACCCGGGTCTTGGCAATGGTGCGGCCTCCGGAAATGCGATAGACCGTCAGGTCTGCCGCCACCATGCCCCGGACGCACACGCTCTCCCCGGCGGTCAGCTCCCGGATGGGCCGGACCTGGGTCCGGTCCTCATACCCCCGGGGGAAATAGGCGATCAGGTCCCCCAGGGTGGTAATGCCCAGCTTTTCCAGGGCGGCGGCCCGGGCCTCGCCGATGCCCTTGATATATCGCACATTGGTGCCCAGGTCTGCCATAAGGCCGCCTCCTTCGTTCTTATTTCCGGCGGTAGGTCACATATTGGAATGACACGCCGCCGGAGGTGAATGTCTCGCTTTGTTCCGCCTCTGTCCACGCACTGTCCCGGGATAAATCGGGGAAAAACGCGTCAGCCTGGGGCGCGGCGAAGATCCTCGTCAGATACACGGTGCTGCACCGGGGCAGCAGCTGGCGGTACACGCTTTCCCCGCCGATGACCACCGCGTCCTCCGGCACCTCCGCCAGGTCATGGATCACATCCGCCCCCGGGGCGGTGAAATCCGTATCCCGGGTCAGCACCAGGTTCCGCCGGTCCGGCAGGCCCCGGCCCCCGGGGAGACTCTCCAGGGTCCGGCGGCCCATGACCACGGTTTTCCCCAGGGTCAGCTGCCGGAACCGCCGCAGGTCCTCCCGGATGTGAAACAGCAGAGCCCCCTCCCGGCCGATGCCGCCGTTTTCGCAGACGGCTGCAATGGCGATCATTCCTCGTCCTCCCCGTGGGGACGCCACAGCCACACCACCTGCTCCGGGGCCGGAGTCAGGCCCAGCTTTTTCTGCAGGGCGTGGGAGGCGGGGTTGTCCTCATACACATGGCAGAAGGGGGTCCAGCCCCGCTCCAGGTGCCAGCGGATCAGCCAGCCCTCCAGGGCCATGGCCAGGCCCCGGCGGCGATACTCCGGCAGGACCTCTAAAATGCCCATGCTGCCCTCGTGGTGCATACCGATGAAAGCCGCCAGCCGCCCATCTTCAAACAGGCCCCACAGCTGCCCCGCCTCCATCCGGCTGCGCAGATATGCCGTCTCGCCGTCCTCCGGGTGATAGTGGGCGGCGCACAGGGGGAGGTATTCCTCCGTTATAGGCCGCACCTCCGCGGCGGGGACCCGGGGCGGCTGGCTGCCGCCATAGACCCACTGGGTGCAGGGGACGCCCTTTTTCAGGCCAAAGGCCCGGGCCGCCTCGTCACTGGCCCCCTGGGGGATGCAGAAAAGCCCCCCGTTTTCCAGCCCCAGGCGGCGCAGAAGCGCCGCCAGAGCCGGTCCGTCGGCGATATCGCTCATGACCAGGTGGTCATTCCGGACCACGCTGCCCTCCGGGCCCCGGTACAGCAGATGTTCCTCCCCTTTTCGCAGCAGCACCTGATCCACGTTGGCGCTGTTCCATTTGTTATGCATACGGATTCTCCCTCTTTCCTTAGTGGTGTCTTTTCCCCCTATTATACCTTCCGGCGGGGAAAATGTAAACTTCCTTTCCGGTGGGAAACGTGCTATACTGGGAAAAACCCTGAAAGGAGGGACGCCATGACCAAGGACGAGCTGCGGCAGAAGGCCAACGATCTGCCTCTGGCCCCGGGGGTCTATCTGATGATGGACAAAACCGGCAAGGTGATCTATGTGGGCAAGGCCAAAAAGCTGAAAAACCGCGTCAGCCAATATTTCCAGGACACTGCCTCCCACAACGAAAAGACCCGGGCCATGGTGTCCCAGGTGGACCATTTCGACACCATCTTCGTCTCCACGGAGTTCGAGGCCCTGATCCTGGAAAACTCTCTCATCAAGCGCCATATGCCCCGGTACAACATCCTGCTGAAGGACGACAAGGGCTATCCCTTTGTGCGGCTGGACGCCGACGCGGCCTACCCCCGCTTCTCCCTGGTGGGAAAGACCGCTGACGACGGCGCAAAATATTTCGGCCCCTTCGGCGGCCGGCGGGAGACCCGGCTGGCCATCGAGGCGGTGTGCGGCGCCCTGCACCTACCCACCTGTGCCCGCCAGTTTCCCCGGGACATCGGCAGGGAGCGGCCCTGCCTGAATCACCACATTGGCCGCTGCGACGGCTTCTGCCGCCCGGACGGCCCCGGCCAGGCGGAGTATCAGGCCCGGATCCGCCAGGCGGTGCGGATCTTCAGCGGCCACTACCGCCAGCTGACGGCGGAGCTGCAGCAGGAGATGGAGCAGGCGGCGGAGGAGCTGAACTTTGAGAAGGCCGCCGCCCTGCGGGACCGCATCCGGGCCATCTCCGTGCTGGGCAAGACCCAGCAGGTCATCGCCGGAGTCTGCGCCGACACGGACGTGTGGGGCGTGTACCCGGGCCAGGTCCGCTGCGGCAGCGCCGTGCTGCACATTGAGGACGGCAATCTTCTGGGCCGGGAGGTGGAGGTGTTCTCCGCCGCCGCCGACCAGGAGGAGGCGGACATCCTCTCCGCCGTGCTGAGCCAGTATTACCTGGACCGCCAGGCCCTGCCCCGGGAGATTCTGGTGCCCTGTGAATTAGAGGATATGGACACCTTCGCCGCCCTGCTGACAGGCCGGGCCGGGCACCGGGTGACCCTGCGGGTGCCCCAGCGGGGGGAGCGGGCGGAGCTGCTGCGCATGGCCCGCCGCAACGCCCGGGAGGAGGTGGAGCGCATCACCTCCGACGCCGAGCGCACCGGCAAGACCTTAGAGCAGCTGGGGACCCTGGCGGGGCTGGCGGAGGCCCCCCGGCGGCTGGAATCCTACGACATTTCCCACACCGCCGGGCAGGACATGGTGGCCTCCATGGTGGTGTTCGCCGACGGGCGGCCCCTGAAGCGGGACTATCGCCGGTTCCAGGTAAAGACCCTGGACCACGCCGACGACCTGCGGGCCATGGAGGAGGTGCTGGAGCGCCGGTTCCGGCGATATCTGGAGGGGGACGAGCACTTTGCCCCCCTGCCGGACCTGCTGCTGATGGACGGCGGCCAGCTGCAGGCGGAGGCCGCCTGCCATGTGCTGGAAAGGCTGGGCCTCACCGTGCCGGTGCTGGGCATGGTAAAAGATGACCGCCACCGGACCCGGGCCCTGGTAACGCCCCAGGGGCAGGAGCTGGGCATCCAGCAAAGCCCCCCGCTGTTTGCCCTGGTGGGCCGGGTGCAGGAGGAGGTCCACCGCTTCGCCATCACCTATCACCACGAAAAGCACACGAAATCCGCCCTGACCTCCCGGCTGGACGGCATCCCAGGGGTGGGAGACGTCCGGAAAAAGGCCCTGCTGAAGCACTTCAAAAGCGTCCGGGCCATTGAGCAGGCGGAGCTTCTGCAGCTGGAGGCGGTGCTGCCCAAGGCCGCCGCCCGGGCGGTATACGACCACTTTCACAAGGAGGAGACGCCGTGAAAACCTACGCCACCCTTGGCCCCGCCTGCTGCCGGGCGGACCTGCTGACGGAACTGCTGGACATGGGGCTGACGGGCTTCCGCCTGAACCTGTCCCACACCACCCTGACGGCCTGCCGTCCCTGGACGGAGGCGGTGCAGCAGGCCCGGGCGACCTCCGGCCGTCCGGCGGAGCTGATCGTCGATATGCGTGGTCCGGAGCTGCGGATGGGGCCCCTGTCCCGTCCCGTGACCCTGACGGCGGGGGAGACCGTGATCCTGGGACCCGGCGGGCTGCCGGTGGAGCCGGATATCCTGGCCGCCGTGGCCCCGGGGCAGGAGATTTTGCTGGATGACGGCCTGATGGCCCTGCGGGCGGAGTCCTGCGGCCGGGCCGTCACCTGCACCGTCACCCGGGGCGGGGTGCTGGAAAGCCGGAAAAGCATCACCCTGCCCGGGGTGGAGCTGTGCCGCCCGGCCCTGACGGAGCAGGACCTGCTGGACCTGGACGCCGCCGCCGGACAGGGGGTCACGGCGGTGATGCAGCCCTTTGTCCGCAGCCGCCATGAGCTGGAGCAGGTCCGGGCGGCCCTGGCCCGCCGGGGTCTGGAGCACCTCACGATATTCGCCAAGATCGAGGACCGGCGGGGCTGGCAGAGTCTGCCCCAATGGATGGACGCCTGCGACGTGGTCACCGTGGCCCGGGGGGACCTGGGCAGCAATCTGGGGCTTCTGCACCTGCCCGCCGCCCAGAAGGACATCGCCGCCCGGTGCCGCCGGGCCGGGAAGCCCTTCCTGGTGGTGACCCAGCTGCTGCACACCATGACGGAGCACCCCACCCCCACCCGGGCGGAGGTGCTGGACGTGTACAACGCCGTGCTGGACGGGGCGTCGGCCCTGATGCTCACCGGGGAAACGGCCCGGGGCCGGTATCCGGTGCAGGCGGTCCGCTGGCTGCTGGACATCGCCCGCCAGGCGGAGTGACGCGGCGGCTTTCTTCAAATTTCACAAAAACCTCTTTTCAAGATTGTCCGCCGGTGGTATAATGTTTCCATTATTTTGTACTACAGGGGGAATCACAGCCATGAAAAAGACCGTTTTACGCAAATATGCCCAGCTCATCGCCCAGACCGGCGTCAACGTGCAGCCCGGCCAGGAGGTGTTCATCGCCGCCGACCTGGATCAGCCGGAGTTTGTGAAGATGCTGGTGGAGGAGTGCTACAAGCGCAAGGCCAAGAAGGTGGTGGTGGACTGGAGCTATCAGCCCCTGCAGAAGCTGCACTACCGCTATCGCACCATGACCACCCTGTCCAAGCTGGACAACTATGAGGAGGCCCGCTGGCAGCACTATGTGGACACCATCCCCTGCCGCATCTATCTGCTGTCGGAGGACCCCGACGGCCTCAACGGCATCAACCAGGAGAAGATGGCCAAGTCCCAGCAGCGGCTCTATCCCACCATCCGCAAATACCGGGACCAGATCGAGAACAAGTATCAGTGGTGCATCGCCGCCGTGCCCGGCGCGGCCTGGGCCAAGAAGCTGTTCCCGGGCCTGCGCACCAGCCAGGCTATGGAGAAGCTGTGGGAGGCCATTCTGTCCACCAGCCGGGTGGATGAGGACCCCTTGGCCGCCTGGGACGCCCACAACCAGGACCTTCACGACCGGTGCCAGTATCTCAACAGCCTGCACCTGCGGCAGCTGAAGTATAAGAGCGCCAACGGCACGGACCTGACCGTGGGGCTGATCCCGGAGGGGCAGTTCTGCGGCGGCGGCGAAACCAGCCTGCAGGGGATCTTCTTCAACCCCAACATCCCCACCGAGGAGTGCTTCACCTCCCCCATGAAGGGCCAGGCCGAGGGCATCGTCTATTCCACCAAGCCCCTGAGCTATCAGGGTCAGCTCATCGACGAGTTCTGGATCCGCTTCCACCAGGGCAAGGCCGTGGAGTGGAACGCCAAGGTCAACAACGACCTGCTGACCAAGCTCATCACCATGGACCAGGGCAGCTGCTATCTGGGCGAGTGCGCCCTGGTGCCCTTCGACTCCCCCATCAACCAGTCCGGCCTGCTGTTCTACAACACGCTGTTTGACGAGAATGCCTGCTGCCACCTGGCCCTGGGCATGGGCTTTGCCGACACCATCCGGGACTTCCAGAGCAAGACCCTGGAGGAGTGCCGCAGCCTGGGCATCAACGATTCCATGATCCACGAGGACTTCATGATCGGCTGCGACAGCATGAATATCGACGCCCTCTGCGCCGACGGCTCCACCAAGCCCATCTTTAGAAACGGCAACTGGGCGTTCTAAAAAGCCGCTCCCTTAACCCTCCCCCACCGGGGAAGGTGGCCCGCCGACAGGCGGGACGGATG
>ERZ773145.1504-NODE-1504-length-18813-cov-25.739738_pt1 | contig 18813 bp, 16 predicted proteins | sample MGYA00580848_ERZ773145 | MGnify/ENA primary metagenome ERZ773145 (study PRJEB29015, sample SAMEA2737858) | human gut metagenome | biome: human gut; feature: human-associated habitat; material: faeces | place: China | collected 2012 ... | reverse complement strand
GGCTGCTGTGCGGGTCGATGAAAAGGTCCTTGTTGAGATCGACTGAGCACCCTACGAGCCCTCTGCCGCTTGGCAGAGGGCTTTTCTTATAAAAGAACGAGAACCTCTCCGTCATTGCTTCCCAATGCCACCTCCCCTACGAGGGGAGCGCAAGGGAGACGGAGAGGTTGAATAGGAGAAAAAAATGCAGCAATACCTTGAAGCGGGCAAAGTGGTTACGACCCATGGTGTGCGCGGTGAAATGAAGCTGGAGCTGTGGTGCGACGGCGTGGCGTTCCTGAAGAAAGTGGGCCGCCTGTACGCTTCGGCCAAGGGCGGCAAATGCTACAAGATCGTCTCCATCCGCCCGCAGGGGCAGATGGCGCTGCTCCAGCTGGAGGGCGTGGAGGACATGGACGCCGCCCGCGCACTGCGGGGGCAGGTGTTCTACTTTGACCGCGGCGACGCCACCCTGCCCGCCGGGCGGTGGTATGTGGCCGACCTCATCGGGTGCGAGGTGCGGGATGCGGACACCGGCAAGGTGTACGGCGTCGTGACCAGTGTGGACCACCCCGGCGCACAGGATATCTACACCGTCAAGGCCCCCAACGGCAAGGAATATATGTTCCCCGGCGTGGACGCCTTCCTGAAAGAGCGCAACCCGCCGGAGGGGTATCTCCTTGTGACCCCCATCCCCGGTTTGCTGGATGACGACTGCGACAGCGAGCGGGAGGAGGAGTGAGCCATGGGAATGCGTGTGGACATCGTGACCCTCTTCCCGGAGATGTGCCAGCAGGTACTGGATGCCAGCATCATCGGCCGCGCCGCCAAGCGGGGCTATATTGAGACCCACTGCCACCAGATCCGCGATTACACGACCAATAAGCAGAAGCAGACCGACGACTATCCCTACGGCGGCGGCTGCGGCATGGTGCTGTACGCCCAGCCCATTGCGGACTGCCTCCGCGCCGTGCAGAAGGAAGTGGAGGAACAGGGACGCCCCAAGCCGCATATTGTATTCTTGACGGCGGGCGGCCAGCGCTACACCGAAGAGCACGCCCGGAGGCTGGCGGAGTACGACAACCTGACGCTGGTCTGCGGCCACTATGAGGGCATCGATGAGCGGGTGATCGACGCCTTTGCGGACGAAGAGATCTCCATCGGCGACTATATCCTGACCGGCGGCGAGCTGGCCAGTCTGGTCGTGGCGGACAGCGTGCTGCGGCTCAAGCCCGGTGTGCTGGCGGAGCAGAAAGGATACGAAGAGGAAAGCTACTGGGATGGGCTGCTGGAGTATCCGCAGTACACCCGGCCGGAAGTCTGGGAGGGCCGCGCGGTGCCGCAGGTGCTGCTGGGCGGCGACCACCAGAAGATCGACGCTTGGCGGGGCGAGCAGAGCCGCACCCGCACCCGGCTGCGCCGCCCGGAGCTGTATGAGCAGTGGTGCGAGACCCACCCCATCACCGAGCTGCCCAAGTGGAAGCGGGGCGAGAACGTCCGGCTCGTGAAAACGGAGGAGCAGTTCCGCGCGGCAGCGCAGCTGTTCTCGAAGGGCCGGCGCGATCTGGGCCGCGGCTACTGGACCGAGGAGGGGCTGGCCGAGTGGACGCCGGAGTGTTTCTACGATCAGCTCAAGGAAGAAAAGGCGCAGGGCTGGGCGTGCTACCTGCACTACACGAAAAATGAGCCGGACGGCATGATCAGCGTGGACCACAAGGGCGGACGGATCGAGCATCTGTTCATCGCGGCCAGCGCGCGGGGCAAGGGCATCGGCCAGAAGATGCTGGATTTTGCCCGCAAAAAGCTGCCGGAACACCCCCACCCCATCCTGACCGTGCTGGACAAAAATACCCGTGCGTTGGCTCTTTACCGCCGGATGGGCTGGAAGGTGTGCGGCGTGGAGCTGGTGTTCGACCCCGCGAAAGATCGCTTCGCCGCCGTGCACAGCGAGCTTCTCGTGATGCGGTACGAGGGGTGAAAAATGCTGCCGAAGGGGCGCAAAGGCGGCCGACAGTCGAAAAAATGTTGAAAACTTTTGTATTACCCGGCCAATGCCGGGGGAATAATTTTGTTATCTTTGTATAAATGGCGAAAAAAGCCCCGGATATCATTGGGAAAACCGCCAAAAATGCGTCGAGGGGCTGTACAACGGTTTCGGCTTGCGCTAAAATAGGTACAACGCAACAGGCACGAAACAATATTGCATTCCCGAAAACGATAATAGATAGGAGCGTTTTACTATGTACGTCAAAGAAGTTACCGTTGAAAATCAGGTTGGTCTGCATGCTCGTCCGGCTACCTTCTTTATCCAGAAGGCAAACGAGTTCAAGTCTTCCATTTGGGTCGAGAAGGAAGAGCGCCGCGTGAACGCAAAGAGCCTGCTGGGCGTTCTGTCTCTGGGCATCGTGGGTGGTACTACCATCCGCATCATTGCGGACGGTGCTGATGAGCAGGCTGCGGTCGATGGCCTGATCAAGCTGGTCGAGTCCGGCTTTGCAGAGTAATTCGAGCCTTTGATTTTTGAAGCGGCGGGAGGTTATCCTGCCGCTTTTTTGGTATGATACACAACAAGGAGGTTTTGGCCATGAAAGGATCCACGGAGAAGTTCCTGCGCAGGGTGAGCGATGTCTGCGAAGAGGGCACCATCTGGAAGGTGTTCTTCGGCATCTACTGCGTGCTGTTCGTCATCAACATGCTGCTGTGCGTCTTTTCCGAAAAGAAGCCGAGCTGGCTGAATGCGGCGCTGATCGGTGCCGGGATAGGCAGCACCCACTACTATATGGATAAGTATGCCCGCAAGAAGGCTGAAAAGGCTGAAGCATGACCAAAGCGGAACTCTACAAAAAAGCCTGTATGCTGCCGCTTCTGCCGGGGGTGTATATCATCCGGGACAAAAGCGACACCATCATCTATATCGGCAAGGCCAAGCGGCTGCGCATCCGGGTGAGCCAGTATTTCCGGGAGGGTGTGCCCCACGATAACAAGGTCAGCCAGATGATCGCCCACGCCTATGCGTTCGATGTCATCGTCTGCCAGAGCGAGTTCGAGGCGCTGGTGCTGGAAGCCAGCCAGATCAAGGCCCACACCCCGAAGTACAACATCCTGCTGAAGGACGACAAGGGCTACAGCTATATCAAAGTGACCAAGGAGGAGTGGCCGCGGCTCTCCTTCACGCTGCAAAAAGAGGAGGACGGAGCGGAGTACATCGGCCCCTATACCTCCAGCTTTGCGGCGCGGCAGATGGCCGAAACAGCCATGGATGCCTTTCTGCTGCCCCGGTGCAATAAGCGGTTCCCGCAGGACTGCGGCAAGGGCCGCCCCTGCCTGAACGCCCACATCGGCAAGTGCATGGCCGTGTGCAGCGGGAAGATCAGCTGCGAAAACTACAATCAGGCCGTCAAGAGCGCGGTCCACCTGATCCGCTACGGCAAAAAGGACATCCTCAAGACCCTGCACGAGCGGATGATGGAAGCGTCCGACCGGCTGGAATTTGAGACGGCGGCTCTGCTCCGCGACCAGATCAACGCCATCACCAAGGTGACGGCGGGGCAGAAGGTGGTGGTGGACCCGGACGTGGAGATGGACGTGGTGGCGCTGGCGGGCACGCCCAACAGCGTCTGCGCGGCGGTGCTCCGCTTCCGGGAAGGGCGGCTGACCGACAAGCGGGAGTTCCTCTTCCACGATACCGCCGACATTGCGGCGGTGCGGGAGGAGTTCCTGCCCCGGTACTATCTGGACGACGAGCAGATCCCCAAGGTCATCGCTGTGGACGAGCTGCCGCCGGACAGCGACGCGCTCCAACAGGCGCTGACCGAAAAGCGGGGGAGCGAGGTGCAGCTCTATGTCCCTCAGCGGGGCGACAAGGCCCACCTCATCGAGATGGCCCACACCAACGCCGTGGAGCGCTTGGCGCGGGAGAGCGGCCGCTACGCCCGCGAGGAAAAGCTGCTGGACGAGCTGGCGCAGGTGCTGGGGCTTCCGAAGCCCCCCCGCACCATCGAAAGCTACGATATCTCCAACTGGGGCGACGGTTCCAGCGTCTGCGGCATGGTGGTCTTCCGGGACGGCAAGCCCTACAAGACGGGCTACCGGAAGTTCAAGATGCAGACGGTGCCGGGCACCGACGACTACGCTTCGCTGGCCGAGACGGTTTCACGCCGGGCGGCGGCCTACGAACGGGTTCATGAGCTGGCCGCCCATGGGCAGGCCAGCGAGGATTACTTCGGCGAGAAGCCGGACCTGCTGCTGATGGACGGCGGCAAGGGCCAAGTCAGCGCGGCCAAGGCGGCGCTGGCGGGCACCAAGCTGGCGGATGTGCCGCTGTTCGGCATGGTCAAGGACGACCACCACCGCACCCGCGCCATCGTGGACAGCGACGGGCGGGAGATCGCCATCAACATGAACCGGGGGACATTCACCTTCATCACGGCCATTCAGGACGAGACCCACCGGTTTGCCAACGCCTACCGCAAGCAGCAGATGAAGAAAAAGAGCTACGCCTCCGCCCTGACCGAGGTGCCCGGCGTGGGGCCGAAAACAGCCAAGGCGTTGATGAACCAGTTCAAGAGCGTGGCTGCAGTGCGGGAAGCCAGCACCGCAGCGCTGGAGAATACGCCCGGTGTGGGGCCGCTGTTGGCGCAGACCATTTACGAGTATTTTCACACCTAACAAAAAATCGGACGACCGAAATGGCCGTCCGATTTTTGCTTGGTGAAGAAAAGTTAGTTTTCAGAAGAGATATCTTGACCGAAATACTTTTCGCTCAGCTCTTTGAGGGTGCCGTCGGCGCGCAGCTCGTCGATGGCGTTATTGACGGCCTCCAGCAGGGTGGCGCTGGCGTCGGCCTTGCGCAGGGGGATGGCGACGTGGGAAGCTTCCTCGGTCTGGGCGACGATCTTGAAGTCGGCGTCCGGATGGACGTTCAGGTAGTCATAGAAGGAAACATCGGCGTTCAGGGTGGCGTCGATGCGGCCCGCGGTCAGGAGCTGGATGGTCTCCTCCAGCGTGTCGATGCCCTGCACAGTGGCGCCGTAGCTTTCGGCCAGTTCCATATAGGTGGAGGCGAGGCTGTTGGCGGTGGTCTTGCCCTTCAGGTCCTCGAAGGTCTTGATGTCGTCGTTGTCCTTCTTGACGGCGAGGGCGGTGTGGATGTAGCCGTAGGGGGTGGTGAAGTCGTAGGTCAGGGCGCGCTCGTCGGTGACCTCGACGCCGTTGCAGACCATATCATAGCGGCCCGCATCCAGACCGGCGAACAGGCTGTCCCAGTCGCTCTCGACATACTCCGGCTCCACGCCCAGCTTCTCGGCGATGGCGCGGGAGACCTCCACGTCATAGCCGACGAGGGTGTCGCTCTCATCGTGATAGCTCCACGGCTGCCATGCACCTTCCAGCGCAACGATCAGCTTGCCGTTGGCCTGAATGGCGGCGAGCTGGTCCGCCGCAGCGGAGTCGGCAGAAGCAGCGCCGGAAGCGGTGGTGCTGGCGGAACTGCTGTTGGAGGAGCAGCCGGAGAGCGTGAGCACACCGGCGGCTGCCATGACGCTCATCAGGGAAATAAAGGTTCTTCTTTCCATAATATACCTCTTAATTTGTGTGTTCAATTTTACGTAAAAACTCTCTTGTACGTTCTTCCTTCGGATCCTCAAAGAATTCGCGGGAGGGAGCCTGTTCGACCACCACGCCGTTTTCCATGAAAACGGTCTTGGAAGAGACGTTGCGGGCAAAGCCCATCTCGTGTGTGACCACGAGCATGGTCATGCCCTCCTCGGCCAGCTGCCGCATGACGGCGAGGACTTCGCCGGTCAGCTCCGGGTCCAGCGCCGAGGTCGGCTCGTCGAAGTAGATGATCTCCGGGTCGGTGGCAAGGGCGCGGGCGATGGCGACGCGCTGCTGCTGGCCGCCCGAAAGCTGGCGGGGGTAGTAGTCCGCCCGGTCGGCCAGACCGACCTTTTCCAGCATCTTCCGGCCGATGGCGTCGGCCTCCTCCTTGGGTGTTTTGCGGGCAACGATGAGGCCCTCGGTGACGTTCTGGAGGGCGGTCTTGTTCCGGAACAGGTTGTAGTTCTGGAAGACGAAGGCCGTCTTTTTGCGCAGACGGGCGATGTCGGCTTTGGTGATCTTGCCGAGGTCGAAGGTCTCGCCGTCAAAGACGAGGCGGCCGCTGTCGGCGGGCTCTAAGAAGTTCAGGCAGCGCAGAAGGGTGGTCTTGCCGGAACCGCTGGGGCCGAGGATGGCAACAACGTCGCCTTTTTCCACGGTCAGGTCCACGCCGCGCAGCACATTCAGGGTGCTGGTCACCCGGCGGGCGCTGCCGCGGGGGAAGAGGCCGAGGTGGAAGCGGGGCTTATCGTCGTAGGGATAGAACGATTTGTGGATGTCTTGAATTTCTAACATAGCCATGCTGCTTCCTCCTTTCTCACTGGAAGCCGTGGGCGTTCAGATGGCGCTCCAACAGGCTTTGCAGCTTGGTGACCACCGTGCAGAACAGCAGGTAGACCACGGCGACTTCACAGTAGATGGGCAGGAAAATGTAGGTGCGGGCCGCGACGCGCTGGCCGGCCATGAACAGCTCCGCCACCGTGATGTTGGACGCCAGCGAGGTATCCTTGATCATGCCGATGAGGGAGTTGGAGAGGGCGGGCACGGCGGTGCGCAGCGCCTGCGGCAGCACGATGCGGCGCATGATCTGCCACCACGTCATGCCGACGCAGTAACCGGCTTCGAGCTGGCCCTGCGGCACGCTTTCCAGCGCGCCGCGCATGGTCTCGGCACAGTAAGCCCCCTCGTTGATGGCGAAGGCGATGACCGCCGCCGGGAAGGCGTCCAGCATGATGCCCACACTGGGCAAACCATAGAAGATGATGAACAGTTGGACCAGAAGCGGGGTGCCGCGGATGACCCAGATGTAGAACCGGGCCACCTGCCGCAGCACCGGAACATTGGCGTACTGCACCAGCGCCACCACCACGGCCAGCACCATGGCGAGGGAGAAGGAGATGAGGGTCAGCGGGATGGTCATGGTGAGGCCCGCCGACAGGATACGGGGCAGCGCTTCCCACAAAACGCTGGCCGTGCGGTTGGAAAGGATCGTTTCGAGCATTGAAAATCTTCCTTGTTTTGACAAAAAGAAACTGCGGAGTGTCTATGATATACCTTAAAGGCCACTTGAAGTCAAGTGAAATCCTATAATTCCTACCAGAAAACTATAACATGAATTTCCAGCGGACGCAATTTGTTTGGACAATTCCCCTGTTATTACCAAAAGCGCGGGGAAACGTGCGCTAACTTTGTGCAGTCTGGCAAGGAGTTGACGTTGGCGGGAGTTTCGTGTACAATAGAAACTGACAAGCTCCCGCCAAATTTGCGGGGAATATGCCAGCGGCGCGAAAGCCGCGGCGGATTCGGAGGATATGAACGTGACGAAACGGAATATCGGGGTTCTGGGTGCAGGTACTTGGGGTATGGCACTGGCACGGATGCTCTGCGTGAGCGGGAACGATGTGCAGGTCTGGTCGGCCATCGAACAGGAGATCGACAGCCTGTCGAGCACCCGCGTGCACCCCAACCTGCCCGGAATGAAGATCCCGGACGAGCTGCGCTTTACCAAGAGCATCGAGGAAGTGTGCAAGGACAAGGACGTGCTGCTGTTTGCAGTGCCGTCGGTGTTCGTGCGTTCCACGGCAGCCAAGGCGCGGCCCTATGTGGCGGATGACCAGATCATCGTGGACGTGGCAAAGGGCATCGAACCCGATACCCTGTACACCATGACCGAGATCTTGGCCGACGAGCTGGGCAAGGAGGGCGGCCCGAAGGGCGTCCGTCTGGTGGCGCTGTCCGGCCCCACCCACGCCGAGGAGGTGGCGGTGGACCTGCCCACGACCATCGTATCGGCCAGCCCGGACATGGAGGCGGCCAAGTTCGTGCAGGAGGTCTTCTCCAACAGCGTCATGCGCGTGTACACCAATGAGGACATCAAGGGCGTGGAGCTGAGCGGCGCTATGAAGAACGTCATCGCGCTGGGCGTCGGCATCTCCACCGGCCTTGGCTACGGCGACAACGCCCGCGCTGCCCTCATCACCCGCGGCATCGCCGAGATCGCCCGGCTGGGCGTGGCGATGGGCTGCAATGTCCACACCTTTGCGGGTCTGGCGGGCATCGGCGACCTGATCGTGACGGCTACCAGTATGCACAGCCGCAACAACCGCGCCGGTATCCTCATCGGCAAGGGGGAGACGCCGGAGAACGCGGTCAAGGAAGTCGGCATGGTGGTGGAGGGCATGAACGCCCTGCCCGCTGCGCTGGAACTGGCCGAGAAGTATCAGGTGGACATGCCCATCGTCCAGACCGTGAATGCCATCGTCAACAAGGGCATGGGCGCGGCGGAGGCCGTGCGCAGCCTGATGGACCGGGACCCGAAGAATGAATTGAAGTGAGGCAATGGCTGTTCGGAAGCTGCTTTGCGGCAACCGAACAGCTTTTTTTACAAAAGATATCTCAAATATTTTACCAAAATAATGCCCGAAAGGGTAGCAGAGGGAAAATGTTTCTGGTATACTAGCTTCGTATGAAAATCGTAAGGGGGAGTAAATATGCCTTCTACTTATGCACACCGCCGGTTCGGGGCAGATGTTCTGGCCCGGCTGCCGGAAGAGCTGCGGGACAAGATCGAGCCTTACCGTGCGCTGTATGATCTGGGTCTCCACGGGCCGGACCTGCTGTTTTACTACAAGGCATTGCAGTCAAACCATGTGAGCCGGCTGGGCGGCGCCATGCACGAGCAGCCGGGTGCGGTGTTCTTCGAGCGGGCGCGGGGCGTCATCCGCAAGGCCAAGAATGAAGATGCCGCGCTGGTGTACGCGCTGGGGTTCATCTGCCACTTTGCGCTGGACAGCACCTGCCACCCGTACGTGGAGCAGTATGTCCGCTCCAGCGGGGTGAGCCACTGCGAGATCGAGACGGAGTTCGATAACATGCTGCTCCGCCGGGACGGCCACGACCCGATGCACTACCTGACGGCCAGCCACATCCAGCCCAGCCGCATTTGGGCGAATGTTGTGGCTCCGTTCTACGAGGGCATCAGCGTGGACGAAGCCTATCAGGCCATGACCGGCATGGTCTTTGTCCACAAGATGCTGCTGGCCTCCAACCCGGCAAAGCGCTGGGTGGTGCTGAGCGCCATGCGGCTGGCGGGCAAGTGGGAGTTCATGCACGGACTGGTGGCGAACCCCAAGCCGAACCCGGACTGCGCCGAGAGCGGCTGCGGGCTGGATGCCTTGTACCAGAAGGCCATCCCGCTGGCGGTACGGCTCATCACGGAGTATGTGGACGGGCTGAGCAAGGATGCACCGCTGGATGCGGCGTATCAGCACACCTTTGGAGAGAATTGAGAGGAATCAATGGAACAGAAGGAAAAATTCCGCCTGACCGGGCTGGAACGCGCGTGGATCTTATACGATGTCGGCAATTCGGCCTTTGTGCTGCTGGTGGCGACCCTCATCCCCATCTTTTTCAATGCACTGGCGGAGGAAGGCGGACTGAGTTCGGTGGAGTATCTGGCCTACTGGGGCTATGCGGCCTCGGCGGTGACCGTCATCACGGCCATCCTGAGCCCCATCCTCGGCACGCTGGCCGACACCAAGGGCTTCAAGAAGCCCATCTTCATCCTCTGCCTTGTGGTGGGCGTGGCCGGCTGCTGCGCCATGGGGCTGGCGAAAACGTGGCTGCCCTTTTTGCTGATCTTCATCTTCGCGAAGGTGGGCTTCTCCGGCAGTCTGGTGTTCTATGATGCGATGCTGAGCGACGTGACCGAACCGGAGCGGATGGACGTAGTGTCCTCCCGCGGGTATGCGTGGGGCTACATCGGCAGCTGCGTGCCCTTCCTAGTCTGCCTTGCACTGGTGCTGGGGGCCGGGGCCATCGGCCTGAGCCAGATGACGGCCCTGAACATTTCGCTGTTCATCACCGCCGTATGGTGGCTGGTGACGACCCTGCCGCTGCTGAAAAATTATAAGCAGGTACACTATGTGGAGGTGAAGGAGCACGCCATCCGGCAGAGCTTCGCCCGCATCGGCCACACCATCCGGCATCTGCACGAGGACAAACAGGTGTTCTGGTTCCTGCTGGCCTTTTTCTGCTACATCGACGGCGTGTATACCATCATCGACATGGCGACGGCTTATGGCACCGCGCTGGGGCTGGACACCACCGGCCTGCTGCTGGCGCTGTTGGTGACCCAGATCGTCGCCTTCCCCTCGGCGCTGATCTTCGGGCGGCTGTCCTCCAAATACCCGTCCACGACGCTGATCCCGGTCTGCATCGCGGCCTATGCGGGCATCGCGGCCTTCGCCTTCTTCCTGACCCAGCAGTGGCAGTTCTGGGTGCTGGCCGTCATCGTGGGCATGTTCCAAGGCGGCGTACAGGCGCTGAGCCGCTCCCACTTCGCCAAGATCACCCCGCCGGAAAAGTCGGGCGAATACTTCGGCCTGTTCGATATCTGCGGCAAGGGAGCCTCCTTCCTCGGCACCATGATCGTCAGCGTGGGCAGCCAGCTGACCGGCAGCGCCAATGTGGGCGTCGGCTCGCTGATCGTGCTGTTCATCATCGGCTTTGTGCTGTTCAAGATGTCTTGTAAAGAGTAAACCTCTCAGTCGGGCCATTCGAAATCGGCTCTGTCTGAAAATCGGAAAAGCGTTTGCGCCGACTGGCGCACCGCCCGATTTTTTGACAGGGCCTTCTTCTTTGGGATTATTAGGGGCGAGCAGCCCCTGATTCGTGCCTCCCGCGCCTCGAAAGTAGCGGGTGCTTTTCTGGTTCTCTTTTGGCACGCAAAAGAGAACATCTCCTCCGTAACATTGTTTGTTGCGTCTTACAAGAGAGCGTGATACAATAAAACAAAACCCAATTCAGAAAAAAGGAGAATCCCAATGAAGCAATATCCCGGTTATACGGTCGTGCGGAGCGAAGACTGCCCCGAACAGCACGGCACTCTGACCGTGCTGACCCACGATGTCAGCGGGGCGACCATCTTGCTGGTGGAGAACGAGGACGTGAACAAGGCCTTCGGCATCGGCTTCGGCACCTTCCCCTCCGACGATACGGGCGTGTTCCACATCCTCGAACACTCGGTGCTGGCGGGCAGCGAGAAGTACCCCGTGACCTCGCCGTTCTTGCAGCTGCTCAAGAGCAGCATGGCGTCCTTCCTCAACGCTATGACCTTCCCGGACAAGACGGTGTACCCTTTTGCGACCCCGAATGAGACGGACTTCAAGAACCTGATGGACGTCTACCTGAACGCGGTATTCTGCCCGCTGGCCATGGTGGACAAGGCCGTGTTCGAGCAGGAGGGCTGGCACCGCGACGCCGACGGCACCGTGAGCGGCGTGGTGTACAACGAGATGCAGGGCGCGCTGGCAGCCCCGGACGCTCAGCTCGAAGATGCGCTGGAGCGGGCCATGTTCCCCGACACGGCCTATGGCTTCGTCTCCGGCGGCGACCCGGCGTCCATCCCGGCACTGACCTATGAGAAGTATCAGCGGGTGTACCGCCGCCACTACAGCGCCGACAACTGCTGCGTGACCCTGTACGGCAAGATGGATATGGCCGAGAAGCTGGACTTCCTCGACAGAGAATACCTGAGCAAGATGCCCAAGGGCACCAGCCAGCCCAAGCTGACCTTGCAAAGTGAGCAGCCGGGCGTCTGCGTGAAGATCCCCTACTACACCGAAAAGCCGGAGGCCGACGAGGTGCAGTGCGCGCTGGCGTGGTACACCGGCGCCTTCGCCGACCGGGAGCGGCAGCTGGGCGTGGAGATTTTGCTGGACGCGCTGCTGGGCACCAACCAGTCCCCGCTGAAAGCGGCTCTGCTGGAAGAAAAGCTGGGCGCGGATATCGATGTGGGCTTCGATGACAGCACACTGCAGCCCGTTCTGGAACTGGTGCTGCGGGGCGCGACCGAGGAAACGGCGGAACAGTTCGCCGCAGCGGTCCGCCGCGCGGTGGACGGCATCCTTGCCGAGGGCATCCCGGCAGAGCTGCTGCTGGCCAGCCTGAACGCGGCGGAGTTCGCTTCGCTGGAGCGGCCGGGCAGTCTGCCCGACGGCGTGCTGGACGCCATCCACGCCGCGACCGGCTGGCTCCACACCGGAGACCCGGCCCTGCTGCTCCACACGGACAAGCTCTTTGCCGCCCTGCGGGAGAAGCTGGACAGCGGCTGGTTCGACGAGCTGCTGCGGGAGCTGTTTGCCCCCGCGCCGGTGCAGGTCATCCAAGTGCCGACCCTGCCCAAGAAGGACGACGAGAACGCCGCCCCCGCCCGCACCGACGGCAAGCTGGTGCTGGACCACCCGCTGACCGTGGCCGACCTCGGCGAGGGCAGCCCCAGCGCCGAAGGCGTGGTGGGCACAGTGGCCGGGGCAGAGCTGCTGCACCACCCCTCCAAGGGCAGCCTGTACCTGAATCTCTACTACGACCTCGGCGGGCTGAGCGAGGAAGAAGTGCAGTATCTGGACATCCTGACCGATATGCTGGACGAGCTGGACACCCCGCGCCACACGGCCCGCAAGCTGAACACCCTGCGCAGCACGTGGCTGGGCGACAGCACGGCGTGCATCGCGTTCTGGACCGGGCGGCAGGAGGGAACCCCCTGCCACGCAAAGCTGGTGTTGAGCATGAGCTTGTTGGAGCGCAGCCTTGAAAAGGCCATCGAGCTGGGCGGGGAATTCCTGTACGAGACCAAGCTGACCGGCGAAAAGGCTGAGGCGGCGTTCGCCCGCGTGCTGAGCCAGCAGAAGCTGAACATGGAGCAGCAGTTCATCCAGATGGGCAACCAGTATGCGATGGTCCGCGCCATGAGCCACTATGCAGTGGAATATGCGCTGAGCGAGTCTTGCAGCGGCGTGACCGGGTACAAGTTCCTCTGCGGTCTGCTGGAACAGGCCGACTGGGCAGCGCTGGGCAAAAAGCTGGAAGCAGTGCGGGAAAAGGTGCTGCACCACGCGGCACTGACCATCAGCCTCCACGGCAGCGAAGCGGCAAAACAGAAATTGGAAGCTCTGCTGCCCGGCAGTGTGTTCGCGGAAGAAGCCCGCGGCACGGCCAAACCCTACACGCAGGAGCTGACCGCCCCGGTGAACGAAGCCTTCCTCATTGACGGCGGCGTGAACTATGACATTCTGGCATGGCCGCAGGAGCGCAAGCCGGAGCGCCGGGTGCTGGCCCGCGTGATGAGCTACGAATACCTGTGGCACAACATCCGCGAGGTGGGCGGCGCCTACGGCACCGGGATGCTGACCCGCGCCGGGGCGGAGGCCTATTACACCTACCGCGACCCCCACATGGCCGAGAGCTACGAGACGTTTGCCAAGGGCCCGGCGGAGCTGGCCGCCCGCAGCTACACCGAAAAGGACCTGACCGATTCCATCGTGGGCACCGTTTCCGAGATGGACAAGCCCATGAAGCCCTGTGCCGAGGCGAAGGACCTCGACCGCCGGTACTTCTGCGGCATCACCGACGAGATGCTGGCGGCGGACCGCCGGGCGCTGTGCGGCGTGGACGAAGCGGCGCTGAAAGCGATGGCGGCAGACCTCGGCAAGGCCGCAGAGCACGGCACCCGCGTTGCTTTTGGCAGCAAGGAAGCTGTGGAAGCGGCAAAGGAACTGTTTGACCGCGTAGAGACGTTATAAATTCGGAAAAAAGAAAAGGCTGACATGGCCGCTCCGGGTGGAGCAGAGGCTGTGTCGGCCTTTTTTGCGCAAAAAATTGGATGACTCCCCTCAAAAAATTGGAGGTTCGATTCCCTGTCTGCGAAAAAAGAACGCGGACAGGGAACTTTTTATGCGCTTGGATTATACAAACAGGATAACAAAAAGCAAAAACTACTCTATGGGCCTATAAAAGGACACACTGCCGGGCAAGACAAAAACGTGGTATTCTTTTGCCAAGCCAAAACGAAAGGATGTGAAACAAACCGAATGGCGCAGAAAAAACGATCCGCAGAGGGCAAGTGCCTTGAAAACCTTTACCGCGCCGCCGATACCCTGAGCGCGATGCTGGCGCTGGAGGTCAAGGAGCTGAGCGCCCGCCAGAAAACGGCGCGGCGCGACGGTACCGAGACCAGCGGCATCGTGAAGGCAATGAAGGAGATCACGGCCATCCTGAAGGATGTGGCCGCTGTGACCAAGACCGTGAACGAGCAGGGGGCAGAGGCCGAGGGCGGAGAGTGCGGCGTGGTGCTGCTGCCGAAGGTGGAGGACGTATGAAGACTGGAACGAATGCAGCCGTGGTCTGGCGGCCCCAGCCGCGGCAGATGGAGTTCATGCGCCGGCCGGAGCCGGAGGCCCTGTACGGCGGGGCCGCAGGCGGCGGAAAAAGCGACGCGCTGGTGATCGAGGCGCTGCGGCAGGTGGATATCCCTCACTACCGGGCGCTGATCCTGCGCAAGACCTTCCCCCAGCTCAGCGACCTTGTGGACAAGAGCCAGCTCTACTACCGCAGGGCTTTCCCCGAAGCACAGTACAACGCCACGAGCCATGTCTGGGTCTTCCCCAGCGGGGCGAAAATTTATTTCGGCTCGATGCAGCACACCAAGGACCGGACGAATTATCAGGGCAAGGCCTTCGATTTCATCGGGTTCGACGAGCTGACCCACTTCGAGTGGGAAGAGTACAGCTACATGATGAGCCGCAACCGCCCCACCGGCCCCGGCACACGGGTGTATCTGCGGGCCACCACCAACCCCGGCGGCGTGGGCCACGGGTGGGTGAAGGCCCGGTTCATCACCCCGGCCCCGCCCGGCACCCCCATCGTGGAGGAATATCCCATCCGAATGCCGGACGGCAGCGAAAAGCGGCTGAAGCGGGCGCGGGTGTTCATCCCGTCCAGCATCTTCGACAACCCCGCTCTGCTGGAAAATGACCCGGACTACCTCGCCAGCCTTGCGTCCCTGCCCGAAGCGGAAAAACAGGCCCTGCTCTACGGCAGCTGGGACAGCTTTTCCGGGCAGGTGTTCACCGAGTGGCGGAACGACCCCGGCCATTACTTCGACCAGCGCTGGACCCATGTTATCGAACCGTTCCCCATCCCGAAGCACTGGAAAATTTACCGGGGCTACGACTTCGGCTTTTCCAAGCCTTTCTCGGTGGGGTGGTACGCGGTGGACGAGGAGGGGCGGCTCTACCGGATCAAGGAGCTGTACGGCTGCACCGGCCGCCCCAACGAGGGGCTTCGGATCGACCCGGTGGAACAGGCCCGGCGGATCCGGGAGGCCGAGCAGAACGACCCGGTGCTGCGGGGGCGGGTCATCCAAGGCATTGCCGACCCCGCGATCTTCGACGAGAGCCGGGGCGAGAGCATCGCGGCCATGATGGAGCGGAGCCCGAACTTCCTGCACTGGATGCCCGGCGACCACACCCGCCTTGCGGGCAAGATGCAGTTCCACTACCGGCTGGCGTTTGACGGGGAGGGCAAGCCGATGTTTCAGGTCTTCAACACCTGCAAACACTTCATCCGGACCATCCCGAATCTGGTCTACGACGAGAGCAATGTGGAGGACATCGACACCCGGCAGGAGGACCACATCTACGACGAATGCCGGTATGTGCTGATGGAAAAGCCCATCTCGCCGCCCCGCCGCACCGTGCGGCCCCCGCAGCCGGATGACCCGCTGGAGCTGCATCAGAGGGCGCGATTTTACCGGATCTAGCCCTCTCAGCGCGCAGTCCGCCTGACGGCGGCGTGTCGCGGAGCTGGCAAAGCCGTTAGACTTTGACTGAGAGGGCAAGGATGCTGACGGAAAGGAGAACCTATGAAAGATGAGATTTTGAACAATACAGAGCTGCGGGAACTGCCCATCGGCCCGGAGGAGGTCGCGGAGGCGGCGGCCATCTTGCAGAAGTACAAGGCGGGCAAGGCTGCGCTGGACAAGCGGCTGGTGGACAACGAACTGTGGTTCCGGATGGGGCACTGGAAAAACTACCAGAACCCGATGATGGAGGGCAAGCCCCAGACGTCGAGCGGGTGGCTGTTCAACTCCATCGCCAACAAGCATGCCGATGCCATGGACAATTACCCGGCCCCCAACGTGCTGCCCCGCGCGGCAGATGACGAGCAGACGGCGCGGGTGCTGTCCAGCATTCTGCCCGTGGTGCTGGAACAGGCCGACTACGAGCAGGTGTACAGCGACACATGGTGGCGCAAACTCAAGCAGGGCACCGGCGTCAAGGGTATTTTCTGGGACCCGGAACAGCACGGCGGCGTGGGCGAGATCGCCATCCGCCCCATGAACCTGCTGATGCTCTACTGGGAGCCGGGCGTGGAGGATATTCAGGCATCGCCTCACTTTTTCTCCCTGAACATGGAGAACACAAAGCAGTTGGAAGCCCGCTGGCCCCAGCTCAAGGGTCACAGCGCCAGCGTGCTGGACGTGCCCCGCTTCATCCACGACGGCGGGCTGGACACCAGCGAAAAAAGCGTGGTGGTGGACTGGTACTACAAAAAGCCGGATGAGAATGGCCGGGTGCTGCTCCACTACTGCAAGTTCTGCAACGGCGTGGTCCTCTACGCCAGCGAGAACGACCCGGCGCTGGCCGGGCGGGGCTTCTACGACCATGGCAAGTATCCCTTCGTGTTCGACCCGCTCTTCATGGAGGAGGACAGCCCGGCGGGCTTCGGGTACATCGACGTGATGAAGGAGTGCCAGAACGCCATCGACCGGATGAATCACGCCATGGACGAGAACGTGCTGCTCTCCTCGAAACAGCGGTATGTGCTGAGCGACACGGCGGGGGTGAACGAAGAGGAACTGGCCGATTTTTCCCGCGATATCGTGCATGTGGTGGGGCGGCTGAACGACGACAGCTTCCGCCCCTTGCAGACGGCGGGCTTGCAGGGCAACAGCCTGAGCTACCGCGCCAGCCGGATCGAGGAGCTGAAAGAGATCTCCGGCAACCGGGATATGACCCAAGGCGGCACTGCGGGCGGCGTGACGGCGGCTTCGGCCATTGCGGCCCTGCAGGAGGCAGGGTCGAAGCTCAGCCGCGACATGCTGAAAAGTGCCTACCGGGCCTTTGCCAAGGAGTGCTACCTCATCCTTGATCTGATGCGGCAGTTCTACGACGAGGAGCGGGTGTTCCGCATCGTGGGCGGCACCGGCGAAAACGAGTTCGTGCCCTTTTCCGGCGCGGCGCTCCGCCCGCAGCCCGGCGGCGTGGTGGGCGGCGTAGAACTGGGCAGCCGCGAGCCGATCTTCGACATCGTGGTGAGCGCCGAGAAGAAATCCACTTTCAGCCGCCTCTCTCAGAACGAGACGGCCAAGGAGTGCTACCAACTGGGCTTCTTTGCCCCGGCGAACGCGGACGCTGCCTTGGCGGCGCTGGATATGATGGACTTTGAGGGCATCGAGAAGGTGCGCCAGCGGGTACGGCTGAACGGGACTCTCGCGCAGCAATTGACCGCTCTGCAGACGCAGCTCATCCGGATGCAGCAGATGCAGACCCGGCAGGCCCCGCTGACCGGCCCGGCCGACAACTTGACGACAAAGGCGGTGGCGCACGCCATGGGCCTTGGAAAGGAGAAGTAAATGATCAAAGTGCTCTACAACGAACTGGACGGGCCGGAGGGGGTGACGCTCCGGCTGGAAGCGGCGGGCCACGCGGGCTACGCCCCCGCCGGGCAGGACATCGTCTGCGCCGGTGCAAGCACCCTGATGCAGGCTCTGGTGAGCTTGCTGGCCGGGGAGGAAAGCACCCACAGCGACGCATGGGACGAGCCGGACGGCCCCCGGCTGGCGGTGGTGGCCGATGCCCCGCAGAAGCCGTGGGTGGAGGGAGCCTTCGAGCTGGCGAAAATGGGCTTTGCCCTGCTGGCCGAGCGCTACCCGGACAACCTCCGCTTTGCCGACGTGAGCCGCCGGGGCGAACGGGGGATGATGGACCTGCAGCTCTTCGCGGAGGGCGGCGAGGGCGCTGCCCCGGCCCTGAGCGCGGCCCAGACCCAGCAGGCCATTGCCTCCGGCACCATGAAGCCGGGCAGTGCAAAAGCCGACGAGGCGGCACCGCCCGCACCGGAGGAAACGGCCGAAGAAACCGGCGGGGAAGGAGGTGAATCAGAATCCAAGCCGCAGCCGCCCCGCCCGCCGCTGCCGGAACGGTTTCCGGGCCGGGAGGTCGTGGACGGGCTCCACAGCCGCTGGGCCGCAGAGGAAGCGCTGATGCGCCGGGTGGTGCCGGAGTTCTCGCTGAAAGAGGAACTGCGCAACCCCGAAATGCGCCGCTTGATGCAGCTGCCCGGAATGCGGATGGCAGACGCCTACCGGCTGGCCCACTACAATGACGCGCTGCGCCAAGCGGCCCACGACGTAGAACAGGGCGTCGTGGAGCGCATCCGCCAGCGCGCTGCCCGCCCGGCGGAAAACGGCACCCGGCCCGGCAGCGCGGCGGTGACGGGAGCCGATGTCTCCCGGATGAGCCGCGCCCAGCGGGAAGCCTTGGAGCGGAAGGCGCTGCACGGCGAACGGATCGTATTTTGAGGACCTGTCACCGCGGCGATCCGCCACCGGCGGCGTCTTGCGGAACGCTCCTGATAGGGGAGCTGAGAATCTATGAAACAACAAAGAAAGGGAAAATGTTATGAAAAAGCATGAAATGATCGACCTCCAGCTGTTCGCCGACGCATCTGCCGCGCTGAACAACACCACCAGCACCTCCGGCATGACTGCCGAGATGAAGACCTTCTATGAGAAGCGCCTCATCGATCAGGCCGAGCCGCGCCTCGTCCATGACCAGTTTGCGGATTACTACCCGGTGCCCCAGAACGGCGGCAAGACCATCGAGTTCCGCAAGT
>ERZ773145.1485-NODE-1485-length-18994-cov-3.241459_pt1 | contig 18994 bp, 26 predicted proteins | sample MGYA00580848_ERZ773145 | MGnify/ENA primary metagenome ERZ773145 (study PRJEB29015, sample SAMEA2737858) | human gut metagenome | biome: human gut; feature: human-associated habitat; material: faeces | place: China | collected 2012 ... | reverse complement strand
GGCGATTGCCGGAGGGCGGCGGGCACTGTTCGAGAGCTTTGGATTGGGCAAAACGGCGCAGGAAATTGAATTTTGCCATCAGGTTGTTATGCACGAACGGGTAAATGATAACCCGAACGCGAAGGCGTTGATCGTGCTGCCGCTGGGCGTGAAGCAGGAGTTTAGCCGCGATGCGGTTGCGCTTTTGCACTACGAAGCGCCGCCATACGTCAGGACGCAGGCTGAAGCGGATGCATACGACGGCGAGATTGTGATGACAAACTACGAACGAGTGCGCGACGGAGACATTGACCCGAAGAAATTTTGTGCGGTTGCGCTGGATGAAGCGAGTGTGCTGCGGAGCTTTGGAAGCAAGACCTATCAAACGTTTTTACAGAAATTCCGGGGCGTAAAGTATAAGCTGGTCTGTACGGCTACACCGTCGCCGAACCGTTATAAGGAATTGATTCATTATGCAGCATTTCTTGAAGTGATGGATTCCGGCCAGGCGCTCACGCGCTTTTTCCAGAGGGACAGCACGAAGGCAAATCATCTGACGCTATATCCACACAAGGAGCAGGAGTTCTGGCTGTGGGTGGCGAGCTGGGCACTGCTGATTTCAAAGCCGAGCGATTTGGGATATAGAGACGAAGGCTATGATTTGCCGAAACTGACGGTGAATTGGCATGAGCTGTCTGTTGACCATTCGAGCGCGGGAACGGATAAATTCGGGCAAGTCAAGCTCATCCGTGACGCATCGGTATCCATTCAGGATGAAGCACGAGAGAAACGGGAGAGTTTGAACGTGCGCGTCGCCAAAATGACCGAGATTGTAAACAGCGCGCCCGAAGATCATTTTATTCTCTGGCACGACCTTGAGAGCGAACGCCATGCGATAAAGGACGCATTGCCGGAGGCCGTAGAGGTTTACGGTACACAGGATCTAGACGAACGGGAACGGCGTGTGGTGGATTTCTCGGAGGGAAGAACACGGCTGCTGGCAACGAAGAAAGAAATCAGCGGTCAGGGCTGCAACTTCCAACGGTATTGCCACAGAGCAATCTTTTTGGGAATTGATTATAAGTTCAACGACTTTATACAGGCTGTTCATCGCATATACCGTTTCCTGCAAACAGAAGAAGTTGTAATCGACATTATTTATGTCGAGAGTGAAGCACAGGTCAAGGAAGCGTTGCTCAAAAAATGGAGGCAGCATGAGGAGCTTCAACGTCAGATGGTTGCCATCGTCAAGAAATACGGGTTGCATGACGGTCTGATTATGGAGAGGATGTGCAGAAGCATGGGCGTAGAACGGCTTGAAATTTGCGGAGAACGGTATAAAGCGGTGCGTGCTGATTGTGTAGAGGAAACGGCGAGAATGGAAGATAACAGCGTTGACTTGATTGTTACCAGCATCCCGTTTTCCAATCACTATGAGTATACGCCAAGTTATAACGATTTCGGCCACAACGAGGACACGGAGCACTTCTTCGAGCAGATGGATTTCCTGTCGCCGAATCTGCTTCGCATCTTGAAGCCAGGGCGCGTATTCGCCTGCCACGTCAAGGATAGGGTACTTTTCGGAAATGCAACGGGGACGGGCATGCCGACAATGGAACCGTTTCACGCACTGTGTATCGAGCATTACATGAAAGCGGGATTCCAGTATTTCGGGATGATCACCGTTGTCACCGACGTGGTGAGGGAAAACAACCAGACCTACCGCCTCGGCTGGACGGAGCAATGCAAGGACGGAACGAAGATGGGCGTGGGATGCCCAGAATACATTCTGCTGTTCCGCAAGCTGCCCACGGACACGAGCCGCGCTTATGCGGATGAGCCTGTGGCCAAGAGCAAGGAGGACTACACCCGCGCACAATGGCAAATTGATGCGCACGGCTATTGGCGTTCCAGCGGCGACCGTCTGGTTGGAAAGGCCGAGCTGGCAACTGCACCGACGGACAAACTGCAAAAGCTGTACCGTCAGTTCAGCAGAGAGAATGTATATAGCTATGAGGAGCATGTCGAACTGGCAAAGAAGCTCGATGCGGAAGGCAAACTCCCTGCTACGTTCATGGTGGTTGCGCCAGGAAGCTGGTCAGACGAAGTATGGGACGACATCAATCGCATGCGGACGCTGAATACGACACAGAGTCAACGGCGGGCGCAGATGCACGTCTGCCCGCTTCAGCTGGATATTGTAGAAAGGCTCATCAACCGATACAGCAATCCGGGCGATACAGTATTTGACCCGTTTGCAGGGTTATTCACCGTGCCGAAGCTGGCGGTGGACATGGGACGGCGAGGTGTTGGCGTGGAGCTCAACCTTGACTACTTCCGCGACGGCGTGGGCTACATGCGTGCGGCCGAAGCACAGGTCGCCGCGCCGACCTTATTTGACCTGCTCGACGAGAAAAATGCGGTGTAAATAAATGGAGTGTAGAGCATTTGAGGACGGGCGATGCACACGGTTTGAAAGCCCGTATATTGGAGAAGCGTGTCCCGTCGCCGAGCATCAGGAGATTTGCGTGATGGCGTACAGGGACGCATGTGTCGGATGCAACCATGAGAATGATTCACAACCGACGGCGTGTATGTACTGCATCCGATGCTATGCCCATGAGCCGGACAGATACGAAAAGACAGTGAAATCCGATGATGAGTGACATATTCGACAAAAAAGTGCGAGGTTGGAAAATGGATAAAACGAAAATCGACTGGGCGGATGCAACATGGAACCCTGTTACGGGCTGTTTGCACAGTTGCCCATATTGCTATGCCAGAGGCATGGCAAAACGCTATGAAGGACATGACCAGAGCGATGATTCGGCGATGTGCCGTAGTTCTTTGCCTTGCATTGAATTGAACGAGCCTTTGAAAGTGACGCGGCTGGATGGAAAGACGACAAATGCTCCGTATCCCTTTGGATTCAAACCGACATTTCACAGGTACAGGCTGGAGCAGCCATTGCGCTGGACGAAACCGCGCAATATCTTTGTGTGCAGCATGGCAGATCTGTTCGGTGAGTGGGTGCCGACGGAGTGGATCAGTGCGGTAATTGAGGCTTGCAAAGCTGCACCGCAGCATCGCTATCTGTTCCTGACCAAGAATCCGAAGCGATATATCAAGCTGATTCAGGCAGGCATATTGCCGCTGAACAATGAGCGATTTTGGTACGGGACGACTTGCGAAAATCCAATGCAGGAATATTTCTTCTGTGGAAAGGCAAAGACGTTTGTTTCCGTCGAACCGATTTTTGCACCGTTTACCGGGCTGAATTATTTCGACACGCCGCCAGAACAGCGGGTGGATTGGATTATTGTCGGCGCAGAAACGGGCAATCGGAAAGGCAAGGTTATTCCAGAAAAGAGCTGGATTGATGAGCTGGCATACTGTTCCGCGCAGCAAAAGACTCCAATTTTTATGAAATCGAGCTTGCGAGGGATTATGGGTGTCGATTTCGTTCAGCAGTTCCCATGGGATAAGTAGAAGACCAATTTCGTGACCTCACGAAATTGATATGAAATGGCTGAAAGCTATGGAGAAACAAAGATGCATGTGGCACTTCATGACAATGACCGTACCAGTTTTCCAAACCTAGCTTTGATGAAGATATCTGCCTATCATAAACAGCAAGGTGACAATGTGGAATGGTGGAATCCTTTGTTGACGTATGACCGTATATACAGCAGTAAGGTTTTTACCTTCACCCCCGAAAACCCCTATCTGCCGCCAGACACGATCAAGGGTGGGACAGGATACGGAATGATGAATGAGCTTCCAGAAGAAGTCGATGCAATGTTCCCTGATTACTCGATTTATCCACGATGCCATCATGCTATCGGATTTTTGACACGGGGATGTATTCGAAATTGTTCGTGGTGTGTTGTACCACGTAAAGAAGGGCGGATTCGACCATATCGGACGTGGCGAGAGATTAAACGCTCGGATAGTCGGGACATTGTATTCATGGACAATAATGTTTTGGCATGCACACATGGACTTGAACAAATTGCAGATATGATAGGACAAGATATACGAGTTGATTTCAATCAAGGATTGGATGCGAGAATGATTACACCAGAAATTGCACAAATGCTGTCACAACTGAAATGGATAAAATACATCCGAATGAGCTGTGACACAGACAATATGCTGGTGATAGTCCAAGATGCGATTCGACAGTTGGGAAAAGTAGGTGTGAAGCCATATAGAATCTTTGTCTATCTTTTGGTACAGGACATTGAATCGGCAGAACGGCGAGCGTTGGCGTTACGAGATATGGGAGCGGAGGTTTTTGCCCAGCCATATCGAGATTTTACAACAAGCAAAGAGCCGCCGCATGAATTGAAAAGATTTGCCCGGTGGGTGAATCGGAAAGAAATATTCAAAACGACAAATTATTTTAAGGATTACAGGGGGTAAGAAAATGAAATGCAAACATTACAACGCATGGGCAGGCGTATGTCGAAACGAAGAATGTCCATCTTTTAAGAAAAGTTGTAATGACTACGAGCACCCGGTGACGTGTAAATACTCGGCGGAAAAAGAATCAAGGATGATTGCTGCGTTATCAAAGTTACCGAAAATGGTAACAGATGACCCCAAAGGCAATTTTGAGGTGATGCTCAATCTGATTTACGGAAAAGATGGGTGGAGTTACATCCGCCACGGTGAAAGGGATATGCCGATTACTGATTTCTGCCTTGAAAATTTCTGCCGGAATCACGGGTGCAACGTTGATAGCATCATCAAGAGCAAAGATCAGCAACTCAAAGACGAATACATATTCGACTGCAATTTCGTTGGTTGCCCTGTCGCGACGGTATACGCGGCGCTCAGCGGATATGGGCATCTACGCGACAGGTTACGGAAGCATGAGGACGCGATGGAAGTTTCGACGCAGGAGGAAAAGTCATGAGTGAATATTATCTGGATGAGGAGTTCCCGACTTTCAGCGATCCTGAGACGTACGAAGCGTTCCAACAGTTTGCCGAAAAATGGAGGAGCAGCACATTTGAAGAACTGCAATTCCAGCTCGAAAGCCTCCAAAATGAAAATAATCGGCTCAAAACACAGATTAAGGCATTGAGCAATATCAAGAAGAATTGGGACGAAAAGATAAAAGAAATTCGGGGTGCCCGGCTCAAAGAGCTTTTGAAAGATGTTCAGGAATGCGCGTATCTCGTTGATTACGAATATGAATATGCGCACGTTAAATGTGACAAGTGTGACGGCGAAAGGAAAATTCATTTTAGATCACCGTCTGGGAAAGAACTTACTGAGCTTTGTTCTTGTTCTTCACAGGTAAGTCGTTATTTTCTGATTGAAATTCCGATCTATAAAATTGAAATTTACAATCATTATGGAAAAGAAGAAGTTTATACTATGTACATTTACCGGAAAGGAGAATCTGAAGACATCTACTCTGCAAGCAAGTTTCAAGATGCGCTTGACAATGAAACGATTTCTAAGAAGTGTCCTTACCGCCCGATCTTTTTTAGCAAAGAACGAGCTGAGGATTATGTCAGATTCAAAAATGCAGCGGAGGAAGATCGATGAAAACGCCTGACGAAATCAAGAAAGCACTTAAATACCACAAAGGCGCGGGCTCTTGCCTTGATTGCGCTTATGACTGTTTTAGTTTGGACTGCTCGATACGTCTTGCCGCTGACGCGCTCGACTACATCAAGCAGCTTGAGAGCCGCGTCGAGCCGAAGAACCGCGTGCTGACGCTGGAAGAAGTGAAAGCATATTGCGAAGGCGGCGCGGATGCTACGCCGTTGTGGTATGACGAAAAGGATCGCAACGTAAGTCGCTGGATGGTGATTGACCTTCCGGAACTTGCTTTCGGTAGCACGGCAACGGTAAAGCGTTTGGTGAATAGCCAATTTTTTGAAGCAACCTATGGGGAAAAATGGCGCTGCTGGCTGAGGAAGCCGACGAAGGAAGAGATGGAGAACCACCCTTGGGAGGGGGCGACGACGAATGATTAAGATATCTGACCAGAACAATAACTTCGGCGCGGTACTGATTTGTGCCGTGAGGTACTGCATCGGCCGGCAGACCTATATGCCGGATCTGGTGATAGATTTCATCAGACCGTTGCTGTCGAAACTGGACAGCAAGACGCTGACAGTTATGGAAAGGGACATCATCGAGGCGGACAGTCTCGGAGATGAGCAGATCGACCAGCCGAAGTGGCTGTATTTCCTGAACGATATTAGAGCCGAAAAGCAGAGGAGGATAAAGCCGTGAAAATTTATCATTTCTGTGCTGACAAACTGCTCTGGCGTATTTTGAAGGATGGCCTGACGATGGGCGGAGTTGCTGTTCCAGAGAAGAAAGGCTTTGTCATGTATACGGGCTGGGTGTGGCTGACCTGTGACCCCGATCCGACGCATCAAAGCTGGGCAACGCAGAACTTTGTCCAGTATAGCCGGACGGCATGGCGGTTGACGATTGAAATTCCCGATTTGTGGCTGAAAAATATTTTCGATAGGCAGCAGCTTTCCGAAGCCGTTCCCGGTGCGGAAATTGTTTTTGATGGATATCCATATTCAGAGCAGTGGAGGGCTTTCAATGGACGGATTCCGAGAGAATGGATTAAAGCGGCAGAGAAAATGGAGGTGCAAGGTGAGGAGGATTGACTGGGGATTCATCGGCGTAATGGTCTTTTTTGCGGTGCTCATGTGCCTGATTGCCCTTGGCATTGTCGGTTTTGTTGAAAATGAACGCAATTCGATTCAGTGCGGAATTGTGGTGGATAAGGGCTATACAGCAGCCTATTCATCATATCGCTATGATGCGGATGCGGGCAGGTTGAGCAGCACCAGCCATGGGCCACAGTACCGAATCTGCATTGAGGGGGAAAAGAACGGTGAAATCGTTCAATATTGGTTCAGCGCGACGGAAGAAGAATATACAAGAAGCCGCATCGGCGAGTTTTTTGCGCGATGAAGGGAGTAAACGAAAATGAAGATTTTGGGCAAACTGTTTCGAAAAAAGAAAACGGGATACCTGACGATGAGCAATAAACTGACGAAGAAAAGAAAGAAAGCGCGCTGATGGTCCGGAAGCCCATTGGATTATTGCAGTACGTTGTTTGCGGTGTTTTTGGTCATATCTGTCATCAAGAATCGACGAAAGCAAAGTGTGAGAAAGGAAAAAGACGCATGAAGATCATCTTTTTTCATCCCAATCAGGATGTGTGCGAGTTCATTTCTAATGCCGTGAAGCGGGAAAAGACTATGCAGGCCGTATGCGGCAAGCTGGAAGATTTGGCGCAGCAGGGGAAAGTCACTGGCAGGGATGTTGTCGTGACTTCGGGCAACAGCTTTGGGCTGATGGACGGCGGCGTTGATTTGGCTGTTGCGCAGACGTGGCCGGGCATCGAAGGACGCATCCAGACGAGGATTGCCCAGCTGTATGGGCCGGAAATGCCCATCGGGACGGCACTTCGGGCGAAAGTTGCAAATTCCCCCAATGTCATCTACGCGCCGACCATGCAGATTCCGATGGAGATTGTCGGCACAGATTATGTCTATCAGGCGGCACGCGCGGCCGTCTTGACGGTGAAAAACGAGCTGAGCATGACAGCCAACGTAGCAGTGTTTATGCCGCTGATGGGAACTGGGGCAGGCGGAATGACGGTTGATTCGACGCTGTACCAGATGCTTTATGGTATTCGGGACGGGTTACGGGAATGGAAACAGGGCGATATGACATGGATGCATGCTTATGATATGCACACGCGCTGGCATAACATGTGCGGCATTCCGGAAGATCACCCCGCAGATGAGCCGCAGCAGGAGGGGGGAGCCGTGCCAGATGAGTGATTCTATAATTCACGAGTTCATTCACGGGACGGCATCGCTGGATGGCGGAACGGTAAGTCGGACGCGCTGTAAGTGCTGGCAGTGTGGGAAACCGTTTTATAAAACACCGCAGCATGCTTATAAACTGTCTATGAAAGCCAAAGGGAAAGCTGATGGATATGTGTATTTCTGTTCATATTCCTGCATGAGAGTCACGCAGAGGGCACTTGAAGAAGAAAAACGTCGGCGTGATGAGGAGATAGATCAGATATGCCATACGAATGGAAAGAAACGGGGGAAAAAGAAGAATGAACAAAGTATTTCTGATAGGCAACCTGACGAGAGACCCGGAGCTGAAAAGTACGAGCGCAGGTACGCCCGTTTGCAACTTTACCGTCGCGGTGAATCGACGGTTTCGTAATTCTCAAACTGGGCAGCAGGAGACGGATTTTTTGAACGTCGTCGCATGGCGGCAGCTTGCCGAGCTTTGCAGCCGCTATCTGTCCAAGGGAAGAAAAGTTGCAGTGACGGGTTCGATTCAAACGCGTACTTATGAGGCCAAAGACGGCACGAAGCGGACAGCGTGGGATATTGTCGCGGAGGAAGTCGAATTTCTGACACCACAGGCGCAGAAGGGCAGCGACAGTTTCGGCGCGCCGCCGAGCGCTCCACAGGACGGCTATACCGAGGCGGCCAGCAAGGGCGGCAGGACGGATAATACCCCGCAGCATCATGACGACTACGGCGGGTTCACCGAGGTGGACGACGACCAACTGCCGTTTTAAGCGATAGCGTGGGGAAACGGAGGAAAGCATGCTGGAGGTAGTGAAACTGATGGTGCTGGCGAGCGTGGCTTTTGCACTCGGCGCGGCGGCAATGTGGCAAGCAGTCTGGCAGGCGGCAGACAGAAAGGCAAAAGCTGCCATCGAATTGGCAGAAACGGCAAATCGGGCGATAAGTAAGACGATGCAGCTTAGAAAGATGGTTCTTGACCGTGCATTGCTACTGGGAATAATGACGGAGGAGGAGCGGAAAGCGTATGACGAAAGCAAAACTGATGACTTATCTGTATGACTACCGCAAAATGTGTACGCGGATGGATGTGCTTGCATATCGCATTCGCCGAGCAGAAGCGAGTCTGGACAGAGGGTCAGATTTTATTGCAGGGACGCAGCTTGGTTCTCCCCAAATTACAGATATGCCCGTGGCGCACGGATCACCGACCAGCCCGACAGAGCGGACGGCTATGGTGCTGATGAATGATTTGCCAATGGCCGACATAGATAGTCTCCAAGCTGATGTGCGCGAACTGGAAAGCCTCAAAGCCAGAAAAAACATGCTTGATATCCTCCTCTCCGCGCTGATGGAACGTGAGCGGTTTGTTATTATGGCGCATCTGGTCAGCGGGTTGCGCTGGCGGGAAACGGTGAAACGATACTCGGATGAATACGGGGACTGGATGACCGAGGGAGCACTCAAGTATGTGATGCGCCAAGGGTTGGAGCGCATGGTCGAGGTGTCGCAACAGATGAATGAGGCATAAAGAAAAGGCGTCGATTTCGACGCCTTTATTTTGTTTCATGGGGAAATTCGGAAGTCGAAGAACCGGGAATGTATTCCATGATGTCGCCCGGTTGACAATGCAAATACTCGCATATTCTGGCCAGAACCTTTGGCGTTAGGCCAACGCCTTTTCCCATGGCGGCGATTGTAGTCGGGGATAAACCAACGGCAGTACGGAATTGCTCTTTTGTCATGCCCAGATCGAGCAGTTTATGCCACAGCTTTTTGAAAGAAAACATAACATACCTCCTTGCTCTCTATTATAGCGCTGTTATCTATAAGCTGTAAATAGAAATCTACAACAAAGCAAAGAAAAATACAAAAACATATTGACTTGTTCTATTGAATGGTGTAGAATAAATACAACAAATTAAAGAAATGAGGAAAAACGAAGTATGAAAAAGCAGTTGATTGATTTTCCGAAGAGCACCTGCATGGAGATCTTTTGCGGTTGCCTCAAACCTTGCCATGACAGCATGATGCAGTTTGGCGACCGAGTTCTGGTTGCGCAAATGAACTGGCAAGGAGAAACGGAGGCTGCTGTTTATGGCTTCGTGGATGACCCAGAGGAGGGCTTCTCGGCAGAGGAGTGCCGACTGGAACTTTTGAAGGTCGCCAAGCAAACCTTTGTGGATGCAGGGCACGCAATCGAGTGGTGCATCAAGAACGCGCATTGAGAAAGTGAGAAAAAACGATGAATGAACCGAAGCGCGGAGAAATCAGAAAGGCAGAGAGGCTTGCTTGCAAGTTGACGGGTAAAATGGACTGCCGTGTGACCGGCTATTACACGGAAGGGGCAAACGGAGATTTCCAGACCTTCCAATGCGAGATTTGTTCCAACGATATGGAAGAGCGCGAGGATGATATCTACATTGAAGCGTATCTGCCTGATCGCCGCAGAAGCTATGCACACGCCTGACAGTTGAGGTTTTCAGAACGCCCGGATGCTGGGCGTTCTACAAAGCCCCAAAGGCTGATGAAATGACCAACAGGAGGAAATGCAAAATGAAAAATGGACGATCGCTTATGGAACTGGCGCAGGAGTTGGAGCGCCAGAGAAACGCGAAGCGGGATTATCTGCTGGACACTCGTAACTTGGAGATGGGATTCGTCGAAGCCGGGGCGTATCAAATGATGATGCGCAATGACAGCAAGAACGTCAGTACGCTGTTGGGTGTTGGAGAAATTGCCCATCGTCAGATCGGTTCGGCGCTTGGCATCCCTGCTAAGTATTATGATAAGATGCGAGCGGAGAATCCCGAACTGCTGGCGCAGAATGTGAACAGCTGGTTCACGATGACCCCGCAAAAGCGAATGGTGCGCACGTTGGACGGCAACGCGAGGGCGTTTCTTTCCGAACGGTATCGGCGAATCGATAATGTCGAAATTGCAGAAGCTGTGCTTCCGATTCTTGCCGAAATGCCGGATGTGCGGATTGAAAGCTGTGAGATTACTGAAAGCAAGATGTATCTCAAGGCGGTAAATCCGCGGCTGACGGCGGAGGTCGTCCCCGGTGATATTGTGCAATCGGGCATCCTCATTACCAATTCCGAGGTCGGCATGGGCAGTATGTCTATTCAGCCGCTCGTATACAGGCTGGTTTGCACCAATGGTATGGTGGTTAACGATGCCAGAACGCGAAAATACCATGTTGGGCGCGGAAACGAAGCAGCGGAGGATTACACCTTGTACAGCAGTGAAACGCTGGCGGCCGATGACCGTGCGTTGCTGCTCAAGGTAAGAGATACCGTTCGAGCGGTGGTAGACCAGACCCGTTTTGAACGGGTGATCGAAATGATGCGGGAGGCGAAAGAAGCCAAAATCACCAGTACGGACATTCCGCAGATGGTGGAACTGGCGGCCGCAGATTATGGCTTAAACAAGGCGGAGGGAAGCGGAGTGCTGGATCATTTGATTCGCGGCGGAGATTTGTCCTTGTATGGCTTATCCAATGCCATTACGCGAGCGGCACAGGATGTAGAAAGCTACGACCGTTCGACGGAGATGGAGAGCATCGGCTATACGGTGTTGGGAATGAGCAGGAGCGATTGGCAGCGTCTTAATGCGGCAGTAGTAGCCGCCTGACCAATAAAAATCAGGCTGACCTAGCGGCCGGACGGGGAGACGGGAGAGATTTATGAAGAAACCGAAACTTTGCATTGAGCCTGAAGAAATGCAGGATGAATACTGCATGACGGATGCGGATTTGGGTAACCTGACCAATCTGCTTCAGCAGGCTAATGATATCTGTGACTACTATCAGGGTATGATACAGAATCGGTTGGGGCTGCTTTGCGTGGCCAACGCGGAGGCGCACGATGAACTGATTGCACAGGTAGAGAGTTTCCGAGATACGGTGTTTGGCATGAGGAGGATTCAGAAATCGGAGGAAAGTGCGCCAAGTGCCGGAATTTGACCGTTTTTTATCTGGGTTTTGACCGTGACAGGCTATTTTATGCGTGCTATAATTATCGTGTCAAAAGTGAACAGCAGAGAGCCGACGGGCGAAAACCCGGACGGCTCTTTTTGTACCCTGTTGATGGAGGCGTTTATGAGAAAAAGCGAGGTCAGGGCACCGCATCGCTGCTTGAGCTGCGTTTATCTCAGCACATCCAGCGGCAAGTCTTACTGCCCATTTGCGGCGTGTTTGAAGCACCGTGATGAAAAACCCAAGGACGATGGAGGAAAAGAGCATGGCAGAGATCAAGTGGGCAGAATCGGCACATCACCTGCCGATTGAGGATTTCAGCCCGAATCCCAGGAACCCGAAAAAGCACACGAAAAAGCAGCTTGAGCATATACGAAACTCCATTCTGCATTTTGGATTCCTTGACCCTATCGGCGTATGGGGCAAGAACCACGTTGTGGTGGAAGGACATGGACGGCTGGAAGCGCTGAAACAGCTTGTGCAGGGTGGAAAAATCAGGATTCCGGCGGAAGGCGTTCCGTGCATCATGCTTGACCATCTTTCCAAACGTGACCGAGATGCTTATATGCTTGAGCATAATCAGAGCACGATGGAAACGCCGTGGGATGACGATCTGCTGGATGATGTGCTGGGCGACATCGCGAATGAGGGGCTGGACATGGAGCCGTTCGGTTTTGAGATGCCCGGCGAAGAAGACGGGGAGGACGGCAAATATACCAGCAGCATCAACATCCCGCAGTACGAGGTCAGGGGCGAAATGCCCAACTTTGCGGATATGCTGGACAACGGCAGAACGGATGAGCTGATTCGAGAGATTGAGGCTTCCGGCGTAACGCAGGACGAGAAGAATTTTCTCGTGCAGGCGGCGAGACGGCATAATGTTTTCAATTACCGAGCCATTGCCGAGTATTACGCACAGGCAACGCCGGAGATGCAGCGGCTCATGGAACACTCGGCGCTGGTCATCATCGACGTGGATGACGCCATTGCGCTGGGATATGCCAAACTGAACGGAACGATTCGGGACATGATCGGGGAGGACGGCGGCGATGCGGAATGATTTTGCTGTGTTGATTCTCTCACACGGGCGCGCGGACAGAGTATATACAATTCCGACGCTTCGTAAGGGCGGATATACAGGAAAGATCTATATCGTCGTTGATAACGAAGATGAACAGCAGGATGAGTATATAGCCCGATATGGTAAAGAGAACGTGATTGTGTTTGATAAGCTGGAGGCTATGAAGCACAGCGATACGATGGACAATTATGAAAAGCACAATATCGTGCTGTATGCCCGAAACTCCTGTTTTGAGATTGCAAGGCGGCTGGGGCTGTCATCATTCCTTGAGCTGGACGATGATTATACGGCGTTCGATTTTCGCTTTGAAAAGAGCGGGAAACTGGCAGCGAAGCACTGCACAGACCTTGACCGACTTTTCGAGGCAATGCTTAATTTTTTGTATGAATCCGATTCGCTGGTTGTGGCACTGTCGCAGGGTGGTGATTACATCGGCGGGCTGAACGGAAAATATTTCGCGAAGAAGCTGAGCAGAAAGGCGATGAACGCCTTTTTCTGCCGTGTGGACAGGCCGTTTTCGTTTTTCGGCTCGATAAACGAGGATGTGAACATGTACGTCACACTCGGCAGCCGTGGCGAGAAGATTTTTTCTGTCACAGACGCGTCGCTTATCCAGAAAGAGACGCAGGCCAATGCAGGCGGGTTGACGGATATTTATCTCGATGTCGGAACATACGTCAAATCGTTTTACAGCGTGATGACGATGCCCTCCTGCGTTACGGTGGCCATGATGGGAGAAACGCACAGGCGCATGCATCATAATATCTCTTGGGTCAACTGTGTTCCCATGATTCTGAATGAAAAATACAGAAAGGCTGTAAGGCCCGAAAGGGTGGGTGACCATGGGAAAAAAGAGGGGACGGCCAAGGAAGGAGATTGCCAAGCTGGAATTTGAGCAGCTTTGCAAAATTCAGTGTACCGAAACGGAAATCTGCGGTATTTTTGGGATTTGTGAAGATACGCTCAATGCGTGGTGTAAACGCACCTACAAGCAGACTTTTTCGGAGGTCTATAAAATATATGCGCAGGATGGCAAGGTATCTCTTAGGCGCATGCAGTTCAACCTTGCGAAGAAATCCCCTGCGATGGCAATCTTCCTCGGCAAAAACATGCTGGGGCAGAGCGACGAGCCGACAATCGAGAACAACGATGCGGCGGTTGCTTCTGCCAATGCGCAAATCACGGCACTGGCTGACCTGATTCGCAACCCGCAGCCGAATCGAACGATGGATGATGTGACGGGGCAGGAGGACGGAACACCGTGATAAAGTACGCACCGTTTACAGTGAAGCAGGCCGAGTATATCCGGCGCTGTCAAAGCTGCTGGCTCAACGTCGCCGAGGGCGGCAAACGCGCAGGCAAGAACATCATCAATCTGGTGGCGTGGGCGGCGGCGCTGGATACGCACCCGGACAAAATACACCTTGCGGCCGGCACATCGGTATCGGCGGCGAAGATGAATATTCTTGATTCAAACGGCTTCGGCCTCAAAGCGATTTTTGATGGGCGGTGCAGGGAAGGAAAGTATCAGGCGCGAGATTGTCTGTTCATCCAATCGGTGAGAGGGCAGAAGATTGTTCTCTTTGCCGGAGGAAAGAAAGCGGATGATGCGGCGCGAATCAAAGGCAACAGCTATGGTACGGTATATATTACCGAGGTCAACGAGTGTCACGAAACCTTTGTGAAAGAGTGTATCGACCGAACGCTTGCGTCGAACAGGCGGCAGGTCTTTTTTGACCTGAACCCAAAGCCGCCAAGCCATTGGTTCTATCATGAATTTCTGGATTATCAGGACAAATTGAAAAAGCGGGGAGAGAATCCCGGTTACAACTACGAGCATTTTACAATTCTGGACAACTTATCGCTCAGCAATGAGCAGCTTCGGACAGAACTTGCCAAATACGACCAAAGTTCCATCTGGTTTCAGTCGGACATTCAGGGCTTGCGCACATCGGCGCGAGGCCGAATTTATGACAGCTATGTGCGCGATCAGGTGGCCGTAGGGCGCGAATGGATTGCAGGAAAGCGATTTATCGAGATGGCCGTTGGCGTGGACGTGGGCGGCACAGATGCGACTTGCGCAACCCTTACGGGTATCACGTCGGGTTGGCGGGATGTGGTGCATATCGACGGCCTTTACCATAAACAGGGAATCAGCGAGAAGATGACCGAGGCGAGGTATGCGCGGGCTATTGCTGAATGGCTGAAACCGTGGACGCGGATTTATCCACAAATTGCCAACGTTTATGTGGATAGTGCGGCAAAACTTTTTCGTGCTGCTCTGCGGGAAGAACTAAGTAAACAAGGCATGGGGAGAATTGCAGTCATCGGAACGGATAAGTCGGACGGCATCAGACCGCGAATCGAGCTGGTCTGCATGCTGCTCATGCAGGGGCGGTATCATGTGGCTGAACATCTTGCGCCGTGGCACGAGGCGTTGCAGATGGCAACATGGGATGAGGCGGCCTATGAAAAAGGTGAGTGGATGCGGCTGGATAATGGTTCGTACCCCGTCGATGCGCTGGACAGCTCCGAATACAGCATCTACCCATACGCCGGATATCTGGCGACGGTTGGATAAACAGGGAGGATTGAATCATGGACGAGCAGACGACTGTGCTTGCGCCGGAACAGGCGTGGGCGGCGCTGATGGCGCATCGAAGCGCGTATTATGCGCCATATTCCGCTGTTTATTGCGGCGCAGAAAAGGCGTTGAGAAAGACGGCCAAGCCGAAATCCTTCTGGCGGCGGGCGAGTAAGCAGAAAATCCATGTGCCGATTGCGGCTGACATTGCCACGACGGGCAGCGACCTGCTTTTTGGTGAACAGCCTCAAATCATCTGTGTGGACGATATGAAGGAACAGCCGAACGGAGAAGGTCAGAAACGGCTGGAGGAGATTCTGCGAATCAACACCATGTCGGCGCTTCTCAACGAGGCGGCGGAGAGCGCGGCAGCGCTCGGCGACGTGTATCTCAAAATTGCATGGGATGTACTGCGCCTGTCCTGTCCGATGATTCGCGTTGTGCAAGGCGATGATGCGTGGCCTGAATACAGGCTGGGAACGCTTCGGGCGATTCACTTTTTCACAATCATTGAGGAAGAACGCAGCGCATCCGGCAATGTCCAGAGCGTCATCCGTGCGTATGAGCTGTATGAACCGAAGCGGATTTCCACCAGACTTTATCGCGGCACGCTGGACAGTCTCGGCACACAGATGAGCGATGACGAGGTGCAAAGGCTGGGCATTGAGCCGGAAGTGAGCACGGGAACGGACGAGATTCTGGCCGTCCATGTGCCGAACATCAAGCCCAATCGGATGTTTAGAGGCTCGTACATGGGCCGCAGCGATTATGACAATCTCCGTGATCTGATGGATGCACTTGATGAATCCTATTCCTCTTGGATGCGGGATATCAGATTGGTCAAAGCACGATTGATTGTTCCCGCGCAGTTTCTTCGACGTAAGCCGGAAGAATTGTTCGGCGACAGCATGAATCGCCCGCCGACGTTCGAGTTTGATGAAGATGTCGAGACGCTGGTTGCGCTGGACACCCAAGGCGGCACCTTGGGCGGCGACGGTGAATCCAATAAGATTACACCTTCTCAATTCTCCATCAGAGCAGATGAGCATCAGAAAACCTGTGTTGCACTCATCAGGGAAATTGTCACGGGCGCAGGATATTCGCCGCAGACCTTCGGCATCGACATTGAGGGAATGGCGCAATCGGGTACGGCACTCCGAATCCGTGAGAAGAAATCCTATTCCACATGCGCCAAAAAGCAAACGTATTGGCAGGATACGTTGGAAGGATTGCTGACGGCCATGCTCCATCTTGACGCGCGGTTGTACCCGAATAAGGGCAGTACGCAGGAAATCCATGTGCATGTGCGCTTCCCGGACATCTTTGCCAGCGACATGGCGACCACATCTTCCACGATTGAGATGATTAACCGCGCACAGTCGGCCAGCGTACAGACGAAGGTGCGCATGCTGCATCCTGATTGGGATGAAGCGCAGGTCGCCGCCGAAGTCAAGCTGATTTATGAGGAAAACGGAATCGGCATGGATGAGCCGGATGCGCGGCTGGGCGATTATGCGCCGCTGCCGAATAAGCAGCATGCGCCGCTGGAAGATGAACGGGAGGAACAGGGGGATGAATAAGCATGGCAATCCCCGTAGGCGAATACGAGAGCCTTGCGCGGCAGGTGCTTGAGGTTTACAACGAAGCGGAGCTGACCATGATTCGCCGCGTTGCCCGCAGGCTGCTGAAAGGCGTGAATGCGCCAGGGTGGACAGAAAGAAAGCTGTCCGAAACGGCGCAGGTACACCGCCAACTTTCCGAGCTGCTTGCCGCTCTGGCAAAGAACAGAGGGAAGATTACATCGGACACGCTGGAAACGGCCTATGCAGACGCACAGAAATGGTGCTTTGCGGATGCGAAAGCATATGCGCAATCCATCGGCATTTTGCATATTGCGCCGAACAGCGCAAAGGTAGCCGATATCTTGTCCGATCTCAACAGGCGACTGGATGCGGCAGACCGAAGGATTCTCCGCCAATGCGATGATGCGTATGCGGATGTGATAGCCGATGCGTCCGCGCTCGTGGCAACGGGCAGCATCACCTATCGGGAAGCGATTGGACGCGCCCTTCGGGACTTTGCCGATAAGGGCATATCGTCCTTTGCTGACCGTTCCGGGCGGACATGGCAGATGGGAACATACGCGGAAATGGCGGTGCTGACTGCAATCACGCAGGCGACCGTCAGCGGGTATACCGATACCATGCAGAGCTACGGTTATGATTTGGCGATGATTTCATCGCACATGGATGCTTGCCCGCTTTGTGAAGCATGGCAGGGCGTTGTGGTTTCCGTTTCGGGGACGAATCATCGTTATCCGAGCTTGGATGATGCTTACGCCGCAGGGGTGTTCCATCCGCGGTGTCTGCATCACATTTCCATTTATCACGAGGGCATCACGCACGGAACACCACGCAGTCGGCCGCAGGCTGTACAGCCGCCGTCCAAAGGATATACCTCCCGCAGCCGCCAACGGTACTGTGAGCGGCAGATTCGGAGGTATAAACGGCGGCAGGCAGCAGCGGCAACGCCGGAGGAAGAACGGGAAGCGTTCAACATGGTGCGCAAGTGGCAGCGGATTACACGCCAGAACATCCAGAGTGCGCCGACGACCCTTCTTCGACATTATGACCGCGAGGGCGGCAGGGTGAAGCTCAGCGATGCAGCGCGAAAAATGAAAAAGTAGGAGGCATAACAGATGCAGAAAAATACGGTTTGTCTGACGATGGAAGATGCGAAGCAGATCTATGAGCTGTTCAACGCCTGTGCGTTGGCGGATTTGCATTATCATACCTGTCAGAGTGAGCTTTTTCGCCGTCATGTATGCAGCGCATATAAGGCGGCCAACGTTATAGACGCATTTGACAGGCTGAAAGCCATGATCAACAATTCCACCGAGCAGGCGGAAAAGAAGGAGGAATAATCCATGCTGACTGGCAATGAGGAGAGAAGGAGCTTTAGCAGGACGCTTCGGGATGAAGAAAAGCGGCAGGTGCTTGCCTTGCGGCTGTCCTATGATTCCGGCGAAACCATCTTCCAGATTGAGCAGATCGACAAGGACTACTGCACGGCGCATAAGCAGGATGTGCAGGAGGCTGTGAGCCAGTTCGTTGCCGATACGGCGCAAATGCTGGAGGATGCCGGTCTGCCGAGCATCAAATAATCCATGACCATCAGAGCGATTCTTTTTGAAGAACGCTCTTTTGTTTTGCCCGGCGCGCGGGTTTCGCGCGCTCCGCCGAGCGGGAGACAGCCCGTCCAAAAGTCAAAGCGGATGACCAGAAAGAGGAGGAAAAAAACAAATGCCTGATACCCCGAACTATGATTACCTCAAGCCTGTTCTCGGTGAGGAGCTTTTCGGCCAGTTTGCCGAGAAGATGGCCGCCGCGCAGGGCATCCAACTCGCCAATGTGGGAGATGGAACGTACATTCCCAAAACCAAATACGACGCGGACAAGCGACAGCTTAGTTCGCAGATTGCCCAACTGAACACCCAGCTCCAACAGGCGCAGGCAGCCGGGGCGAACGTGGCCGCGCTTAAT
>ERZ773145.1456-NODE-1456-length-19358-cov-7.871471_pt1 | contig 19358 bp, 18 predicted proteins | sample MGYA00580848_ERZ773145 | MGnify/ENA primary metagenome ERZ773145 (study PRJEB29015, sample SAMEA2737858) | human gut metagenome | biome: human gut; feature: human-associated habitat; material: faeces | place: China | collected 2012 ... | reverse complement strand
TCAAAATATTGGTTCAAAGACTTACTGTATAAGTAAGCTTATTGAAAAAGGATATAATAGAAGAAATGTTTTAATGGTTGGAGATGCTTTAGGGGATCTTAAAGCTGCTGAATCAAATGAAGTTTTATATTATCCAATAATGGTTAAAAAGGAAAAGGAGTCTTGGAATAGATTTACTAGAGAGGCTTTGAAAAAATTTGTTGATAATTCATATATAGGGGAGTATCAAGAGAAGATTATAAATGAATTTAAATCAAACTTATCTAAATAGAAATCATATAAAATTTAAGTAAAGGGTGGAGTTAAGGTGAAAAACATAGAGTTCAAAAGTAAAAAGATATTAGGTTTTGGAGAAATAATGTTAAGGCTTACTCCTCCTAATAATCAAAAAATAATACAATCAGATTCTTTTGAAGCTGTATATTCTGGAGGAGAAGCAAATGTAATAGCAAGTCTTGCTATACTAGGCCATGATACTAAATTTATAACAAAGCTACCATATAATTATTTGGGGAAAAAAGTTATAAGTAAGTTTAGAAGTTATAATGTCAATGTAGAGGATATCATAATAGGAGAAGGCAGATTAGGTGTATATTATTCAGAAATTGGACATGGTCTTAGAAGTACTGAAGTTATATATGATAGAAAATATTCAGCCATTTCTATGGCAAAAAAAGAAGAATTTAATATAAAAAATATGCTAAAAGGTGTTGGATTAGTTCATTTATCAGGAATAACACCAGCTTTAAGTAGTAATTTGAAGGAACTTATAATTGATATTGTGAAGGAGTGTAAAAACCAAGGGATATTGGTTTCTTATGACTCAAATTATAGGTCAAAGCTTTGGGCTATAGATGAAGCAAGGGAAGTATTGGAGGAAGTATTACCTTATATAGATTTTGCTTTTTTAGGCTATCTAGATATGATAAATATACTTAAATTTGAGGATGAAAATTTAGAATTTGAAGAAAGATTAAAGTATCACTATGAAAATTTATTTAAAAAGTATCCAAATTTAAGATTTGCATCATGCACTAAGAGAACTGTAAATTCAATAAATAATAATACTTTACAGGGATATTTATTTGATGGAAATAACTTATTTAAATCAAATAAGTATACATTTGATATATTAGATAGAGTTGGTGGTGGAGATGCTTTTACAGCAGGAATACTTCATGGAGTTTTAAATGAAATGGAAAATGACAGAATCGTTGAATTTGGGACATGTGCAAGTGCATTAAAGCATTCAATAATAGGAGATATAAATATTATTGATGAAGATACAATTAATTCATTTATTGATAATGGCTTATGCAATGTTAAAAGATAAAAAAATTTTTATAGCTAATAATAAAAATATAAATAAATATTATGGCTCTATAAAACCAAGTTTTGAAGGAAAGGCTTATATTATAGAAGATTGCAAAGAAAAACAAGAACTTACAAGTAATCGTAGATATAGAAAAAAAGGAAAACATACTATAAAATATATTAATTCAAAACATGAAAATTATTTTATAGACATAGAAATAAAAAGTCTTAAAATATTATGGCTTTTTTTATTTTTGTTAATTTTAAATATTTAGGTTTATTTTATTTGTTGTAAATATATTTAAACTCATTACACTTTTAAATTTTTATATATTTATATAGTTTCTCTGACTTTAAAAAAGGATGTAAACACATCTCAGTGTCCACACCCTTACTTTATTATAATTTTTGTTATAATTCCTGCTATAAATTCTTTTTATGAATTCTACTTGTTATCTTTATCGAGGAATCTCATTTTAGCTTCCGCTGATGCACGCTTTTCCATGCTTTCAACAGCCGCATTGGATTCTCCATACATAGAACCAAGATTGTTAGCAATCTTATTCTTACATCTTTCACAGAACCTGCCAGATCTTATTGTTGCTCCACATCTTTCACATCTGATACCTATAGGTGAATCCTCAGCTATCATAAGACGCTCTTCTCTTATCCACTGTTCTATCTGTCTTGAGCTTACATCACATTCTTCTGACACTTCATTGATAGTTGCAGCTTTATGTTCCTCTATATATTCTTTGACTTCGTCAAACTTTTCTTCCATCTTCTCTATACAGTTAGGACACAGATTGCGGTAAGGACCACCTATAAAATTATATAACTTACCACACATTCTGCAATTTCTTACATCCATAATTTTCCTCCATTCTTGTGTCTAAAATCCTTTTCCTATACACAACGTGACCACATATACTTTATCTGTTCCAGATTCTTTAAAACATCTTGCACACGCGTCTACCGTTGCACCCGTTGTATATATATCATCCACAATTAATACTTTATTATATCTTATACTATTATTGCAGATTTGAAAAGCGTTTTGAAGATTTTTAACTCTTTCTTCATTACTCAGTTCCTTCATTGGCGTTGTCTTCCTGATACGCATAATATATTTATTATTGATGGGAATTCCCATACTGCCTGAAAGTTCATCTGCAATAAGCTCCGCCTGGTTATAACCTCTCTGCTTAAGCTTTGATTCATGTATTGGTACAGGTATAATCACATCAGGCCTCCATGCTCTTATAACCATACCACACATTCTTTCAATTTCTCTTGCATATATAGCCGCATATTCTCTCTTATTATGATACTTAAATCTATATATCGACTGCTTTATTCCATCTGAATACTCATATAAGCTTACTGCCTGGTCATAAATATGTTCTGTTTTCATACAATCCTGGCAATATTCCCTGTCATCATCAAGAGCTTTGCCACATTTTATGCATGTCGGCTCATCAACATATGTTATTTTGTCAAGACACCACGGACATATATCCAGTCTTTCTTTGTTCTTTACTACACGCGGTTTTCCACATATGGGACATGCCGGAGGATACAAAACATCTTCTGTATTTTTTATTATATCCTTGATGATTTTTTCTATTTTTTCTTTTAAATATCTTTTTTCTTTTGAATACATTTTCCCCTTAAATATAGTTTTCTTTTAAATATCTTTTTTCTTTGTTTTTAATTTCGGATTTTATCATATGTAATCTACTTAATTTCTGATATTTCCTTTATTCTTTCGTCCAATGAAGTGTATCTTTTAGCTTCAGATTCATTTTTTGCCATCTGCATAAACACCGGCTCTTCTCCTATTATACACACACATTTTCTTGCTCTTGTGATAGCTGTATATAAAATATTCCGGTTCATAAGCATTCTTGGACCTGCATACATCGGTATAATAACAGCAGGATATTCACTTCCCTGTGCCTTATGCACTGTTATTGAATATGCAAGCTCCAGCTCATCAAGATCATCAAAGCTGTATTCGACATATCTTCCATCTTCAAATCTTACTGTCATGCTTTTATTAAATGGTACTATCTCCATAACTATCCCTGTGTCTCCGTTAAACACTCCGCTTCCCTGTTCTATAACCATTCCACGATCATTTTTTTTCGTCCAGTCAAGCTGATAGTCATTTTTTATCTGCATAACCTTATCGCCTTCCCTGAAAACATTATCCCCATGCTTTTTTTCCATCTTGGAGGCACTGGAAGGATTGAGGAAATCCTGAAGAATATTGTTAAGTCTTTCAACACCTACTGCTGATTTTCTTGAAGGTGTAAGCACTTGTATTTCGTTTATATCTGCACCAACATAGCCTGGCAGCTTATCCTTAATAACTGTTTTCAATGCAGCTATTATGGCCTCAGAACCCTGTCTGTGTATAAAAAGAAAATCCTTGCTATACTTGTTTAACGTAACCTGTTCGCCTTTATTAATCTTGTGGGCATTGGTTATTATCTCACTTTCTGCTGCCTGTCTGAATATCTTCTCAAGCTTTACAACATTAAAGCATCCTGATGATATAATATCCTTTAACACATTTCCTGGTCCCACACTAGGAAGCTGGTCAACATCTCCTACAAGTATAAGCCTTGTACCTACTGGAACTGCCTTAAGCAATGCATTCATAATGTTAATGTCAACCATGGACATCTCATCCACTATTATTACGTCTGCTTCGAGAGGATTATCCTGATCTCTGTTAAAATGCATGCCAAGACTTGAAGAAGCATTACGCTTTTCGTTATCAAGCTCAGAAAGCCCACCTCCTGCTATCTCTAACAATCTGTGGATTGTCTGTGCTTCAACACCGCACGTTTCTGTCATACGTTTCGCAGCCCTTCCTGTTGGTGCAGCAAGCCGTATATCCAGTCTTTCCATTTCAAAATATTTTATTATGGCGTTAATCGTTGTTGTTTTTCCTGTACCAGGACCACCTGTTATTACAATAAGTCCATTGAGTGCCGCTAATGCAACCGCACGTTTTTGTATATCATCAAGTATTATGTTTTCTGATTTTTCGATATCTGCTATGCGTTCATATACATTTCCTGTATCTTCATCACATTGTATATTAAGCTCAAGAAGATTCTTTGCAACATTCTGTTCCATGCGATAATACATGGCTGAATATACATTCCATGATGTATGTCCATCACTTTCCTGTTCCTTTATGCTGTATGACATATCCTTTTCATCATCTGGCACGTCATCCGCATTTTTCTTAATATATATCTTTTTATCAATAGCAAGATCACTTATATAATGTTCATAATCCGTTATCTTGACGTCAAGCAGCATCTCAGCCTGATATTTAAGCTTATCATATGGAAGATATGTATGCCCCTGCAGTGTCGCCTGATTAAGACAGTATAAAAGTCCGCTTTTTATTCTGAAATCAGAATCGCCCTTTATTCCTACCTTTGTCGCTATTGCATCAGCCTTTTTAAAGCCTATGCCTTCAATATCATCTGCCAGCTTATAAGGGTTATCAGTGATTATCGTGTATATGCTGTTACCGTATTTTTTAAATATTTTATTGGCAAGATTCATCTGGATACCATAATCTGAAAGATACATAACAGCTTTTCTGGTATCTCTTTTACCGGCATATTGCTGTGCTATATCCATTGCTTTGTTGTAGCTTATTCCTTTAATATCTGCCAGACGCTCCGGCTCTTTGTCGAGTATTTCAAAGGTCTGCTCGCCGAACTCCTTAACTATTCGTTCTGCCATTTTAGCGCCTATACCCTTTATAGCCCCGGAACTTAGATAACGCTTTACAGATTCTGCATCTGTAGGCGTCTTGAATTCATAAGAACTTATCTTAAACTGCATTGTATAATATGATGGATGCTTAACAAAAACACCATCTGCAGCTATAAATTCACCTGTGTCAACACTGCTTAGTGTGCCAACACAGGTAATATCGTCACCTTTGTATTCTATTTCGAAAACTGTATAACCATTATCCTCATTACGAAAGATAATGTTTTCTACAAATCCTTCTACATACTTAACAGACTCGTAATCCAATCTGCTTTTCCCTCTCTTTATAACTTTTTACCAAACTATAATTATAGCTACGCTTCATCTACTGTGTAGTTACGCTTCATCTGCTGGTAAAGTGTCTGTGCAATACCAAGTCCCTTACCATTATCAGATTCTGTAAACAACTCAGCATAGTTTTTAATCATCTCATCACCGAAGTAACTTCCAAGTGTACTCATGGCAGAGTCTGACTCTCCACCTATAGATGCCATACTGTTAAACAATGAAGTACTGCTATCATCATCTGAATCTATCTTAGCCATCTTTTCCATAGATTTAAGCATCTGTTCTACAAAGTAACTTTCAAAATCCTTGCATACACTCATAAGCTCATCATCAGATGCCTTGGAAAAATCTGTACCATTTATCTTATCTGTAAGATCTGATGATGTTTTATCATATGTATCTGCATAACTTGTATTAATACCTGTCATATAATCCATACATATCTCCTATTATATCTTAAGTTTATCTCTTAAGTGCATTAGCCTGTTCCATCATAGTATCAGATGTTGTTATTGCCTTTGAACATAACTCATATGCTCTCTGTGCTGTAATAAGATTAACCATCTCTGTTGCCACTTCAACGTTAGAAGCCTCAAGATATTTCTGCTTTAACTGGCTCTTTTTGCCAACGGCATCTGCATCTTCATTTAAAGCGATACCTGATGCATCTGTCTCAGCAAGATAATTACCACCAAGCTTTTCAAGTCCTGATGGATTCGTAAACTGAAAAAGTCCTATCTTTACACCTATAGGTGTAACATTGCCATCATCTTCTTTATATGTTACATTGCCATCGGAATCCATGCTGATTCTTGTTAAATCATATTCATCTGATGATACAACTATAGGCTGTCCATCTGAGCTTAATACTGGATATCCGTCTGCTGTACACAGCATCATACCCTCTGTTGATGTTGAAAAATAGAAATTTCCATTACGTGTATATAATGTATCTCCATCTTCATTCTGTATAGCAAAGAAACCATCTCCACTAATAGCAAAATCTGTTGCACTGTCACTCGCATTCATGGCACCCTGTGTATAGTGTGATGTTATTGATGATACTCTTGCACCAAGACCAACCTGCGCAGAAACTGGCTTAAACTCACCATTGGCTGATGTTGTTCTTGCCTGAAGATTCTGATACAGCAAAGACTTAAACTCAGTTGACTCTGATTTATAACCTACTGTGTTAACATTTGCAAGGTTATTCGATATTGTATCTACACTTGTCTGCTGTGCCATCATACCTGATGCTGCAGTCCACAATGACCTCATCATAATGCTTGTCCTCCTGATTACTCTAATAAATACTTTATAACTCTGATATGCTTACCATCTTGCCTAGCATATCATCAACTGCATTAACTATCTTCTGATTACTCTCATATTCTCTGGCTATGTTAATCATGTCTACCATCTCTGTAACTACGTTAATATTAGATGCTTCAATATATCCCTGATTAACCACGGCATCAGAATCCTTTGTAACAGCTCCATCAACCGCTCTGTAAAGATTCTCACCGTACGCCTCTATATAATCATAGTCTTCAAAATCAACTATTCCAAATGTATCTACATACTGTCCATCTGCGTATATAGCACCTGTTGAATCAACAGATAACTGCGATGCATCTGTAGGAAGTAGTATTGGGTCTCCACTTTCACCTAATACATAATCACCATCCTTGGTAACCAGATAACCTTCCTGATTCATCTGGAAAGATCCATCCCTGGTATAAAGTGTTGATGTTTCACCTGCTTTGTTAGTAAATGATATTGAGAAGAATCCCTTACCAGAAAGTGCAAAATCATAATTACTGTCAGTGTTTCTAAGTGAGCCCTGATCCCAGCTTCTATATGTTTCACCTATCTTTGCTCCAAGACTCATACTACCTATATTCTGGTTCATATATCCAACTGTAGCATCTTTTATCTTTATTCCATATACTGAATCAAAGCTTTGTGTTGTTACACCTTCTTTTTTAAAACCTGTTGTTGTAGCATTTGCAAGATTGTTTGATACTACATCAAGTCTCTTCTGCTGATTCACTAATCCTGTATAAGCAGTGTATAAACCTCTTACCATACCTGACCTCTTTTCCTGCGAATTTATGTTAACAGCTATTTTATATGTTATAACAGATATCATAACATATATACTGTTAACATAAGCTTCTAATCTTCTCTGTAACCTGAAAGGAATTCTATAAACTTACCTGTTCCTATAGCAACTGCTGTCATAGGATCCTCTGCTGTCATAGTATTAATTCCTGTTTTTGACTCTATAAGATCCTCTAATCCTGAAAGCAGACTTCCTCCACCTGTAAGGACGATTCCTCTGTCTGCAATATCAGATGCAAGTTCTGGTGGTGTCTTTTCTAACACACTATGAACTGCTTCTACTATCTGTGAAGTAGCTTCCTTTAAAGCTTCCTCTGTCTCTTCAGAAGTCACCTCTACTGTCTTAGGAAGACCTGTAACAAGGTTACGTCCTCTTACATTCATTTTGGCAACTTCTGGTCTTGGATAAGCTGAGCCAATCTTTATCTTAATATCTTCTGCTGTTCTTTCACCGATAAGAAGATTGTGCTTCTTTCTCATGTATCTTACAAGTGCTTCATCAAAATCATCACCTGCAATCTTGATAGATGTACTTACAACTGTACCGCCAAGTGATATAACTGCAATATCTGTAGTGCCACCACCGATATCAACTATCATGTTTCCACAAGGTCTTGAAATATCTATACCAGCTCCAATAGCTGCTGCTATAGGCTCTTCAATAATAGCAACCTCTCTTGCACCTGCCTGAAGAGTTGCATCCTCAACTGCCTTCTTCTCTACTTCTGTAACACCAGAAGGTACACATACGCTTATTCTAGGCTTCTTAAGCATTCTTCTGCCGATAGCCTTCTGGATAAAGTACTTAAGCATCTTTTCTGTAACTGTATAATCTGAAATAACACCCTGACGAAGTGGTCTTACCGCTACAATGTTTCCTGGTGTTCTACCAAGCATCAGACGTGCTTCCTCGCCAATAGCCTTAATCTTGTTAGTATCTCTGTCAAATGCGACAACTGAAGGCTCCTTTAAAACTACGCCTTTTCCCTTTATATATACAAGAATACTTGCAGTACCAAGATCGATTCCAATATCAGTTGATAACATTCTGTTTTCCTCCTAAAATCCAACTCATTAATCCTACTCAATAATCCAGCTCATTAATCTAACCTGTTAATTTAACTCGTTAATCAAGTTTATTAACCTGACTCGTTAATCAAATTCGTTAATCTGACTTGTTAATCTGACTTGTTGATCAAGTTCGTTAATCAGCTTATTGTTTGTTATCATTAATTATGTCCAATCCGCATATTTTACATGAACAATACATCTTATAAACATATACAAACATTTTTACTTTATTAATATATTAGCAATAAAAAATACATTTCATAGCTAATCAACATTATATACATAAACAAGGAATTTTAAAAGTACTTAATGAGAAAAAATATGATTTTTTTATAAATATAGTTGTTTAATTGAATATTAGTTGGTGACGAACGGACGACAAATATAAGCTACAGGCAGTCCTGCACACTATGTTCAATGCCAGAAGCTTTGATTGGATATTTCTAAGTCTTTCCATGTAAACTATGGTAACTGACGCTACCGCTCAGACGCGCCGTCCATGGCGCGGCTTCGCTGCTTCGTACATCCGTGTACGAAGCTAGCTGGTTGGCTAAGGGAAAGACTAAGAACTATCACAATCAAACTTCAAGTGCGTTTCGCATAGTATGCAGGACTGCCTGTAGCTTATATTATGTCGTCAGTTCGCCAACTGAATGTGTGTTCAACAACAATATTATGTTAAATAATTATGAAAACTCATTTTACCAGTAGAACTATATCAGAATTTCGTGTAATATTAATACAGCATTAAATGAGGAGCGGTGTTAAGGATATGAAACGTAGTGATAGATATAATAATATATTAAGAAAGAAGAAAAAATATATAGCGGTTATGCTTGGAGTGTGCATGCTTGGCAGTGCATTATCAGGCTGTGGTTTTGTGGCAAATCCAATGCAGTATATGAAGGATGCAGATAAAGAGCTTGCAGCTGCAGAACAGAATACAGATAATGATACATCGGGCAGTGCAACAGATTCATCTTCTGGTAAGAACAAGAATAACAGTAATAGCAGTGATAACAAGGTTGAAGTGACAGATAATAAAGTTATAGCCATAGGCACATATGGAAGTATAAGTGATATGGTTAATACAGCTGATTATAAATCACAGGCAGATATAGAGTGTATTCAGGAAACAAGAGATTTTGATGATACATCAGATATGCTTGCACTTGTAAAGAAAGTGCAGGAGAGCTGCAATACAGATGCTGAATCAGTGATTGTGTCGGTAAGAAGCCGTGTATATAACCAGATAGTATATCTTTTACAGCACACTATAAGTACATCCAAAGGTCTGATAGTCATAAATGAGGATGGAAAAGATACAGATTACAATAAAGTGTTTGATGAAGCATTGAAGATAGCAGTTAATCCGCAATCATATGTTAGTGCATCCGCGGTAAGCACTAACAATGCAAGTAATAGTAATTCAGAAAATAATATTTCAGGAGATACTGTGACAGGTGTTGATAATAACAAAGGCAATGTTATCAAAGATAATAATAATAAAGATAATAAGACATATGGCAGCTATAAAGTGATCGAAAAACTTAGTGACATGGATGTTATAGATATATCAGGCGTTAATTCACTTCCATATGTTAATATCATATATGACTATATAGGCAATGATGCTTATGCAGCACAAAAGGCTGTAAATACAAGTGAGGCAGTTGTTGTTGTTACAGAAAGCAGCGACGGAAGTCTTTCGCCAGATATGTCGCAGCTTATAAATGATATTTCATCCTCAATACCAGTAATAATCATATGCAGTAGCAGCGATGCAGCCCAGGCTGTGAATGATGCGCATAATAACTGCATAGCTTCATATGGCATGAGTGCTGAAGAGGCACGTATTATGGCTATGTTATGTCTTACGCAGGGAAAGAATATAAATGACTGGAGAGTACATTTTACACAGGTTAATTTATAAAAATATATACAAAATATAGTTGTAAATATATATAAAAATATAGCTGTAAATATATATAAAAATATAGCTAGAAATATATATAAAAATATAGCTGTAAATATATGTAAAATACATGGAAATATATACAATATGTTGATTGAATAATGCTTGATTTTATGGTATTATGTACAATATGTGTTGCAGTGTATTGAACAATCCATTGAACAACCCAATAAAGTTATCTTGATTGTCATAGCATTGCACATTTCAGAAAGGAACAGTTAATTATGGATCAGACAAAGATACAGGATATCGTAAGACATATCACTAAGGACGAAGATTATGGAGTTGGCATGATGGAGAATCTGACTTTATCAGATGCTGTTGAGGTTATGACACAGATGCTTCCTGCTCTTAAAAAAAGAGCTAAGGAACAGGGGAATTCCAACGATCTTGCGTATTTTAACAGAATAGAGAATATTTATGCAAAGGTTATGGCTGATAAGCTAAGAAATGAGGAACATCTCTGGGTTGTATATTGCAATACGACAGCGTATCCTTATATGATAGATGACGATATAATGGTGCTTTATAATAACAAGAATGCTTCACTACTTGAAAAGAAGCTTAAGCTTTCAGGCTATGAAGTATCAGTTGGTGTTGAGAATAAAGAACAGTTCGGCTTAGAACTTTGTCATATGTATAGAAATGGCTATAAGAATATCAGACTTACAGATGGCGATAAGAACGTATATGTTATACCAAGAGAAGAATTCGGTACATATGAAGATTTCTTCAGGGAAGATTATGTGTCTAATCCGGGTCTTCAGAACGCCATGATTGCATATTTTCAAGAGTTCAGAAAGAATACAGATAAGACTTCAATAGCCCAGATTCTTGATAAGAGAGAAAATCAGATGTTAAGAGTCATGGTTAATTCAGAGTTTATGGTTCCATGCGTAAAGGAAGAAACAGAAGAAGAGGTATCTATAGCACATCATTTTATAGATGTAACAGAGCAGGTAAGTCATAAGGATGGTGAGCAGGTTATAGCTATTCCGGCATTTACAGATGGTTTTGAAATGGATAAGTGCTACAAGGGACAGTATGAAAATATGCTTTATTCCTATAAGGAGCTTGTAGCAGCTATTGAAGAATTAGGTGCATCAGGAGCTATATTTAATCCACTTGGAGTAAGTTATTTTATACCGCTTGAAACACTTAAGAAAATAGAAAAAGATTTTAGCAGGTAAAGCTGCGATATAAGATGGTACTTTGTGTATTGCTGCTTAATAATCATTTAATATGGTTATTAAGTTAAATACATAGAGTACCTTTTTATATATTATGATGTAAGTGTAAAAAGCTCTTTTGCAAAAATGTTTTATAAAAGTATTGGCAAAAAATGATTTATGTTGTACACTAATTATGTTACTAATAAGACAGAGTTTATTATTCCTGGTTATAGTCAGAAAAGACCAGGATAATTATTCCTGGTTATAGTAAAGATTAAGCTGATTTATTAAACATATTATGATTATGGAGGTATTTTATGTGGGTAGCAGATTTACAGAATGGTAATTACAGAAATCCGGTTCTTTATGCAGATTATTCTGATCCGGATGCTATAAGAGTTGGGGAAGATTATTTTATGATTGCTTCAAGCTTTTCTAATTCTCCGGCACTCCCTGTACTTCATTCCAAAGATCTTGTTAATTGGAAAGTGATTAATTATTGTTTAAAGCATGTGCCAGAGTTCAGATATAATAATCCGATTCATGGATGTGGTGTATGGGCACCATCTATAAGATATCATGAAGGTACATACTATGTATGTTTTCCTATGCCAGATGAAGGTATCTATATGACAACAACAAAGGATCCATGGGGAGAGTGGAGTAAACCTGTTAATATTAGACCAGGAGCTGGATGGATAGATCCATGTCCATTCTGGGATGATGATGGAAAAGCTTATCTTGTTGCAGGTGTTGCAAAGAGCCGTATAGGATATAAGAGTGTTCTTCATATAGTCAGAATGCAGCCAGATGGTATGGGAATATTTGGCGATGAAGTTAAGATATTTGATGGTAATGAGAATGACCAGATAACTATAGAAGGTCCTAAGATGTATAAACGTAATGGATATTATTATGTTTTTGCACCAGCAGGTGGAGTTAAGACAGGATGGCAGACAGTTCTTCGTTCAAAGAATCCTTTCGGACCATATGAATATAAGGTTGTATTAAGACAGGGAGATTCACCTGTGAATGGCCCTCATCAGGGAGCCTGGGTAGATACAGTAACAGGTGAAGACTGGTTTCTGCATTTCCAGGACGTATATGCAGCTGGAAGAATAACACATTTACAGCCAATGCACTGGGAAAATGACTGGCCAATAATAGGCGTTAACAAGGAAGGAAACGATTATGGTGAACCAGTTATGGAATATAGAAAGCCAGATATTGGAAAGACAGAGTCAGAACTTGAAGATAAGACAAAATATCCAGTATGCGAGCCTGATACAACAGATGAGTTTGATTCGGATGCGCTAATGTTACAGTGGCAGTGGAATGCGAATTATGACGACAGCTGGTTTGATACAAAGACGGATGTATATGGTAACAAGGCAGAAGATGGTTCATATATAAAGCTTAATGCCGTTCCTGCAACTCCTTTAAGACCAGTTGGAGATTATCGTAATCTGCTTCTTCAGAAATGGCCTGCACCAGAATTTACATGTGTAACTAAGATGAGTTTTAATGGACTTGTTGATGGTGACTATGCAGGAATAATATCACTTGGTGTTGATTATGCAGCATTAGGAGTAGCAAAAAAGAATGGTTCATATTTTTTAAGAACGGTTAATGGAAAGCAGAATTTTGACTGTGAGGCAGTATATACACAGGAGATGGTTGATGAAAAGCCTATAGAAGCCGACAGATTCGCAGATGATACAAAGACAGTTTACTTAAGGTATACAGTAAAAAGAACAGGAGCCACAGAAACTAAAGAGATGGCACTTTCTGTTAAAAATGTACCTGTAGAAGAAGCATCTCTTGAGATAAGCTTTGACGGAAAGACTTATGAAAACGCAGTAAGTTATACAGCTAAAGCGGGCCGCTGGGTTGGCGTTAAGAATGGTATGTTTGTAAGCCATGATAACACAGTAAAGAATGAAGAAAATGGATTTGCTACTGTAGACTATATAAGATATTCAGAATTATAAAATAATCTGATAACATTTAGAATTATATATCATGCCATATATAGATTGATGAGAGTATTTTTGTACCTGTTAATCTATATATGGCATTTTTATAGTGAAATTATTTTATAATAATAAGATGTGAGTGTCTCAAAGTAAAGATTAATAGAATACGTGATCCCCTATTACGGTACCACCCTTATCAATCTCACTGTTATACATATGGAAGTATAGGGCATTGATTGTTATATGTCCGTTAAGGACTTCTTTGGCGGCTTTAGTACACTCTGCATCAGCTCCTCTTGCAAGTACAATGGCAAAACGGCCGCTGGCTACAGGACTAAACTGTGAAGGTGCATATAAAACTGCCTGAAGTGTATTTCCGAATTTAGGACTGTTGATTCGGTTTACGATAACGCTTCCAACAGCAAGCTTTCCCTCATATGACTGGTTGCCTGCCTCACATTCGATTATAGCAGCCATCATTGCAAGGTCGCTGGTATCATAGTTAACAGGGGTGTTGTTTATGACTTCATCATTTTTGGTCAGCTGCTTTATTTCTTCAAGCTGTCTTGCAGCAGCTTCTTCTTCAAGCTTTTTTTCATATTCAAAAGCAAGGGCTTCAGCATTTTTTATACCTTCGGAAGCAGCATCTATTTTAGACTGTTTGGCAGCTATAAGATTTTTTATGTTATCAGACTGCGACACAGCCTGCTGTTTAAGTGATACAAGCTCTGTCATGTCATTGTTAAGGCTTATTTTGTTCTGATTAAGTGTTGTTATAAGCTCATTCAGATTTGATAACATAGAGCGGTCATAATCTGATATTTGTCTTGCATAATCAGCCTTCTTAAGTAGCTCAGCCATATCAGCAGAGTCCATAAGTACATCCATAAAACTATACTCGTTACTTTCATACATATATTGTATGCGAAGCTTCATGGCTTCATATTGTTTATGTTTTTCATTCTCCATATCGGATATATCCTGGTTGAGTATATCGATTTCCTGCTGTTTTGAAGCCATGCGTTCTGTTATCAGGTTAAGAGTGTCACTAAAAGTTTCAAGCTGGCTGTTAAGCTCTCCAAGCTCAGACGAGAGTGCAGCCTGTTCTTTTTTTAGATTGTCAAGCTGTCTGTTATTCTCATCATAGTCTGATTGGGTATCGGCATAGCTTATAAAAGATACACTTGTAAAATTCAGCATTATTACAAATGATAAAATACCGATAGAAATATATTTAATAAATGTTTTAAAAAAATCTGGTTTCATGTAAAAAACTCACCTTCATATAGAATGTTTTATATTATGTTGTGAACTTCTTTAGTATGATTTAAAATTATAGCATATAACTTAGAGTTAAAAAAGAGAAAAATGGTTATACACATGCGTTGCAGATGGCTGGAAAATTGTATATAATATTGAAAGCGTTAAATGTGCTGTCTGAAGAATTTTTGCACAAAACGTGTACAGAAATGAGGATTAGTGTGAAAAATAAGATTTTCGCACGCAAGAATGAGGATTATTATGAAATATAAGTATACTATAGATACACATACACATACTCTTGTGAGTGGACACGCTTATAATACAATAGATGAAATGGCTGCATATGCTTTTCAGACAGGCGTTACTCATCTTGCCATAACAGATCATGCGCCCAAGATGCCAGGAAGTGCGGGAATATTATATTTTTCTAATATGAAGATAATTCCAAGAGTTAAAAACGGTGTCAGGATATATATGGGCTGTGAGGCTAATATTATGGATTATGAAGGCAGTATAGACCTTAAGGAATACGGGCTTAAAGGATGCGATGTTGTTATAGCAAGTCTGCATATACCGTGTATAAGACCAGGTGATATAGGCCAGAATACCAAAGCACTGATAAAAGCAATGGACAATCCATACGTTAACATTATAGGACATCCGGATGATTCAAGATATCCGGTTGATTATGAACAGCTTGTTATGGCAGCAAAAGAAAAGCATGTTCTTCTTGAAGTTAATAATACCTCTCTTAATCCAGATGGTCCAAGACAGGGAGCTTATGAAAATGACATTAAAATGCTTAAACTATGCAAACAGCTTGGCGTGTGCATATCAATAGGCAGTGATGCACATATAAAAGAAAGTATATGTGATTTTGACAGGGCGTATAAGGTACTTGAAGAAACAGATTTTCCTGAGGAGCTTATTGTTAACAGCGACTATAGACTATATGAAGAATATATAGGACGAAGAAATATAAAATAAATATTTTCATAAATGTATTTACTGTAAAACTTTACTGTGTTAAACTGTTGAAATGAGATAAAAGCACGCATAGAACAACGTGGGAATTGAGGGTTATATATGAACGATAAATTAAAGTCAAAAGAAGTAGAACAGCTTTTTAAAGCTATACTCAGTCTTGAGGATGTTAAAGAATGTTATGATTTTTTTGAAGATGTATGCACTATTAATGAACTGTTGTCTTTAGCTCAGAGGTTTGAGGTGGCAAAAATGTTAAGAGAGCAGAAGACATATCTTGAGATAGCTGAGAAGACAGGAGCTTCAACAGCTACCATAAGCAGAGTTAACAGATCACTTAATTATGGTAATGATGGATATGACAGAGTGTTTGAAAGACTCGGCATCAGCACAGAAAAGTCTCAGGAGAATAAGTAATATAAATATATGTAAATATATATTATACCGGTTATTTGCAGTTGTGCATTTGCATGACCTCTGATAACCGGTTTTTTATCATTCTATATATTATATACGATACGGGTGATATATACGATACTGGTGACACCTATACTATGTCATTGATACTATGTCATCAAAACTATGTCATCAAAACTATGTCATCAATAATAAACCTCTTGATATATAGTTTTTAATACTATATAATAAAGGTTAAAAGGCATTGCAAAAACCAATAAGTATATTGGTTAATAATTATAGAAGTGTTAATGCGGATTGTTTTATGGCAGTCAGCATATAGGAGATGCATAGTATGAATAAAAATAGTCAGGAATTCGTTGATGTTTTATTAAAAAAGCTCGTAAAGCTTAATTATATTAAACCAGGAGATGTTCCTAATATTGACCTTTATATGGATCAGGTTACCACATTTATGGATGAACATCTCTCGGATATTAAAAGACATGAAGATGATAAGATACTTACCAAGACAATGATAAATAACTACACAAAGAATAATCTGCTTCCACCGCCAGTAAAGAAAAAATATTCTAAAGAGCATATATATGTTTTAACATTTATATATTATCTTAAGAATATTCTTTCAATAAGCGATATCCAGAAGCTTCTTAATCCACTTACAGATAAGTTCTTTAATACAGATGGAGTTCCAGCTCTTGATACAATATATAAAGAAATATATGATATGGAGAAGCTTCAGTTAGAGGCATTGCCACAAGATGTATTAGGAAAAACAGAGCTTTCAAAACAGGCCTTTTGCGATGTGGAAAATGAAGAGGATAAAGATTTCCTTCAGCTTTTCATGCTTGTATGTCTGTTAAGCTTTGATGTTTATATGAAGAAAAATATCATAGAAAGTCTTATAGATGATTATACAGCAAAGAAGGCATCATCGGATAAGCCAAAGACAAAGGAAGAGATAAAAGAAGAAAAGAGAGAAGCAAAAGAAGAGGCTAAAGAAGCAAAGCGTGCAGCAAAACAGAAAAAGTAATGAATATGCCCAAACAGTAAGTACAATATGTGATTAATTATAAAAAAATACATTAAAAACTAACAAACAATTAAATTATCTGATAAATATTTATAAACAATAGTGACTTTTAATAATTGATATAGTATAATAGTTACATTGATGCTGAAAGTTAAGTAAAGACTTTTAATCACTGTTAAAGAATGGGAGGATATTATGGGTATTTTAACAAGATTTAAGGACATTATGAGTGCAAATATTAACGCGCTTTTAGACAAGTGTGAGGATCCAGAGAAGATGATCGATCAGTATATGAGAAATCTTGAAAGTGATCTGGGAAAGGTTAAGGCTGAAACAGCTTCAGTTATGGCTGAGGAAACAAGAGCAAAGAGAGAGCTTGATGAATGTACAGAGCAGATTAACAAGATGCAGTCATACGCAGAAAAGGCATTAAGAGCTGGCAATGAGGCAGATGCAAGATCTTTCCTTGAAAAGAAACAGCAGCTTACAGCAACTCAGGCCTCACTTACACAGGCATATAATGTGGCAGCAGATAATGCTGCTAAGATGCGTCAGATGCATGATAAGCTTGTTAAAGACATATCAGCTCTTGAAGCAAAAAGAGCAGCTATCAAAGCAACAGTAAAAGCAGCTAAGGCACAGGAACGTATCAACAAGGTTGGCTCAAGTGTTGTAGGTGCCAATAACAGCATGGAAGCCTTTAACCGTATGGAAGCTAAAGCTAACAAGATGCTAGATGAAGCTAATGCTATGGCAGAACTTAATTCGTCAGCAGAAGAAGCAGATATTAACAGTCTTGCAGCCAAGTATGATGAAGAACCTGCTGACACAGCAGTAGATGATGAACTAGCAGCACTTAAAGCCCAGATGGGTATTCAGTAAATCAGGAGGAAACTATGGGGTTATTCAGGAATCAGTTTTCCAATGTGGTAGAATGGGAAGAATACAGGGATGATTGCATATTCTGGAAATGGACTAACAAAGAGATAAAAAAAGGAAGCCGTCTTATAATCCGTCCAGGGCAGGATGCAATATTCTTATATAATGGTAACATAGAAGGTATATTTAAGGAAGAAGGGGAGTTTGATATAGATTCCCAGATTATCCCTTTTTTATCAACTCTTAAAGGTTTTAAGTTTGGATTTAACAGTGGAATGAGAGCAGAGGTACTTTTTGTTAACACTAAAGAATTTAATGTTAACTGGGGTACTAAGAATCCAATATCTATTCCATATTCAGGACTTCCAGGTGGTATGCCTATAAGAGCATTTGGTAACTTTGCATTTAAGGTGTCAGATTATGTATGTCTTATAGATAAAGTTGCTGGTATTAAGCAGATGTATACAGTTGAAGATGTCAAAGAGCGAGTTGTTGCTGTGTTAGACCAGCTTCTTATGAAGTGGATATCTAAGGAAGGCAAGGATATGTTCAATCTTCAGGCTAATGCTTATGATATTGCTTCAGGAATAAAAGAAGATCTTGATATGCAGATAAGTAAGCTTGGAATAGAAATAACAGATTTTAATATAGCCAGCTTCTCATATCCAGAAGAGATTACCAAGATGCAGAACAAAGCAGCATCGCAATCAATGGTAGCTGACATGGGTAAATATGGTCAGATGGCTATGGCAGACAATATAGGTAAAGGCGGAAATAACATCGCTGGAGATATGATGAGTGTGCAGATGGGTATGGCTATGGGACAGCAGATGATGAATAATATCAATAACGGTAACAGCCAGACATCATCAACAGCAGCTGGTACATACAAGTTCTGCCCGAATTGTGGAACACCTGTAAATGGTGCCAAGTTCTGTAGTAATTGTGGAACTAAATTATCATAGAAATTGTTGTTTAATTGAATATTAGTTGGTGACGAACGGACGACAGCATATATGAGAAAAGCAGGTGTGCATACATCAACGATGCCAGAA
>ERZ773145.1443-NODE-1443-length-19516-cov-7.462104_pt1 | contig 19516 bp, 17 predicted proteins | sample MGYA00580848_ERZ773145 | MGnify/ENA primary metagenome ERZ773145 (study PRJEB29015, sample SAMEA2737858) | human gut metagenome | biome: human gut; feature: human-associated habitat; material: faeces | place: China | collected 2012 ... | reverse complement strand
CTAATTGTACATATCCTCCGAAACAGTCCGGTGGACTGTTTCGGAAGCACACTACGCCGCTAAATTATAGTTTATCGACAAACCAAAAGGAAGCAGCACGCGCTGCTTCCTTTATTCGTTCTATTGTTCTACACATTTGTCATTCCGCTATAGGTGTTCAGAATATCATCCGCGATCTCCCGCTGCGTTCTCCGCGTATCCATCGCGAGCTTCTGAATATGCCTGTGCGCCTGGTTCTCCGTGAGGTTCAGGTACTGTATCAGGCAGCATTTCGCGCGGTCGATTATCTTCGTGTCCTCAAGCTGCTTCGAGAGCTTGGAGCGCTCCTGCTCCAGCCGCTGCATGTTCTCCTTCGCCATCTGAGCCATTCGGATAGTCTGCACCAGCGCCTGCTTCGTGAACGGCCTCGGGAGCACATACGCGCCTGTGAACTTGATACGGTTCTGCACCTCGTCGGCGATCTCCGTCTTTGCCAGCACTATGATAACCGCGCTAGTGCGGTCGTGGATCTCAGCGACGTAGTTCAGACCGAACTCGCTGCGAAGCGGTGTGGATACTATCACCACATCATAGCCGGAAAGATCCTCCGCTGCCGCTTCCTCATCATCAAAGCAGCAGGTGATTTCTGCGCCGGCGTCCTCCAGCGCAGCCGATATCGTGCCGCAGATCATCTCGGTTTTGGCGTTGATAAATACCCTGGACATCAAGGATCCCCCTTCCCGCGGCGTTCCCGCCGATCAAAGATTGTTGACGTAAAGCTGCTTGTAAGGGCTTGCGGAATTCGGAGTGAGCTTGAAGAAATTGGAGCTGAGCAGCGTGTCAGTATCATTGCCGAAGTGCTTCGTGAAGCGCTCTACGTAGTGTCTGATGGACTCCTTCTCCTCTGCGGTGGCTACTGTGCAGCACACCTGAACGGGGAGTCCCTTCGGCATAACGTCGCTGCGAATAAACATCTCGCCGCCGTGCATTCCGGTGCCGCAGAAGTGACCTACCGGGCAGCCCTCAACGCCGATACCGAGCACGATGATGATACCTCCCGCCTGGTACTCGCCGAGGAAGTCGCCGACCTTGCCGCCGATAACGATGGTCGGGAACATGTCCTGATAGCTCTTCATGTGGATACCGACGCGGTACCCGGCGTTGCCCTGGACATATATCTCGCCGGAGCGCATCGCGTAGCCGGTGGTGTCGCCGCTGTTGCCGTGAATGATTATCGCGCCGTCGTTCATTGTGTCGCCGGTGGCGTCCTGAGCATTTCCGTGTACGCTTATCTTAGCACCGTTCAGGTACGCTCCGAGGGCGTTTCCGGGGGTTCCCTTTATGAGTATCTCCTTGCCGGAAAGACCCGCGCCGATGTATCTCTGCCCGAGAACGTTCTCAAGCGTGAATTTCTGCTCGTCAGAGTCCCTGATCATTTTATTCAGCTCTGCATACGGCATATTCTTTGCGTCAATGATCATCTCTTTATTCCTCCCAGCTTATCTTCCCTGCGCGCCTTGCTGAACATCATCATCTGCGGTCTCTCTTTAAGCATATCCATGTCAACGTCGGAGAGGTCTATGCGCTCCTTTATCATGGAGGTGTATATTCCCGCGCGCTTTACGTCGCCCATCAGTATGAATCCCTTGAGCAGTCCGTCCTTGAATACCAGCTTTTTATAATTATTGCCGTGTTCCTCGACATATTCCTCGCCGTCGTAGCTTCCGGCGGTGATGATGTGCAGCCCGAAGAATCCTATCGCGTTCATCGGTATCGCGTTCTCGTACTTTGTCTCGGCGCCCGCCATGTTTCTTCCGGCTACCTCGCCCTGCATGTACGCATTCGGCAGCAGCGCGAGTATCCTGTCGGTGTCGGAGGAAGCGTCGTGGCTGACTGTGCAGTCGCCTGCGGCGTAAACGTCGTCGATGGTGGTTTTCTGGGTGAGGTCGCAGATTATGCCGCGCTCTACCTTGCCGCCTGCTTCGGAAACAAGCTCGGTGTTCGGGCGTACGCCCACCGCGATTATAACCATGTCGAAATCAACCGCAGCGCCGTTCTTCAGCTTCGCGGAGTGCTCGCTGAACTCGTCAACGGAGGTCCCGAGAATGAACTTTGTTCCCTTGCTCTCGATGTGCTTCTTCATGATGGAGCCTGCACGGACGTCCAGAATAGACGGCAGGATACGGTCAGCCATATCGACTACAGTGATGTCCGCCTTGTACTCGTTGAGTGCTTCCGCGGCTTTCAGTCCGATAAGTCCCGCGCCGATTATCAGTACCTTCATTCCGGGCTTGACCTCAGCCTTGATAGCCTTTACGCTGTCGTAGCTCATGAACGTGTGGCAGGAGGCTATCTTCTCCATTCCGTTCATCGGGGGAACGAACGGCTTCGAGCCTGTAGCCACCATCAGCTTGTCGTAGGGGACCGTGCTTCCGTCTGCAAGAACGACATTCTTCGCAGCCGGGTCTATCTTAGTCACGCGGGTATCGAACATGGTCTCAACGCCGTTCTTCTCGTAGAAGTCCGCGCTGCGGTAGTATATGTTCTTGTCTGTGACTTTCCCCATCAGCCAGTAGGAGATGAGCGGGCGGGAATAGGTGTGGTACTTTTCGTCGGAGATAACGGTTATCTTTCCGGTCTTGTCTATCTGACGGATACCCTCGATCGTTCCGACTGCCGCAGCAGAGTTGCCGATAATTACGTAGTTCATATCCGTCACCTCACCTTTCCTCGAAAACTATAGCGTTGTTCGGGCAAGCCTTTACGCATGCCGGCTCGCCGTGGCTGTTGCGCGTGCAGAGGTCGCACTTGCGGATCTTGTGTCCCGCCTCGTCGATGACGATAGCGCCGTAGGGACATGAGAGAACGCAGGTGTAGCAGCCTACGCACTTCTCCTCGTCGCAGACGATAACGCCGTCCTGCACTGAGAGCGCGCCCGCGATGCAGCCCTTTACGCAGGGGTGAGCGTCGCAGTGGCGGCACTGGACCGCGAAGTTTATCTTGTCGCCTTCTTCTATCTGGATCCTCGCGACGGGCTTCTTCCCGCCTGCGAACGCCTTAATCATATCGGGAGCACCGCTGTTCGCCGCCGCACAGGTGAATTCACACAGATGGCAGCCAAGACACCAGTCCTCGTTCACATAAACCTTTTTCATTGTTATGACCATTCCTTTCGAGCAGTGTCAGGGTTTATTCACCTGCGTGCATGATTCCGAGTATATCAAGTTCCTTCTGGTTGAGTCCTATGCCGCGGAGCATGAGTCTGTTGCCGCGGAGGGACTCCAGCGAGTTGATACCCATACCGCCCATCATTTCCTTGATCTCGTGATCCCACGCGTGTACGAGGTTCACCAGGCGCTTGTACGCGATATCCGGATTGAGGCGCTTAACAAGGTCTGCGCGCTGAGTTGCGATGCCCCAGTTGCACTTGCCAGTGTTGCAGCTCCTGCAAAGGTGGCAGCCCATCGACAGCAGAGCCGCCGTTGCGATATAAACTGCGTCAGCGCCGAGCGCTACAGCCTTTACGACGTCCGCGCTGCTTCTGATCGAACCGCCGACAACGATGGAAACATTATTTCTGATACCCTCGTCGCGGAGCCTCTGGTCAACGCTTGCGAGCGCAAGCTCTATCGGAATGCCCACGTTATCGCGGATACGTGTCGGAGCCGCGCCGGTGCCGCCTCTGTAGCCGTCAATGGCGATGATGTCCGCGCCGCTTCTCGCGATACCGGAAGCGATAGCCGCAACGTTATGTACCGCCGCTATCTTTACGATGACCGGCTTCTTCCAGTCGGTGGCTTCCTTCAGCGAGAGAACAAGCTGGCGGAGATCCTCGATGGAATAGATATCGTGGTGCGGAGCGGGGGAAATAGCGTCCGTGCCCTTGGGTATCATACGGGTCCTGGATATTTCTTCGTTTATCTTCATACCTGGGAGGTGTCCGCCGATACCCGGCTTAGCACCCTGACCCATCTTTATCTCGATAGCGGCGCCGGTGTCGAGGTACTCCTTGAACACGCCGAAACGTCCGGAAGCTACCTGGCATATCGTGTTGGGGCCGTACTTGTAGAAATCCTTGTGCAGACCGCCTTCGCCGGTGTTGTAGTAGGTTCCCAGCTCCTGAGCCGCTCTCGCAAGGGACTCATGCGCGTTCTTCGAAATGGAGCCGAATGACATCGCGGAGAACATCACCGGAACGTCCAGCTCGAGGTACGGATTGTGCTTGAATTCAGCCCTGCCGTTCTCGTCGTAGTGGATCTCCTGCTCCTTCTTGCCGAGGAAGGTCTTGGTCTCCATCGGCTCGCGCAGCGGGTCGATAGGCGGGTTTGTTACCTGGGAAGCGTTCAGCAGTATCTTGTCCCAGTAAACCGGGTACTCGCGGGGGTTGCCCATCGCAGAGAGGAGCACTCCGCCGGAGCCTGCCTGCTTGTAGACCTCGTCCATTACCTGCTGGCTCCAGTTGCCATTCTCGCGGAACTCGTTCTCGTTCTTCCTTATTTTCAGCGCTCTTGTCGGGCACAGCGTTACACAGCGCTGGCAGTCAACGCAGTTGGTTTCATCGGACACCATTCTATCGAGGTCGGGGTCGTAATGGTGCACCTCGTTGGCGCACTGGCGCTCACAGACGCGGCACTTAATGCAGCGGTCAGGGTTGCGGACTACCTCAAACAGAGGATTCATATAGTTTATAGCCACTTAAGACCATCCTTTCAATTCTGCTCTCACATTACTTATCAAGGGTCACGATTATCGGTTCGCCGCCGCGTGGACTCCATATCCTGTCAACGTCCGGGGACATCGTCCTGATGGAGCATTCCTCGCTGGAAACATAGACCGTATCGCCCTTTTCGGCAGCGACCATCGAACGGAGCTTCAGTCTGTCGTTGAGCGCCATGATTCCGTTGTTGAATCCGAGGATTATTGAAAAGGGTCCTGTGATGAGCAGGCTGGAATAAACGTTTCTGAAATGGCGTATCTTCGCCGTTTCCTCCGGGCTGAACCTGCCGGATTCAAGCTCGCTCCAGAACGGAGCCGCGATGACCTTCGCAACGTCGTCAAGGGGCATTCCGAGGCGGCGGTGGAGGTAGTCAATGATGTAGGTGATGACCTCGGTATCGGTCAGCAGGTTGCACTTGTAGCCGAACATTTCGATGAAACGTCTGTTCGCGTCATAGGAGGAGATCTCGCCGTTATGTACTATCGTGTAGTCGAGCAGGGCGAAGGGGTGAGCGCCGCCCCACCAGCCGGGGGTGTTCGTCGGGTAGCGACCGTGTACCGTCCACGCCCAGCCGTCATACTCGTCTAGGCGGTAGAATTCGCCGACGTCTTCAGGGTAGCCGACCGCCTTGAATACACCCATGTTCTTGCCGCTGGAGAAAACGTAAGCGCCGTCGATCTTATCGTTTATCTTGATGACGCAGCGGGCAACGTAGGTGCGCTCGTCGAGCTGGCTCTCCTGGAGCTTTGTGGGAAGAGGGTTAACGAAGTAGCGCCAGATAAGCGGCTCGTCGGTGATGTTCGGGTGCTTTCTGGTGGGAATACGCGAGAGGTTGATGACGTCGAAATGGCGGTCGATGAACGCCTCGGTCTTTATTCTCGCCTCGTTGGAATCGTAGAAAACATGGAATGCGTACTGATCCTTGTACTCCGGATAAATGCCGTATCCGGCGTAGCCGCCGCCCAGACCGTTCGAGCGGTCGTGCATACAGGCGATGGAATTCACGATCACGCTGCCGTTTGTCCTTCTGCCGCTCCTGTTGATAAAGCCCGAGATCGCGCAGCCTGCAGGGATCCTTGTTTCTCCCTCTTTCATTAACATAAGCTCACTCCTTAATAAGTACTGAAAAAAACCGGATCCGGCAGAAGATCCGCCGGACGCCGCGATATTCGGCGCAGCGCTGAGCCGGTTTGATCATACGTTATATCCGCGGTGGAATGTGCTGAGGTGAAATTTCCGCCATCGTCAAGTTGCAGATACTTCACTGCCGCGGCAACGCTGCCTGCGGCTTTGTTCTCCGGCACAATTCGTTTTGTCCGCTTGAATTTACGTTCATATTATATCACCATATCGCTGGTTTGTCAAGAGGTTTTTGCAAGTTTCTTTCCGGCAATCTTTCATTTTATTGTATATCAAATTCCATTATTGCTTTATATTTCCGATTAGTCTAGACTATCTATTGCATTTAGCTCCGCTGTACGGTGCGTTTTGAAGCCTGGAATGTTATTTTTGCAAGAATAGGAGATTACATATTTCAAAAATTCTGGTGAATATGCCAAAATGCAAAAATTCAACGATTTCCTGCACAATTTTTAAATAACACTTGAAAAATCTGCTGAAATGGAGTATAATAGTACAGTATTATTAATTATAGTATCATATTCATAAAGAAAGGAACGCTATATCATGGCAGTAGAACTCAAGACGATCCAGCACCTGTGCGAGCTGTCCAAGCTCAACTACGACGAAGCCGGACTTGAAAAGGTCATGGGCGAGATGGGCGACATCATCGACCTGATGGATACAATCAAGACCTTCGACCTCACCTACGACGACACCAAGGACAATAACAGCATTTCCCTGAGCGAGGTAAGAGAGGACATACCGCAGCCCTCGTTCCCGACGGAGAAGCTGCTCTCCAACGCGGAAAACCGCGATAACTGCTACGTCGTACCCAAGGTAGTTGAATAAACAGGAGGTAATTATGGATATCACCCGCGCAAAGATACGCGATCTCCGCAAGGCGCTGGATTCAAAGCAGATCAGCGCCGCAGAACTCTGCGGAGAATATTTCAGAAATATAGAAGCCGGCGACGGCAAGGTACAGTCCTTCATCACCGTTACCAAGGAAAAGGCGCTTGAGATGGCTGAAAACGCCCAGAAGCGCATTGATTCCGGCGATGTGAGCCCGCTGACCGGTATCCCGCTCGCCATCAAGGACAACATCTGCACCGACGGTATCAAGACCACCTGTGCAAGTAAGATGCTTGAGAATTTCATACCGCCGTACAATGCGACCGTTATCGAGAAGCTCAACGCAGAGGGCTACGTGCTCCTCGGCAAGACCAGCATGGACGAATTCGCGATGGGAGGCTCCACACAGACCTCCGCGTTCGCCAAGACCAAGAACCCCTACGACCTTGAGAGAGTTCCCGGCGGTTCCTCCGGCGGAAGCGCTGCGGCTGTGTCTGCTTCCTTCGCTCCCGCTGCGCTCGGAAGCGACACCGGCGGCTCCATCAGACAGCCCGCGTCCTTCTGCGGCGTGACCGGAATCAAGCCCACCTACGGCAGAGTTTCCCGCTATGGTCTTGTCGCATTCGCAAGCTCCCTCGACCAGATAGGTCCCATCTGCTCCGACGCCAGGGACTGCGCAGTTATGCTCAACGCCATCTGCGCACACGACCCGCACGACGCGACAAGCTCCCGCCAGCCGGTTCCGGATTTCACCGAGAAGCTGGGACAGTCCGTCAGCGGAATGAAGATCGCAATGCCCAAGGAGTTCTACTCCGACGACATCGACGACGAAGTAAAGACCCACGTAATGAACGCTGCAAAGACGCTCGAAGCCCAGGGCGCAAAGCTCGTTGAGTGCTCCATTCCCGGGCTGAAGTACGCTATCCCGGCGTACTACCTCATCGCCTGCGCCGAGGCTGCCTCCAACCTGTCGAGATTCGACGGTATAAAGTACGGTTTCCGCGGCGAGGGTCGCACCTTCGAGGAGCTTATCCGCGACAGCCGCAGCAAGGGCTTCGGCGAGGAAGTAAAGCGCCGTATCCTGCTCGGAAACTACGCGCTTTCCTCCGGCTACTACGACGCTTACTACAAGAAAGCGCTCGCCCTCAAGCAGCAGATAATCAAAGAATACAACGCTGTATTCGACCTTGCCGACGTTATCCTCACCCCGACCGCGCCGACTCCGGCGTACAAGATAGGCGCGCAGGACAACGATCCGGTCAAGATGTACCTCGCGGATATCTGCACCGTTACCGTCAATATTGCCTCTCTGCCGGGTATCTCCACGACCTGCGGCTACACCGCCGAGGGTCTCCCCGTGGGCATGTCCGTCATCGGCAGACGTTTCGACGAGCAGACTATTCTTCAGTGCGCCGACGCATTCGAGCAGACCTTCGCTCCGACTGCGCCCGCCAAGTTTTAAGGAGGTACAGGAATGAGCGCATATTTTCCTACGATAGGACTTGAGACACACGCAGAGCTTTCCACAAAATCCAAGGTATTCTGCACCTGCTCCGCTGAATTCGGCGGAACTCCGAACTCCCGCTGCTGCCCCGTGTGCAGCGGACTTCCCGGAACCCTCCCGGTGCTGAACAGGAAAGCCGTTGAATACATCATCAAGGCTGGCTACGTGATGAACTGCGACATTTCGCGCTTCACCAAGTGGGACAGAAAGAACTACTTCTACCCCGATCTGCCTAAGGCTTACCAGATCTCCCAGATGCCGCGCCCGGTGTGCCTCGCAGGCAAGGTAAAGATAAACGTCAAGGGCGAAGAGAAGGAGATACGCATTAACCGTATCCACCTCGAGGAGGATGCGGGCAAGCTCGTCCACGACGATGTTAACCGCATTTCCCTCGCGGACTACAACCGCTGCGGCGTTCCGCTCATCGAGATAGTCACCGAGCCGGATTTCCACTCCGCTGACGAGGTCGTGGCTTACCTGGAGAAGATCATGCTGCTGTTACAGTACGCGGGTATCTGCGACTGCAAGATGGAGCAGGGCTCTATACGCTGCGATGTAAACATCTCCATCGCACCGAAGGGCAGCAATGAGCTCGGCACAAGAACGGAGCTGAAAAACCTGAATTCCCTCAAGGCTATCGCGAAGGCGATAGAAGTTGAGATCGAGCGCCAGGAGGAGCTTCTCGACAACGGCGAGCGCGTAATTCAGCAGACACGCCGCTTTAACGAGGCTCTGGGCGAGACCACCGCGATGAGAAGCAAGGAGGACGCCCACGACTACCGCTACTTCCCAGACCCGGATATCCCTCCGATAATCCTCACCGAGGAGGAGCTTGACGAGATACGCAGCTCCATTCCGGAGCTTCCCGAGCAGCGCGTTGCACGCTACGTCGAGCAGTGCGGCATCAAGAAGCAGGACGCGGATCTCATCGTATCCGACAAGAAGATCTGCGATTTCTACGAGGAAGCAATCCAGGCGTACGACAATCCGAAGGCGGTCGCAAACTACGTGACCGGCGAGCTGCTTCGCAGAAAGAACCTCGGGGAAGTCGACATGGACGACCTGAAGTTCAGCGGCAGGGAGTTCGCACAGCTTGTTGAGTTCCTCCAGACGGACAAGATCTCACAGTCCAACGCGAAGGCTATCCTTGGCGAGATGATCGCAAACGGCGGCACTCCGAAGGATATCGCGGACGCGCAGGATCTGTGGATAAAGGAGGACAGCGACCTCCTCGCAAAGACCGTCGACGAGATAATCGCGAACAACCCGAAAGCAGCCGAGCAGTACCGCAGCGGCGACCAGAAGGTATTCGGGTTCTTCATGGGTCAGGCGAACAAGGCGCTAAAGGGTCTTGCATCGCCGAAGGCTATTCAGGAATATATCAAGAAGAAGCTTTCCGAATAATATCAAAAATCCCCCGGCTCCTGCCGGGGGATTTTGCAATTTAAAACCGCCCATTTTGTGGGCGGTCGTTTTTTATTCAGCGATCTCAGCGGACGAAGTTGCCGGAAGCTCCACCGGCTCGGTCTGCTCGGTGGGGATCAGGTCGTCGCTTGACGCCGGTGACACCGCCGAATCCGCAGTTCCGGAAGGTGCCGTAGTCGCAGCCGACTTGGTATCCTGTGTCGTTACCTCTACCGGAGTTTCCTCTACGGGTATTTCCTTGGTGGTTCCGGAAGGCTTCGTGGTTTTATCGGGCTTGGCAGGCTTGGTCGGTTTGGTCGGCTTAGTTGTCTTTGCGGGTTTGGAGGTCTTGGCGGTCGTTTCGGCTGTCGTGTAAACAGGCGGGACCTCGTCAGCGGGCTGGAAATTCTCCGCCTCAAACGTGCCTGTTGCGGAATCGCCGTCCCACAGACCCGCTTCGGTCAGGGCGCGGTGCATTTCCCACAGGGCAATGCGGTAGGCGTACGGACCGAGGTGCACGCCGTCGCCGGAGTGCAGGCACTCGCGAAGCTCGTTCTTCTCATTCTTGAGGTATCGCCCGAAGTCGAAGTAGTGCACGCGCTCCGGGAAATTCTCCTCGAGATACTTTTTCATGGTGTTGTTGAAGCTGTCGATAACGCTGTTTCCGCAGAACTTGCTGCACACAGGAGTTATCGCCGCAACGAAAACGTCGGCGCGGCTTCCTTCGAGCGTAGCCTCGATGACCTTACGGTAATTCTCGCAGTATGTAGCTTCGTCCACCATGTTGACGTCGTTCATGCCCATCGAGAGGAACACGTACCGCGGATTAGCGGACTTCAGCACCTGATCATAGGTTCTGCCCTCCCAGCCTCGGTACTTGAACGTATAGTCAAAAAAGCTGCGGGAACCGAGGTTCCCTTTTGCGGCAACATGCTCGTGCGGAACTATCCCATACTCGGAAAAGCCGCTGCAAATGCTGTCGCCTACGAACAGCGAGTAATCAACGAAGCTCAGCTCCTCGCCGGTAAGCTCGAACTTATCGTGAACCGCCTCGTAGAACATATCAAAGTCGTTGTTCATGTCCCGGACCTCGGCGGTTTCCTCCGTGGAGCCGCTCACGGCTATCTCAGGCAGCGAGCCTGACGGTATCTCCGGAGCCTGCGCGCCGTCCGGAACGTCCGTGGCTGTCTTATCATTCTGTTCCGTCTGGGAAGTCACCGAGGAATTCCCGCCGGAAACGAGGTCAGCCATCAGATCAAGGCTGTTCGGGTCGCTGGGGTTGTGGGGGTCGTTCTGTATATCAGTCGAAGCGCAGCCGCTCAGCAGCATTATAGCCGCGAGAGCCGCGCAGGAAAATCTGTATCTCATCTATATTCAAATCCTTCCGGATACGATTCGTCAGTACCGCGTATTCCGCAAAATTCGGCAATTGAATGGTATATTCGCGGTAAAAAACACAAACAGACGCCCGAGAGTAACACACGGGCGCCTGGATAATTCAACAATAAATTACTTGCCGTGCTTCTTGCTGCCGGTGTGCTTTTTAGCAGCAGGCTTTGCAGCAGGTGCCGGAGCCTTGGTCTCAGCGGGCTTAACGGCGGGTGCGGCAGCCTTGGTCTCGGCGAGCTTAGCAGCAGCGGGAGAGGGCTTGGTCTCAGCCTTCTTCTCTGCGGGCGCAGCGGGCTTTGCAGCAGGAGCGGCCTTCTTCTCTGCAACGGGCTTCTCAGCCTTCTTAGCGGGAACAAGAGCCTCAAGAGCCTTGAACTTTGCAACATCGCCATCGACCTTTACAAGTCCGTCGGTGAGCGCGCCGTCAAAGGAAACATCGCCGCTGAAAAGCTTCTCGATGTTCTCAGCAGCGCCGGTAACGTTAGCCTGGAGGTCATCGTAATGATAAGGAGCAACGTCAAGAACGCCCTCTCTTACTGCAACATAGAAATCGTCCATATCGTCGATGAATGTAAAGTTTACAGCAACGGTATCCTCGTACTTCTTAGCCTTTGCCTTGCTTCCCTTCAGATAACCCTTGATCTTTTCAGCAAACTCAATATTAGTCATAACAAATTCCTCCTGTGGTATGCTTCAGACGGAGCGCCCGAAGCCAGGTAAAATTACCTGCCGATTTATTCCAAACAGCGAACCTGCCGCCGTTTTATTCATCTATTGTAGTATACCATAACTCCGCCTTTAATTCAATAGTCATTTTCTATAAATTTACAAGAAAAACAACTTGATTTTCAGATGAAAATATAAATATCAACAATCAGATGAACGATCAGACTCTTCTCTGGGGTATCTCCCTGCCATTTTTATCTATGAAAAGGCGCGGGTGCTCCTTGACTTCCTGAACCGGGGGTCTGTATGTCAGCATATCAAGGCGGACTCTGTCGCGGTACTCGGGCTTTACAAGATAATATACGTAGCTTTCGATTACGTTAGGCTTTGAGAGTACGCGACCCTCTATCTTGAAATTATTAAAGCCCATGTCAAGGTATCTTCCGTAGACATCGTTGTTGGAAACAAACGTGCTGTAATGTGTTATCTGATAGAAATTGTATCTGGTATTGGGGCAGTTGAAATTATTTGCGTCCTCCATCGGATCTTTAACGCTCCTTACTGCTCCAAGCTGCTCATACATAGTCTGCTTGCTGCACTTGCGCTGGCTCTCGCCGAGCACCTCGTAGTGCTGCTTTCTACGCTTGCAGTGAGGAGTGCAGTACGGATTTATAAGGATCTCGACTCTTGAGCGAAGCTCCTGCGGGATCTTGTCCAGCTTCTCGAAATCATTGTTCCAGTTGTAGTCAAGAACAACCAGCTTGTAATCCTTCTTGAACTCCTCCATAAGCTGATCGTAATCTTCGATCTGCTTTACCGTCGAAGAAATCAGCGGGAACTTGGGGTAATTCCTGCGCACGTAATCTTCAAGGAAGGGCTTGTTCACGATGAGCTCATTAAAGCCGTTCTCGGCAATGGCGCAGAGGTGATTGCAGAACTTGTCCTTCAGATCCTTCTCGGTAAGAGTCGGGTTTGTAAAGGTGTATCTTATAGGGACGTTTCTGTCATTAAACGCCTTTATCGTGCTTTGAATCTGCGTCTCAAGCGCCAGACCGCCAAGGGCGCGTCCGCCGTTCCAGAGTGCAGATGGGAAGCAGCCGTAGCAGGAAGCAATTTCTATATCGTCATAAAAAAATTCCGGGTGATTTTTTATCATGTCAATGAGATACAGGTTCAGGTCCTTATGTACCCATATATCAGGAATATGAAATTTAGCTTTCATTAATAAATGCTCCTTAATTTAAAATTGATGAATACTGTTTTAATTATAACTCAATATTCCCTTATTGTCAACACATTTCAGCAAATTCTAATGAATAAAACCGGGATAAGGCGGCAAAATATCAACATCAACCGAAAGGAGATAAAAAATGGCAGTAGTACTGATCAGAGCCACTATATTGTACATTATAATCACCTTCTCACTGAGACTGATGGGAAAACGCCAGTTAGGCGAGCTCCAGCCGTCGGAACTGGTGGTGACGATACTCATATCCAACATCGCGGCGATACCCGTGGAGGATTCCTCGGTGCCGATGATACTGGGGATAGTTCCGATATTCACGCTGGTCTGCCTTGACGTGATCGTATCGGCGGTAATGCTGAAGTTCCCGAAGTTCCGCAAGCTGATGATAGGCAGCCCGCGGGTGATAATGTCCGAGGGAGTCATCGTGCAGAAGGAAATGAAGCGCCTGCGCTACACCGTCGACGACCTCGTCGAGGCAATGCGCGAGGAGCAGATATTCGACATAACCGAGATATGGTACGCCATCGTAGAGACAACCGGAAAGATACACTTCCTGAAAAAGAAGGACTGCCAGAACGCGGAAAAGGCGGACGTAAACTGCGGCGGCTCCTCAAGCGACCCGCCTGCGGTGATAATCCGCGACGGCAGGGAGGACGAGGAGCAGCTCCAAAGCATGGGGCTGGGAATGGGCTGGCTGAAAGAGCAGCTCCGGGAACGGAAGCTCTCGGTAAAGGACGTGTTCCTGATGACCGCGGACAGGAACGGTCAGCACACGATAATCGAACGTCAGAGGGGGCTTTGAATGAACCGTCTTGTTGTAAGCATACTGCTGCTGGCGGTAATGTCGGCGGGGTGTTTCTGGTCGGTGTTCATCACCATTGATAAAACCAACGAGCTTTCCGGCTACATTGACCAGGTGGAGCAGGCGCACTCCGAAGGGGACAGCGAAGCCGCCGTGAAATACGCCAATCAGCTCCACGACGCGTGGGATTCGGTGCTGCACTACAGCATTCTCGTCAACGACCTCGGGCACGCGATGGAGATAACGTCCTGCATAGCCGAAATATCCTCCTTCGCCGAGGAGGGCGACGATGAGCTGTACGCCGCATGCGATCGTGCACAGGCGCAGCTTGAGCTTTTCCGCGAAATGCAGACTCCCACGCTCTGGAAAATACTCTGACAGTTTCGGAGCGCATTCGGCGGATAAAATTGCTGGCTGGCTGTGAGCCAGCCAGCATGACTAAAAAGTCTGCACGAAAAAAGCGTTGGCGGAACATTCGCCTTTAAATTATAGTTTACCTGTATAATTTCTTCTTGAATCTTGTTGGAGAAACCTCCTTAACATCATAATCACAAAAAAATAATAAAAAATTGTTGCAAATTGTTTAGGTTTGTGTTATACTAACTTTGACTGCATAAAGTCAGAGTGCAGCAACTTTATTTTATCGAAAGGTCGTGATGTTAGGGTTGGAGAAAAAGGCAGAAGCAGTTCCTGGCGGCGGCAGCTCCAGACTGGCTTTATATGGCTTTAACAACCTCACAAAAACACTTAGCTTCAACATTTATGATGTGTGCTATGCAAAAAGTGAGAGGGAGCAGAAGGATTATATTGCGTACATAGACGAACAGTATAACTCCGAAAGGCTCACAAAAATTCTCTGCGACGTCACCGAGAAGATCGGCGCGACCGTCCTGAATATCTCAAAGCAGGACTATGATCCGCAGGGTGCCTCTGTCAATGTCCTCTTCGCCGAGGGTTACATTGACCCCGACCACGTAGACGAGTCCTGCAACAAGGGCGCCGGCTACTTCAACAGGAGCGGTATCCAGCCGAATACCGTTCACGCACATCTTGACAAAAGTCATATCACGGTGCACACTTTCCCGGAATATCACCCGGATAAGGCTATTTCTACCTTCCGCGTGGATATCGACGTCGCCACCTGCGGCGAGATCTCCCCGCTGAACACGCTGGATTACCTCATAGGCAGCTTCGACTCGGATATCATCACGATTGATTACCGCGTCCGCGGCTTCACTAGGGACGTCTCCGGCAAGAAATGTTTCATGGATCATAAAATGACCTCCATTCAGGACTTCATCGATCCCCAGACTCTGACGAAGTACGACGCTATAGACGTCAATGTGTACCAGTCGAATATATTCCATACAAAAATGCTGATCAAGGAGATAGAGCTTCAGAACTATCTCTTCAATTCCGATGTCTACGAGATCCACCCCCAGCAGCGCCTTGAGATCACCAACAACCTGCGCCGCGAGATGATCGAGATATTCAGCGGAATGAACATCTATTGAGGTGAGCGTAATGCAGCTTGATCACACCCGTGCGCCTCTTTACGAGGCAATGAAGGAATATCAGCTTGACCGCGTTGTCAAGTTTGATGTCCCCGGGCACAAGGGAGGCCGCGGCAACAAGGCGCTGAGGGACTTCCTGGGCGAGGCGTGCATGAGGAACGACGTGAACTCTATGAAGCCACTCGACAACCTCTGCCACCCCGTTTCCGTCATAAAGGAGGCTCAGCAGTACGCTGCGGACGCCTTCGGAGCGGAAAACTCCATCTTCATCGTCAACGGAGCCACCGGAGCAGTTCAGGCGATGGTGATGTCGGTATGCAAGGCGGGGGATAAGATAATCCTCCCGCGAAACGTCCACCGGAGCGCAATCAACGCGCTGGTGGTCTGCGGAGCGATACCGGTCTACGTGAACCCCGGCGTCAACAACGACCTCGGCATACCGCTCGGAATGACCCCGGAGGAAGTCGAGGCGGCTATCCTCGCAAATCCTGACGCGAAAGCCGTGCTGGTCAACAACCCGACCTACTACGGCATATGCTCCGACCTGCGGAAGATCGTCGAGATAGTACACAGGCACGGCATGAAGGTGCTGGTTGACGAAGCGCACGGAACGCACTTCTATTTTGGCGATGGACTTCCGCCCAGCGCCATGAGCTGCGGCGCGGACATGGCTTCGGTATCTGTGCACAAAACAGGAGGAAGCCTCACCCAGAGCGCGATACTGCTCCTGGGGAAGGGAATAGACCCGAACTACGTCCGGCAGATAATCAACCTCACACAGACCACCAGCGCAAGCTACCTGCTGATGGTGTCCCTCGACCTGGCGCGGCAGAACCTCGCGCTCCACGGCAGGGAGTTCTACGCGAAAACGGTGGAGTTCGCGGATTATGCGCGAAAAGAGATAAACGCCATCGGCGGCTACTACGCCTTCGGCGAGGAGCTTTGCGACGGCAAGGCGTTCTACGCGTTCGACAAGACCAAGCTTTCGGTGCATACCAGGGCGATGGGTCTTGCGGGCATAGAGGTCTACGACCTGCTCCGGGACGAGTACGACATACAGATAGAGTTCGGCGACATCGGCAATATCCTGGCGATAATCACCGGCGGCGACCGCGCGCTCGAAATAGAGCGGCTCCTCGGCGCGCTGAACCTTATCAAGAAGTTCCACGGGAAGTCCCCCGCCGGGCTTTACGACCACGAGTACATCGACCCTATCCTTGAGATGTCCCCGCAGGCGGCGTTCTACGCCGAGCAGGAGACCCTACCGATAGAAAAGACCGCCGGAAGGGTGTGCAGCGAGTTCGTCATGTGCTACCCGCCGGGGATACCGATCCTGGCTCCGGGCGAGCGTATCACCCAGGATATCCTGGATTATATCGCGTTCGCGAAGGAAAAGGGCTGCTCCCTCACAGGCTGCCGGGATATGAACGTAGAGTATTTGCAGACCGTCAAGTTCAGCGCCGGGAATTATCGGCGCTGAACATCCGGTTTTTCTTTGATTTTCCGGAGTGGAAAATCAATTTCGCCTTCGGCGAAACCGAAAAACCTCGGATTTGTTGGTCGGCTTAAAATGTTCAGAGCCGGGAATTATCGGCGCTGAACGTCAGAAAGGAAATCCTATGGAATTATGGTTTACAGAGAACCATACGGACAACATACGGTTCTCCATAAAGATAAAACAGCACGTCTACAGCGAGAAGAGCCGCTATCAGCAGATAGATATTCTCGACAGCTACGAGCTTGGCAGGATACTGGTGCTTGACGGATTCATCATGCTGACGGAAAAGGACGAGTACATCTATCACGAGATGATAACCCACGTTCCGATGGCGACGAATCCCGATATAAAACGAGTTCTTGTAATAGGCGCGGGCGACGGCGGAACTATCCGTGAACTTACCCGCTTCAAAAACATCGAGCACATCGACATGGTGGAGATAGATCAGCGCGTCGTTGAGGTCTGCAAGGAGTATCTCCCACAGACCGCGTGCAGGCTTGACGATCCGCGCGTGCATATCTTCTACGAGGACGGTCTGAAATACGTCCGCGGTAAAGATAACGAATACGACCTGATAATCGTGGATTCCACCGACCCGTTCGGACCCGGCGAGGGGCTGTTTACAAAGGAGTTCTACGGCAACTGCTACAAGGCGCTCAATGAGAACGGCATACTTGTGAACCAGCACGAAAGCACGTTCTACGACGAGTACGCCGAGATAATGAAGCGCGCCCACAGCCGCATTAAGAGCTTCTTCCCGATATCGCTGGTTTATCAGGCGCATATCCCGACCTACCCCTCCGGGCACTGGCTTTTCGGATTCGCGAGCAAGCGGTTCCACCCGGTCGCGGACCAGCACGCGGAATGGTGGCTGGCTCAGGGGCTGAAAACCAAGTATTACAATCAGTACGTCCACAGCGGGTGCTTCGCGCTGCCGAACAATGTCCGGGACGTACTCCGGGAAACAAAGCCCGCAACATGACGGAGGTATAATATGCTGATAGATTTTTCCGACATCGAAGAAAAGCCGCTGGAGCATTTCAAGGGCGGCGAGGGTACGTTCTTCGCGAGAATGTTCACCGACACCAAAGTCAAGATAATGCGCGGCAGGCTGGAGCACGGAGCTTCCATCGGACTGCACACCCACGAGGGCAACAGCGAGATAGTGTTCATTCTCGAGGGAAAGGGCAAAATGCTGTGCGACGGCAGATACGAGGAGCTTTCTGCAGGAAGCTGCACCTACTGCCCGGAGGGTCACGAGCACAGCCTTATCAACGACAGCAAGGGCGACCTGATTTTCTACGCGGTCGTACCCGAGCACCACAATTAAATTCGGAATTCGTAATTCGCAATTGAATGTGTCCGGCTTCGCCGGACGATATCTGAATACAGGAGGAATAAACTAATGAGCAGAGCAATGATAATCGGCGCGGGCGGCGTCGCAGGTGTGGTAATAAACAAGTGCTGCCAGAACAGCGACGTTTTCACGGAAATCATGATAGCAAGCCGCACCAAGGCTAAGTGCGACGCATTCAAGGAGAAGCTCCAGCCCACCACAAAGACGGTCATCACAACCGCGCAGGTGGACGCGGACAACGTTGAGGAGCTGACCGCGCTCATCAAGAGCTACAACCCGGAAATCGTAATTAACGTAGCGCTTCCGTACCAGGATCTTCACATCATGGACGCGTGCCTTGCGGCGGGCGTGAACTACCTCGACACCGCAAACTACGAGCCGGAGGACACCGCGAAGTTCGAGTATAGCTGGCAGTGGGCTTACCGCGAGCGCTTCGAGAAGGCGGGGCTGACCGCTATCCTCGGCTGCGGCTTCGACCCGGGCGTTACCGGAGTTTTCTCTGCATACGCCATGAAGCACCAGTTTGATGAAATAAACTACATCGATATTCTGGACTGCAACGGCGGCGACCACGGCTATCCCTTCGCCACCAACTTCAACCCGGAGATCAACATTCGCGAGGTGTCCGCAAACGGCAGCTACATCGAGGACGGCAAGTGGGTCGAGACCAAGCCGATGGAGATAAAGCGCGTCTACAACTTCAAGGGCGTAGGCGAAAAGGATATGTACCTGCTCCATCATGAGGAGCTGGAGTCCCTCGCGCTGAACATCAAGGGCATCAAGAGAATCCGTTTCTTCATGACATTCGGTCAGAGCTATCTTACGCACCTCAAGTGCCTCGAGGACGTCGGAATGACCTCCATCAAGCCTATCATGTATGAGGGCAAGGAGATAGTTCCGCTCCAGTTCCTGAAGGCTGTTCTGCCCGACCCGGCTTCCCTCGGCCCGAGAACAGTCGGCAAGACGAACATCGGCTGTATCTTCATCGGAAAGAAGGACGGCAAGGAGAAGCACTATTACCTCTACAACATCTGCGACCATCAGGAGTGCTACAAGGAGGTAGGCTCCCAGGCTATCAGCTACACAACCGGAGTTCCGGCGATGATAGGCGCGGCTATGGTGCTTACCGGCAAGTGGAAGAAGCCAGGCGTCTACAACGTCGAGGAGATGGATCCGGATCCTTTCATGGAGAACCTCAACAAGTGGGGACTTCCGTGGGAGGAGGACTTTGATCCGGTACTGGTTGACTGATCACCGAACATCGCATGCAGGCGGGCGTTTGCCTGCCTGCGTTCTTTCGGAGCGGCGTGAAGAAATGCTAGAAGCGATTGATAAATCGGAATTTAACGCACATCTAAAAAACGAGAATTCACAAAAACGTAGCCATAAAACGGTGATGAAAGGACGTATAACTTATGAGTAAAAAAGTATTTGTTTTGGTACACGATTACTGGCATCACGATGAT